>Ga0302252_1001115_pt1 | contig 17123 bp, 10 predicted proteins | sample AAG_RA_Leu_MG_FD_193511 | JGI IMG/M metagenome (GOLD analysis project Ga0302252, IMG submission 193511) | Enriched activated sludge microbial communities from anaerobic digester in WTTP, New Holstein, Wisconsin, United States - AAG_RA_Leu | ecosystem: Engineered > Bioreactor > Anaerobic >...
AGGGTCGCGGTGATGAACAGGGGAAGGATACTCCAGATAGGCACTCCTGACGATGTGATGAATCACCCTGCAGATGAGTTTGTCGCCTCTTTTGTGGGCGTGGAAACCATCCTGAAGGGAAAGGTTGCAGGGAAAAAGATGGGCATCGTGACGGTCTCTGTATCGGGACGGGAGGTGGCGGTCATAGGAGACTACGCCATAGGCGAAAGCCTTATCCTCTGCATCCGCCCTGAGAACGTTACCCTCTCAATAAACCCTTCAGAGACAACCAGCGCACGAAATACGTTCCGGGGCACTATCGAAAGGATAGTCCCCATGGGGCTCTTTCATAAGGTAGAGCTCGATTGCGGCTTTCCCCTTGTTTCCTATATAACGCAGGACGCTGTCGATGCGCTGTCGCTCTGTGAAGGGTCGGACGTCGCGGCCTCCCTCAAGGCCACAGCGATACATGTGGTGAGGAAATAACGCCAAATGGCTGATGGCTCATGGCTGATGGCAGAGGCAAGCACGAAATTATAAGCACCAAATCCTAAACAATATCAAAACTCAAACATCAAATGTTCCAAACAAATGTTTCTCGAATCGTTTTGGATTTTGAACGTTTGAATTTGTTTAGGATTTAGAGTTTGATTTTGCTATGAGCTATGAGCCACGAACTATAAGCCGCCTTTCGTCTTATTCATTTGTCTTTGCGGCCCTTGTCCTGTTAGAATAGTGCGATGAAAGACACGACGAAGATACTCGTCGTTGAGGACAACGTGCGCATCCTGAAAGAGGTTGCCGGTCTCCTCAGATCGTCCGGCTACGAGGTGAGAGAGGCAGCAACGGGAAATGAATGCCTGCAGATAATCGCCGGGGATAAGCCGGACATCGTTCTCCTCGACGTCTATCTCCCCGATACGTTCGGGTACGATGTGTGCAGGCAGATCAAATCAACACAAGGCTTTGAGGATGTGTGCGTAATCTACCTTTCGTCATCTCCAGCCACAGATGAAATGAAGATAACCGGTTTTGACGTCGGCGCCGACGATTATATTATCAGGCCTGTGAGCGATAAGGAACTCCTCGCCCGCATCAGGGCAATGGAACGGATACATAGAACAGAAAAGAGGCTCAGGGAATCGGAAGAACGGTACCGGATCGCCATTGAGTGCTCCAACGACGGCGTTGCCATCATTAAAAATGACCGGTACCGCTACGTCAATCAGCGCTTCGTGAGGATGTTCGGGTTCGCAGATACCGGAGAGGTTACAGGGAGCCACGTCAACTGCATTGCCCATCCGGACGACAGGGAAAAAATGGCCGGGGAGATAGGGGACTGGGAAAGGGCGCTTCAGGAATCTCGTTTGTATGAGTTCAAGGGCGTACGCAAAGACGGGGTCATACTCTATATAGAGGCCTCCATGACCCATATGACCTATGACGGCGAACTCGTCGTCCTCGCGCTGCTCCGCGATGTCACCGAACGTAAACAGGCAGAGGAGACGATACGGGAGCTTGCCTACTACGACGCACTGACAGGATTGCCGAACAGGATACTCCTCCACGACCGTCTCACAATGACCCTGGCGCAGGCACAGCGGACAGGCAGAAGCTTAGCTGTCATGATGCTTGACCTCGATAAGTTCAAGGAGGTCAACGACACTTTGGGTCATGCAGCGGGCGACATCTTGCTGAAGGCGGTGGCAGACAGGCTCACCGGCGCTTTGCGAAAACATGATACCGTATCCCGCCTTGGCGGGGATGAGTTTATTATCGTCATTCCCGATATTATGAGCGAAGACAATCTGGCAATGCTTGCGCAGAAGATACTCGATGTCGTGCGGGCGCCCCTTGCGATTGATGAGCACAATGTCGCTGTCGGCTCAAGCATAGGTATCGCCCTCTACCCCGATGACGGCGCCGATATTGTTACATTGCTGCAGCGCGCCGATGCTGCAATGTACAGGGCCAAGCAGTCCGGCCGGAACCGGTATTGCCTTTTCGCGGAAAACCCCTCCTGAGCCCTACCCTCCATTACACAAGCTATTTTTCATACCCTTCTGACACCTGAAAGAAAAATAGAAAGAAAAAGGAAGGCTATTTGCTTATTGAACAACGTCTCCTTGGATGGGGGCCTTTAAACGGCCGGTTGTTTTTCTTGCGACCAGCTTCTTGGCTATTGACGTCTCAACCTTTGTTCCAAGCCGGGTAAGCAGTACCGTCAATCGCTCAACAACGACCTCTTGCACGTCGTTGTCTGCCATGTCTGTAAGCTTTGCCAGCAGTTTCATTGCCTCGTCGAGCTTTTGGCTTGACTCGAGCATTACCTTCCGTTCGCCTGTCACTACAATGTGCTCGGCAAGCGATTCAATGCGTTCTCTGATCTCGATGAATCTTGCTACGTCTGACATCTTTTGGGTCCTCTCAATAGTTTCGTTAGTGATATGCCGGAAATCGAAAAGCGATTGTGATCCGTATCAGTCGATCTTGTAACGTGCCGCTGAGCAAAGAAGGTAAAATTGACTGTACTATAATTATACTCTCTTTCACGCCAAATGTCAGCAGTTATCAAAAAAACGGCGCTTTGCGCCCCTGACACCCTCCGTCGGCAGAATAACTACCGCGCGGTTTCATCGGGCCATCATCTTTCGTAAACGACCTTGCCGCCGACCATTGTCAGCAGCGCCTTTGCGTCCTTTATCTCATTGGCGGGTATCGCATAGAAGTTCCTGTCCCATACGACCAGGTCCGCCTTCTTCCCCTTTTCTATGGAGCCGGCCTCCTTTTCCTGAAACCCGGCATAGGCGCTGCCCATGGTCTGCATTCGCAGGGCATCTTTTATTGATATTGACTCCTCAGGGGTGAAGTGGTAACCGCCTTTCGTGGTCCTTGCCACCGCCTCCCAGAGGGCATACTGCGGCTGCCACAGTGAAAATGCAGGCGGGTCTGCTCCGATGGCGACAGGGATCCCCTGCCCCATGTATGACCTCAGGGGAATGACCCTTTGACCTTTCAGGCCTGCCATCTTTTCTCCCCATGGGTACAGCCACTGGGGATGTGTGGAGATCACTATGCCGAGACGCCTGATACGCTCTAAGGAGGTTGTCTGAGGACATAGGGCGTGTTCAATACGGTGCCGGCAATCCGCTCTTGGCTGTGTTTTGAGCGCCTCCTCGAAGGCATCGAGCATGACGTCGACCGCCTTGTCTCCAACGGCGTGAACGCTTACCTGCTGGCCTGCCTGGTGGAAGAGCTTTACCATGGAATGGAGATCTTCCGTAGAATGCAATGTCACGCTTCGTTCACCCCGATACCACAAAGAGGTCGGGCCGCCACCATCGATAGCGATCTTCATGCCGCCCCACACTCTGGCAAATCCTTCAGGATTGTCCTTTCTATATTGGATCACATCATTAAACGGCGAATCGGGCCTGGCAGTTTGTAGCTGAACCAGCTCCCGCACCGCGAATGACGCCTCGCGGATGCTCGGTATGTAGGGCCATATCTTGACCCTTACCGGCAGGCTCCCGGATAGCGCCTGTCCGAAATAAACGCCCGCATGCCTGTTGGCGCTCACCTCCGACATGTCAAAAAAGTTGTCATGCACCGTTGTGACGCCGTCACCGGCATAAAGCATGGCAGCATGCCGTATGTTCTTGCCGATCTCCTCATCGCTCAGCGGAGGTGCGATCCTCCGTACAAGATAAAGCGCCGGGTAGTGGATGAGAAGCCCGGTGGGCTCTCCGTTCGGCGCCTTCCGCACCCTTCCCCCCGGCGGGTCTGGCGTTGACCTGTCAATGCCTGCGGCCTTCAGGGCATAGCTGTTGGCAAATCCCCATTGACCTCCGGTGTGAACAGCGAGCACGGGGTGCTCGTTCGTTATCCTATCAAGGTCGCGGCGGTTTATAAATGCGAGGTCATTGCTCTCAATGCCCCAGCCTGAAATAAATCTTCCCGGCGGCGTTTTCCTCGCCCTTTCTGAAAATCGTTCGAGAACCTCCTCTTTGGTCTCCAGGCCCTGCAGTTTGACCATGTTGCGTTCCCTGGCGCCAAAATGAGGGAGATGGCCGTGGGAGTCGATGAGGCCCGGCGTCAGCGTCCTGCCGGCGAGGTCGATCACTTTTGTGGTGTTCCCGATATACCTCGATACAGCCTCCTTTGTACCTGCCTCAACGATCGTTCCGTTCCGTACTGCCACGGCCTGAACGATCGAGCCGGACCTGTCCACGGTGATTACCGTCCCGTTCACAAAGACCGTATCGGCAGTCGGCACCGAGGATTCGATGCGCGTAAACCCCGCGAGTACGCCGGCGGTGGTAAGTACGCCGACCTTGAGAAAATCCCTCCTGCTGATCCTTTTTCGTGGCTTCTCAATCATGGTATCTTTATTTTACCATATAACCATGAGCAGATGAAACAAAGGGCACCGCAGTCCCACGGAACAAAATCTGTTCGAAGTCCAATGTTCAACGTTCAAGGTTAAAACCTTCCAGCGGAGGAAATTATTGAAATAGCATCCCCGGTTTCTGTGATGTACTTCCTGTTATCCACAGAATCAATGTTCTCTAAAGTGTTAAAGACTTCAACCGGCAATAGATAGATTCTTTCTTGCAAAATATATGAAATAGGAGGAAAATGGAGAAAAAAATGGAGCATGGGGAAAATCTTAGCGGGAGAGTTTATTTACTTATTTAAGAACGTCCCCAAATATTGGCGCCTGTTCCGGGGTATCCTGTAGCAAACCGTCGTGAGGCAGAAAAACGGCTCATAGTTCATAGTTGATAGCTCATAGTAATAAAAACAGAAAAAGCAAGGAACAGGCAGAGTAAGCATCCCCTGTATATCTATACTGCTTCTTCTTCGTTGCTCTTGTTTATCGCCATGAGCCATGAGCTACGAGCCATGAGCTGGTTTAATTGCGTGTTTGTGGGGAAGAGCCCGACACCGATGCCCGTAACAAAAACCCTTGATTAACCGCGTATTATGAAGTAATTTTAATCTGCCGGATATCAGCAATCAGCACACAGCATGCAGCTTGAAGCGGAATTCATAAAGTTCGATCTTGCTTTTAGCTGATTGCTGATTGCTGATTGCTAAAAGCTATTTTCCACAAGGAGCCTCAATGCTGTTCTCAAAGATGTTTATCCCCACGGTAAAAGAAGACCCGAAAGAGGCTGAGGTCATAAGCCACAGGCTCATGCTCCGCGGCGGCTTCATCAGGCGCCTTTCGTCGGGCATCTACACGTGGCTCCCTCTCGGCCTCAAGTCGCTGCGGAAGGTGGAGCGGATCATACGGGAAGAGATGAACAAAAAAGGCGCCCAGGAGATACTCATGCCCGGCGTCCAGCCAAAAGAGCTCTGGGTAGAAAGCACGCGGTGGGAGAAATACGGCAAGGAGCTCCTCCGCTTCAGGGACAGGAACGACAGGGAGCTCTGCCTCGGCCCCACGCACGAGGAGGTCGTCACCGACCTCGTGAGGCGGGAGGTAAGGTCGTACAGGGAGCTTCCCGTTACCCTCTATCAGATACAGACGAAGTTCAGGGACGAGATACGCCCCCGTTTCGGCGTCATGCGCGCCCGCGAATTCTCCATGAAGGATGCCTACAGCTTCGATGCCGACGAGGCGGGCGCCGAAAAGAGCTACATGGATATGTACGATGCCTACATGAACATCTTCAGGCGTTGCGGCTTCCGGTTCAGGGTCGTGGAGGCGGATACGGGACAGATAGGCGGCAGCTTCAGCCACGAATTCATGGTCCTCGCGGAGACCGGCGAGGACGTCATCATCTCCTGCGACACCTGCGGCTACGCGGCGAACCTCGAACGCGCCGAGGTAGGCGTTGCGGAAAAGGCCGTCGGCGCAAAGAAAGGCAGCTGTAAGCGCGTTGAAACGCCCAACCAGAAAAGGGTCGAAGAGGTGGCGTCGTTCCTCGGCGTGACGGCGCAGCAGCTCCTGAAGACGATCATCTACAACACGGACAAAGGCACCATCGGCGTGCTGATACGGGGCGACAGGGAGATCAACGAAACAAAGCTCAGAAATATCCTCTCCCTCGACTACATGGAGCTCGCCGACGAGCATACCATCCAGGACGCCACGGGAGGGCCGCTCGGATTCTCCGGGCCGGTCGGTTTGTCCATTCCGCTTTTTGCAGACAAGGACGTGGCGTACATGGAGGATTTCGTCATCGGCGGCAACGAAAAGGACGTACACATCGTCAACGTCAACACCGGCGACTTCACGGTAAAAGGTTTTTACGATATCAAGGTCGCCGTTCCCGGCGATAAATGCCCGCGGTGCAGCGGCGCGCTTACGTCGACGAGGGGCATCGAGGTGGGGCACATCTTCAAGCTGGGCATCAAATACAGCAAGGCGATGAACGCGACCTTTCTTGACAAGGACGGAAAGGAGCAGCTTATGGTCATGGGCTGCTACGGCATCGGCGTCGGCAGGACCCTTGCCGCGGCGATCGAGCAGGGCAATGACGACAACGGCATGATCCTGCCCATGGCGATCGCGCCCTTCGAGGTTGATGTCCTGCCTGTCAACAGCTCCCACCAGGAGAGCATGGAGGTTGCGGACAGGGTGTACCGGGAGCTTGCGGACAAAGGGATCGATGCCGTGATGGACGACAGGAACGAGAGGCCGGGCGTGAAGTTCAAGGACTGCGACCTCATCGGCATACCTCTCCGCGTGACGATCGGTGAGAGGAACCTGAAGGAGGGCCTCGTTGAGATAAAGGCGAGAAACGAAAAGGAATCTCAGAGAGTAAAAAAAGAGGAAGTTGCAGGGAGGGTCGTCAACTATGTTGAAGAGCTTAAACGTCGCTGAGCTGACGCCAAAAGAAGAGGTGCACGCGCGTATCAATAAATTGAAGGAAAGGATGGAGAAGCAGGGGATCGCCCTGACGATCATCCTCCAGAACGTCGACCTCTTTTATTTCACCGGCACCCTGCAGAAGGGAGTCCTGGCCGTATCCGTTGACAGAGACCCTGTGTTCTTCGTGGAGAAGAGCCTCGCGAGGGCAATGGAGGAAACGCCCCTCGAGATAACCCCGATCAAGAAAGACAAGGACATAAAAGATATTCTGGGCAGCCTCGGGATGCTGGGCGGAAGGTGCGGCATGGAGCTTGATGTCCTGCCGGTGCTCGTATTCGAGCGGTGGAAGAACATCCTGGGCTACGATAACGCCGTCGATGTCTGGCCGCTGATACGGGACCTTCGGCTGATCAAGAGCCCTTTCGAGATACGGCAGATCAAACGGTCAGGAGAGATCGTCACCCGCGTCTTTGAAAAGGCAAAAGAGATCATCCAGGAAGGCATGCGGGAGGTTGACATCGCCGCGATGCTTGAATCTGAAGGCAGGATGCACGGCCACCAGGGGTTTTTGCGGATGAGGGGGCTGAATCAGGAGATGATGAACATGTACATTACCCATGGCCTTTCAGGCACCGTCGTATCGGGCGCCGACGTCCCCATCTCCGGGGCCGGCACCACCCATGCCATTGCCCAGGGGCCTTCGGTCAACAAGGTTCAGAAGGGCATCCCGCTTCTTATCGATTACGGCGGAGGCTACAACGGCTACATTACCGATGAGACCCGCGCCTACGCAATAGGAGAATTAAAGGACATCTATCTGAAAGGGCATGCCGTGGCCAGGGAGATCATCGAAGAGACAATGGAGTTTGCGAAGGAAGGCGTAGACGGCACCGAGGTCTTCATGAAGGCGCTCCACAGGACAAAGCACGAAGGGCTTTATGAATATTTCATGGGCTACGGCGAAGGGAAGGTGGGCTTCATCGGCCACGGGCTGGGCCTTGAGATAAACGAGCTCCCCGTGATCACGCCGCGGCACAAGATCATCCTCCAGGAAGGCATGGTCTTCGCCTTCGAGCCGAAATTCATCTTCCCGGGGGAAGGCTCCGTCGGCATCGAAGTTGATTTTATCGTGCGAAAGAACGGGCTTGAGCGCGTGACGGACTCGCCGATAGACATTACATACGTTTAGAGGGCTGACAGCTCTCAGCTTTCAGCGATCAGCACGATCATACATCTGATGATTTATTTGGAGGTGCTCCATAGCAATCGATCTAACAAGGATTGAGCCTTTTGAGATATGTTCAATACGGCCGCCGACCGAGAATTTCAGCCTCACCTTCCGGCTCACGAGGAACTGCGGATGGAACCGGTGCATGTTCTGCCCGGTCTACAAAGAGGGCGTAAAATTCAGCAGGAGGAGCATTGAAGAGGTAAAACAGGACATTGACAGGGCGAAAGACCTGGATGACCTGCTGACGCATTACACCTCAAACATTCCTTCCCTAAGAGACGGTTATTGTCAAGAGGTGGAACAGCTGATCGCCGGGATAAAGGCCGCGAAGGCAAAGTCGGGAAAGAAAGGCCCGGCGCACAAGAAAGGGGGCGACGAGCCTTCCTCCTGGTTCTCGAGCTGGTTTAAAAATGAGCCGTCGCTGGAAGACAGCGTGTATCATCTCCTTGCCTGGCGGATGAACGGTGCGCAGACATGCTTTTTCGGTGATTCAGATTCTCTGTCCCTCTCGCCGGATTTTTTTGCGGAGGCGGTAAGCTATGTGAAAGAGAGGTTCCCCACGCTCAATCGTTTTACCGTCTATGGCAGGACGCAGTCGGCGGCGAAGAAAAAAGAGGGAGAGCTGAAAGCCTTTCGGAATGCAGGGCTGGACCGCATCCACTTCGGCGTCGAAAGCGGAAACGACGCAGTGCTCAAGTTCATGAAAAAAGGTGCAACCGGAGAAGAGCACGTGATCGCGTGCCGCAAAGTAAGAGAAGCGGGCATATCCCCTTCGGTGTACATAATGCCGGGACTTGGCGGCGCGCGGTGGTCAACGGAACACGCCGAGGATACGGCACGGGTGCTTACCGAGGCGAGGCCGGATTATATACGCATACGCAGCCTCGAGATCTTTCCCGGGACGGGCCTCGCTGAGGCCGTAGCGAATGGCGCATTTGAAGAAGCGCCGGAAGAGCAGGTTGTCCGGGAGATCAGGATACTCGTTGAAAACATCCGGACCGATACGGTAATTGTCAGCGACAGCGCATCGAACCTCCTCGATGTGAGCGGAAGATTGCCTGAAGACAGGACGAAAATGCTGAAGGTCATCGACGATTACCTCGCCCTTTCACCGAAAGGCAAGCTCGCCTTCAGCCTCTCCTCGCGCCTCCGCTCCTTCATAGGCCAGTACGGCGGATTGACGCAGGACATCATCGCCGCCATCACACCATATACACAAGGAAGCCAGGTCAATGTCTCCGGGGCCTCCGGGGAAGAGATCGAGAGGATCATCAGGCTCATCCGCTCAAAGCTGATGCCGTAAGAACCGGCTCACGGCTGATAGCTCATAGCTCATGGCAAAACCTTAAATAACCAATCACCAAACATCAATCACCAATAAATATCCAATACCCAATGACCGAATACCCAAACGGGAAGAAATATCGGCAAGTCTTTGTTTGGTTATTTTCTTTACCTCGGATTCATCATGTCCATCCTCAAAAAAAATCCGGGTTGAAAGTTATCTATTGCTTGAGTATAATGGTGCGATGGATTTTGATGCGTTTCTTAACGCCCTCCGGACATTCTTAAAAGACGACCAGATCATCCTCGACAAAGAAGGTCTTTCCCATTTTTCTTACGATGCAACAGAAAGGCAGTCCATGCCGCAGGTCGTCCTGATGCCCGAAAGGACCGAAGAGGTCTCGAAGATCATGAAGCGCGCCTGGGAGTTCGACGTCCCCGTCACCCCGCAGGGCGGCAGGACCGGGCTTTCCGGGGGCGGCATCCCGCTTTTGGGCGGGGCGGTGCTTTCCCTGCTAAAGTTCAAAAGGATCATCGAGATCGACGAGAAGAATATGCTTGCAGTGGTAGAGCCGGGGGTGATCTCCAGCGATTTCCAGCAGGCGCTGCGGAAGCACAACCTTTTTTTTCCGCCCGACCCTTCGAGCACCGTTGAGAGCACCCTGGGTGGAAATGTGGCTGAGAACGCCGGGTACACTCGGGCGGTAAAGTACGGCGTGACGCGGGATTATGTCCTCGGCCTGGAGGCGGTCCTCCCTGACGGCGAGGTCATAGAGGTCGGCCGCAAGACCGTTAAGAACGTCACAGGCTACGACATGACCGCCCTTCTTGTCGGCTCCGAGGGCACCCTCGCCATCATCACGAAGATCATCTTTAAGCTTCTTCCGAGGCCAAAGATACGGAAGACCATAATCCTCTACCTCAACAACCTCGTCCACGCCGCGGACCTGGTAGTAGAGGTCTTCAAGGCCGGCATCATACCGTGCGCAATGGAGCTTGTCGACAACATGACGATCAACGCCATCGCCGACTACATCAATACGCCCCTGAAGCGGGAAGCCGATGCGCTGGTCCTCATTGAAGTGGATGGCCACCACGAAGGCGCTGCGAGCGACGAGGCACAGGAGATCCTCTCGTTGTGCAGCAGCTTCGACGGCATAGTGGAGGCGCGGCTTGCGGCGACCGAGGAGGAGGCTGAGCGCTTTTGGATAATACGGAGGGAGGCGCTCCCTGCCCTGAAGGCCATGAAAAAAGATCATCTTGAGGCAGACGTGGTGGTGCCCCGCTACAAGCTGCCCTTCCTCGTAAAGGCTGTCGGAGAGATCGAACATGGCCATGCGGTCAACATCGCCACTTTCGGACACGCCGGCGACGGGAACCTCCATGTAACAATAATGTACCGCCGGAGGAACTTCGCCGAGCTGGATGAGGCATACAGTATTCTGGAAAAGGTCTATAAAAAGACCATCGAGATGGGCGGCAGCTTAACGGGCGAGCACGGCGTCGGCATTACCGTTAAAGATTATCTCGGCCTTCAGATGAGCGACGCAGAGATAGCGCTGATGAAAAAGATAAAGGGCGCTTTTGACCCCAGGGGCATCCTCAATCCAGGAAAGATATTTACAGATAATGGCAAAGCCGCCGGCACGACAGATCAAACCGGTGCAAGCGAGGAGAAATACCGATCGATCGTGGAGTCGACCGACGACGCCATCTATATGGTCGATGGGGATTGCAGGTACCTTTATGCCAACGAAAAGGTGCTGGCAGGCCTCGGCCTGCCTGAAGAAGCCGTTATCGGGAAACAATACGATGATTTCCATACCGTTGAGGATTCCAGGGAATTCCACAATGTCGTTGAGAGGGTCTTTGAAACAGGAGAATCCCACCGGTATGAACATAAGAACAACAAGGCAGAGCGTTATTTTCTGAGGACGTTGAGCCCCGTAAAGGACGTCCTCACACGAAGGACAAAACATGTAACGGTCATCTCCAAGGAGATCACGGACCTGAAAAAGACAGAGGAGAAATTAAAATATCTCAGCCTCCATGATGTCCTGACCGGCCTTTACAACCGCGCGTATTTTGAAGAGGAGATGCACCGTATCGAAACAGGCCGCTTTGATCTCGTTGGCCTTATCGTCTTCGACATCGACGGGCTGAAGCTTGTCAACGATACACTGGGGCATGACAGGGGCGACGAGCTTATCCGGACCGCATCGAAGGTCATCAGGGAGTCTTTCCGTGAAAGCGACGTCGTGGCGAGAGTAGGGGGCGATGAATTTGCCATACTCCTTCCCAACAGCCCCCAGTCAAAGGTGGAGAATATCTGCGCGAGGATCAAAAATGCGATCGCCCTGTACAACACAACAAATCCGAAGCTGCCCTTAAGCGTCTCCACGGGATACGCGGTACGGAGCGGCTACATAAAAAGCGTCTCCGAGCTTTACAGGGAGGCCGACAATAACATGTACAAGGAAAAGCTCGCCGGCAGCGCAAGCGCCAAGAACGCGATCATCCAGAACCTGATAAACACCGTTGAGGCGAAAGGCGAGATGACGCAGGAAGCCCGTGAACGTTTTCAGAGAATGGTCGCCGCCCTTGCCAATGCCATAGGCCTTCCGGAAGAAAGGATCAAGGACCTCCGCCTCCTCGCACAGTTCCACGATATCGGCAACGCCGGCATCCACGAGCAGGTCCTTCTAAAGCCTGACCGCCTTACCTCAGGAGAGCTCCTCGAGGTACAAAAGCACACCGATATAGGCCACCGCATTGCCCAGGCGGCGCCGGAACTTACCCATATTGCGGACTTCATCCTCAAGCACCACGAGTGGTGGAACGGGAAAGGCTACCCCCTCGGATTAAAAGGGGACGAGATCCCTATGGAAAGCAGGATCATAGCGCTGGTAAGCGCCTATAGCGCTATGACGAATCCCCGTCCGCACAGGGACGCAATGGTACAGCAGGAGGCGATCGCAGAATTGCGGAAATTCTCCGGAACCCAGTTCGACCCTCTTCTCGTCGAGAAATTTATAGAGACGATAAAACAGTAGATAGCCGTCAGCACACAGCTTTCAGCTTACAGCAATAAACCGTAAGGCGTGAATCGTAAGTCGTAAGGGGTTTAACCGCCTGACGCCTCACGCCTAACGCCTCACGGGTGCTTCGCTATGAGCTATTATATCAAGGCCTGTGAACGTGAACGCCTCTCCGTCGAAGAGCCCCCTGTCGCTCAGTTTGAGCTTCGGTATAACAAGCAGGGCCATAAACGAGAGGGTCATGAATGGCGCACGGAGCGATGATCCCAATTGTTTGGCAAGGTCGCTGAGCCTTGAATACTGCCGGGCAACTTCATGCCCGTCCTCATCAGTCATGAGCCCCGCCACGGGCAGCGGGAGCGTCTCCGTTGAATTATTGTACGCGACCGACAGGCCGCCCTTGTTCATGATAACGGCATTCACGGCGCTGCATATGTCTTCGTCGGCAACCCCCACGGCAATGATGTTGTGGGAATCGTGGGCAACAGACGCGGCGATCGCACCCCTTTTCAATCCAAAATTCCTGACAAAGGCGACGGCGGGCGGCGCCTCTGCGTATCGGTTCACCACGGTCAGCTTGAGAATGTCCTGCCCGGTATCGGATGCAATGAACCCGTTGCGGGGCTTCAGCCGCCCCTCGATCCTGCCGGTGATGACCTGGTCATTGATCGCCTCGATGACATTGATCCTTCCTTCCCGGCTGCGCACCGCAAAATCTTCACGCCTCTTCGCCATAGCGCTGAAATTATTGACATGAGGGGAGGCTGCACAGGGGATAAGCGAACTCCCATTTTCAGCAACAAGCATGCCCCTGATATACGTCTTCAGCACGTTCATATCGCTTAAGTTGTCGACCTCGATAAAATCTGCACCATCCCCTTCCCTGAGAAGCCCCACGTCCAGGTTATAATGCAGCACAGGGTTCAGGCAGGCGCACCGCAGGGCCGTCATCGTATCAATGCCCGTGCCACACGCCCTTTTGACAAGCCGGTTGATATGTCCCCCGACGAGGTCATCGGGGTGCAGGTCGTCGCTGCACAACATGCACCGTGAAGGGTATTGCGCGATAAGCGGGCTCAGGGCATCAAAATTTTTCGCCGCAGAGCCTTCCCGGACCAGGATGTTCATGCCGAGGGAGATCTTCTCTTTCCCTTCATCGTACGTGAAGGACTCGTGATCTGTCGATATCCCTGCACGTATATATTTCTCAAGCCCTTCTCCCCTCAGGCCCGGCGCGTGGCCGTCAACAGGTTTTTTATATCTTTTTGCGAGCGCTATCTTCGCCATCACATCGGGATCATTATTGATCACGCCCGGGAAGTTCATCATTTCGCTTAAATACCGGATCTCTTTCTTTTGCAGCAAGGCCTCTACAGCGCCCGGATCGAGCGCTGCGCCTGCTGTTTCAAACTTTGTGGCAGGAACACAGGGCGACGCGCCGAAGAAGAATTTGAAGGGAACAGAGCTTCCATTTTCGATCATATAGCGAACGCCTTCGATGCCGAGGACGTTTGCGATCTCATGGGGGTCGGAGACCGTGGCAACAGTGCCGTGCCGTACCGCAAGCCGGGCAAACCCGCCGGGGACGAGCATTGAGCTTTCAATGTGCACGTGCGCGTCGATAAAGCCGGGCATGATATACCTATCGTATCTCCCGCCATCCTTCGCGATGCGCGAGATAACCCCGTTCTTTATCTCTATGGTTCCCGGAAATACAGCGCCGTTAAAGATATCAACGATGTTGGCAGAAATTTCCATGAAAGGCTGTGTGTATAAGCGTAAAGAGACAGGCCTTTATTTACCTTGCTTTGCCTTTACGATCTTTGTCTCTTTGTACGCCCTCGTATAAGCGTTGATGTTCTTTTGGGCCACAATGCCAAAGCGCGCGCGGACCGGCCCCTCCAGGGCGTCCAGCGCCACGATGCCCGTCGCCTTGATGAGCGCGCCGAGCATGGTCGTATTTGTGATCGGCACGCCGAGCTCTTCCTTCGCTATATGCGACGCGTCGACGATGGCGATGTTGTAGCCCGGGAACAATTTTTTTACCTCTTCTGCCGATTTATTCGAATTTATGACGACAAACCCGTTTTGCTTGAGGCCCTCCGCAGGGTTCACTGCGCCCAACAGCGTGGGGTCGAGGATTATCACGTTATCCGGCTTGTATATCTTCGACCGGAGCCTTATCGGCTTTTCCGAAATCCTCAGGAATGCCTGCACCGGCGCGCCCCTCCGCTCAGGCCCGAAACTCGGGAATGCCTGCGCATACTGTCCGATTCCTATTGCTGCCTGGGCAAGCAGTTCCGCAGAGGTTACCGCGCCCTGGCCTCCTCTTCCATGTAATCTTACCTCGATCATCTATTTTTCTCCTTTCGCCATAGATATGTTCTTTACTCTCCACTCTGTGCCTTTTTGTGAATCAAGCAGTATAATTCCCTTCTCCAACAGCATCTTCCGGATCTCGTCCGCCTTCTGATAGTCTTTGTTCTTCCTTGCCTCTGTCCTTTCCCGTATATTTTCTTCCAGTGCAGACAACTGGAGCCCCTCACGGGTGAGATGCCGCAGCTTTTCCTGTGATTCGAACGTATTCAGCTCGTCGTTCAGCAGGCCAAGCTGGTTCGCAAGGGACAGAAAAAGATTATTCACATATGCGATATGGGGAACGCTGCTTTCGTCCCCTTCATCGACCATTTTATTGATCATCTTGGAGAGCTCAAACACATGGGCAAGGGCAAGGGCCGTGTTGCAGTCATCGTCCATTGCTTCATAGAATTCCTTTTCAAGGACATCTGCATCCGAATATGGCCTGGGGCTGACATCGTTCATCTTCTCAAGGGCCCTGTCAACGGTGTAGTAGAGCCGGTGAAGGGCGCTGTTCGTGTCCTCGATCGATTTTTCATTGTAATCGATAGGGTTTCTGTAATGTGTCGACAGGAAAAAGAGCCGCAATACCTCCGGGTGGTATTGCCTGAGAAAATCCCTTATTTGCAATGTGTTCCCGATGGACTTGGACATCTTTTCTTTCTCGATGTTGACAAAGCCGTTGTGCATCCAGTATCGAACGAATGTGGTACCCGTTGCCGCTTCTGTCTGGGCGCGCTCGTTCTCGTGGTGGGGGAATATAAGGTCCTTGCCGCCGCCGTGGATGTCAAAAGGGTTGCCGAGAAATTTCGTGCTCATTGCAGAGCACTCAATATGCCAGCCCGGCCTTCCCCTCCCGAAGGGCGTATCCCATGATGGTTCATCCGGCTTTGATGCCTTCCACAACACGAAGTCGAGAGGGTTTTTCTTCTTGTCGTCGACCTCGACCCGCGCCCCGGCGATCATCTCGTCGAGCGGCCTTTTCGATAACCCGCCGTAGCCTTTGTAGCTCTCGATAGAGAAATAGACGTCGCCGCCCGCCTGGTACGCGTGCCCTTTCTTAAGGAGCGTCTCCACGAGCATGACCATATCGTCTATGTGTTCCGTTGCCCTCGGCTCATGCGTCGGCCTCAGGATGCGGAGGGCATCCATGTCTTCATAAAAGGAGCGTATATATTTCTCCCCTACCTCTTTCCAGGAGATCTTTTCTTCAAGGGACCTGCGGATGATCTTATCGTCAATATCGGTGAAGTTCCTCACGTAGGTAACGTCGTACCCCTTTACCTTCAGATATCTGAAGAGGGTGTCGAAGACGATGGCGCTCCTTGCGTGGCCGATATGGCAATAGTCGTAGACCGTAACGCCGCATGCGTAGAACTTTACCTTTCCCTCCGTTACCGGCTGAAAATCCTCTTTTTTGCCTGAAATGGTGTTGTAAACCTTAAGACCCATAGACCGTATTTTTAACACAGGCCCGGTATATTGTCAAAATTTATCTTCTTCCCGGCTGCCTTACACTTCCCCTTATTTATTGACATTTCCGGCATAATAGTTCAATATCTTGTGCGAAATGAAAAGGGAACTGGAACGGATTACGAGGATAAGGAACATCGGGATCGCGGCCCACATAGACGCCGGCAAGACCACGGTTACGGAGCGCATCCTCTACTACACCGGCAAAACACACAAGATCGGCGAGGTGCACGAGGGCACGGCGATCATGGATTACATGCCCCAGGAGCAGGAAAGAGGGATCACGATCACCTCGGCAGTAACGACGCTTTACTGGAACAACAACGAGATCCAGCTCATCGATACCCCCGGCCATGTCGATTTTACCATCGAGGTCGAGCGGTCGCTTCGCGTCCTCGACGGGATGGTAGCGGTCTTCTGCGGCGTGGGCGGGGTGGAGCCTCAATCTGAGACCGTATGGCACCAGGCGGATAAGTACCATGTGCCGCGAATTGCCTTTATCAATAAGCTTGACAGGGTCGGGGCTGATTTCTTTCGTGCCGTAGATATGATCGTTGAAAAATTCGGCGCGAACCCCCTTCTCCTCCAGATCCCTCTCGGCAGGGAAGACGGCTTTTACGGGGTCGTGGACCTCATTGCCATGAAAGGCATTGCCTGGAACGAAGACGACCTCGGCGCTACATACAGCTATATATCGATCCCCCAGGAATACCGGCAGCCTGCGCAGGCCTGGAGGGAAAGGCTGCTCGATAAATTATCCATGTTTGACGATCAGATCATGGAGCTTTACCTCGAAGGCAAAGACATTGATGAGCAGCTCATCCGCAGCGCTATACGAAAAGCCACCACCTCGCTGCATTGCGTGCCGGTCCTGTGCGGCGCGGCGCTCCGGAATAAAGGCATACAGCCGCTCCTTGACGCGGTGGTGGCATATCTT
>Ga0302252_1001118_pt1 | contig 17111 bp, 13 predicted proteins | sample AAG_RA_Leu_MG_FD_193511 | JGI IMG/M metagenome (GOLD analysis project Ga0302252, IMG submission 193511) | Enriched activated sludge microbial communities from anaerobic digester in WTTP, New Holstein, Wisconsin, United States - AAG_RA_Leu | ecosystem: Engineered > Bioreactor > Anaerobic >...
TATTGTGCTGTAGTCGGGCCCCTTACGGCTGACGGTGTAACTCATGGAAACTTGAAGGCCTCTGATAGGCCTAAATAGCAGCGATACGTAAATTTCATCGGCATTGTCCTGCAGGTAGTGCCCCAGGTTAAAGTTGTTGCTTTCGTAAGTTGTTGTATTAATTATATGCCTGTACGTCAACGGGTTTGTGCGTGTATATTCACCTGTTACGATGAGGTTGCTAAATGGAAAATCCGAAATTCTGACACCGGTTTTCAGGCTGTAGAAGTTACTGTGCATATCGGGGTTGAACATGTTCTTCATCGAAATTTCATCGAGGAAAAGGGTGGCGTACAGGTGCAGGTGTCTTATGTTTCGCGACGAAATGTCAAAGAACATCTGGGAATTTTGTCCCACCGAGTTGCTCATCCCGTTCAGGTGGTGGTCAATGGACTTGTAGAACAGAAAGGGGATGAGGTACGCAGGCTGAACGTTAATATCGGAGTAGATAATGGAGTTGCCAACCGACAGGCTTAGCCCCCTGAAGGGTTTAAAGGCAATTAGGTTAGCGGCAATATACTTGGGGTGGTACACCTTTCGCACCTCATCACCAGAGGTGTAGGTGCGGCTGGAGTCGATAACCTCGGAAACAAGCCACCCGTGCAGGTAGTTCAGCTCAACCCAACGTGCAGGAGTGATGTTTAGCTTGATCATGGCAAAGGAAGGTGTCCGCCCGCCGAGAATGTTGGAACCGTTGTAGCCCGATCCCCACTGAATGTTGTCCTTTACAACGCCAACGTTACCCCACCTCCAGCTATAGGTAACCCCTCCCCTCATCTCGCTGAACTCCCCGCCCTTCCCTGAATACTTATAATTTCCACCCTGCTGCCGGGTTAAATAGGTCGGCATGGCCAACCGGTAGTTCTCGGCATAGTCACGTAAGCTGGCGTAGTAGCCCCATCCGGCAACATGCCCATGAACTTCAGCTCCCACCCAACGATGGTAAGCAAGTGCGCTATCGTTCGAAATAAGGTCAACACCCAGCAGCGGGTTTAGGGTTATGCTGAATAGCGAATCTTTTCGGTAAAGAAGGTCGAAACGCTTGCGTTTGGGAAATGAGCCTAGCTCCTTTCCAAAATCGGCAAGGTAAAAATCAAGCTCGCCCTGCTGACGCCTGTTCAGCTCCGACCTTTTAGCATCGGCTTGCTTAAGCGCCTCGGCAATTTGCGCACGAGAGTATGGCTTCACCGTGCTATAAAGCTCAACCACCTTAAGCGATGCCAGCTCATCAATAAATTCGTACACACCAAAGTTGGAGATATGATGGTAGGTGGTTTGGGAGTATCCCGCTGAGCACAGGAGACAAAAGAATAGCAGGATAAAACCAAGCTTTCTCATTTCCATAAATTTGAATTCTATTACTAAATTGATAGCCACGCGGATACTGCTTATAGCAAGACGGTAAGCCGCATTCATGAGTGACGAAATTTCCCCTCCAAATTTCCTTAAACACCATGCTGATATTTGGCCGAATGGTAGCAGAAATCCACCAAGCGCCATCGAAATCACCTGGCCACCTGCTTGTAAAAATCGTTGCCCTTGTCATCAACCAGAATGAAAGCAGGAAAGTCGGAAACCTCAATCATGTAAACTGCCTCCATTCCAAGCTCGGGGTACTCCAGCAGCTCCACCTTTTTAATATTCTCGTGCGCAAGAATGGCAGCAGGTCCGCCTATGCTTCCCAGGTAAAAACCTCCATATTTCTTACAGGCCTCGGTAACGGCCGTGCTCCGGTTGCCCTTGGCAATCATCACGAGGCTGGCACCCTTCGACTGAAACGCATCAACATAGGAGTCCATCCGTCCGGCAGTTGTGGGGCCGAAAGAACCCGATGGCATACCCTCTGGGGTTTTAGCGGGGCCAGCATAGTAAACAGGATGATCCTTAAGGTACTGAGGCAACCCCTCGCCCCTATCCATACGCTCTTTAAGGCGGGCATGGGCAATATCGCGGGCCACGACAATTTTGCCGCTTAACGAAAGTCTTGTACCAACAGGGTGCTTCGACAACTCGGCTCGAATAGCCTCCATTGGCTGATTCAGGTCAATGCCAACAGCGCCTTCCTCATCGGGCTTGCGCCATTGCTCCGGAATAAATCGTCCAGGGTTGCTTTCCAACCTTTCAACCCAAATGCCCTGGCGATTGATCTTAGCCTTTACATTCCTATCGGCCACACATGATACTCCAATTCCCACGGGGCAAGAAGCGCCATGGCGTGGAAGCCTGATAATCCTAACATCCAGGGCAAGGTATTTGCCCCCGAACTGCGCGCCAAGTCCTATACTGTTGGCTGCACGGAGAATTTTCTCCTCAAGCTCCAAATCCCTGAAAGCCTGCCCAAACTCATTCCCCTTAACAGGCAGGCTGTCGAGATACTTAGCCGAGGCTAGCTTTACCGTTTTCAGGGTTTCCTCGGCAGATGTACCGCCTACCACAATGGCAATATGGTAGGGCGGACAGGCAGCGGTTCCCAGGTTCTTTATCTTCTCAATAAGAAAAGCCTCCAGCTTCTCAGGGTTAAGCAAGGCCTTAGTTTCCTGAAATAGCATACTTTTATTGGCCGAACCTCCGCCCTTGGCGATAAACAGGAATTCGTACTCCTCGCCATTGGTGGCATAGATGTCAATCTGTGCTGGAAGATTTGTACCGGAGTTTTTCTCGGAGTACATATCCAGCGCAACTGTTTTCGAGTAGCGCAGACTCTCCTTGGTATAGGTTTGGAAAATTCCCCTGGAAAGGGCCTCGTAATCGTCGGCGCCCGTCCATACCCGTTGCCCCTTTTTGGCTACAATTGTAGCAGTTCCCGTATCCTGACAAAGGGGCAGTATGCCCTTAGCGGCTATTTCGGCATTCCTAAGCAGAACAAGGGCGACAAATTTATCATTCTTGCTGGCCTCGGGGTCAGCAAGTATGGCTGCCAGCTGCCTGACGTGCCCGGTACGAAGCATGAACGAAGTGTCGTGCATGGCTGTCCTGGCCAACAACTCCAGCCCCTGCGGGTCAACCCTTAGCATGTCCTCGCCAGCAAATTGCGAAAGGGAAACAAAATCCCTGGTTAGAAGGTAGTACTCGGTCTCCTCCTCTCCCAGAGGGAACCTTTCCTGGTAGTAAAATTCAGGAACAGCCATTTTTGGTTGAATTTAATGTTAACGACTAAGTAGAAAAATCTGCGTAACAAAAACCTTCCCATCGGCAGACTGCACAACTCCAATGCCGGTAAGGTCGAAGCTGCCCTCTATGGTTTCTCGCTGCTTGGTGCTGGCCATCCAGCTGTTGAACACCTCCTTGGCGGTGTAGTAGTTATAGGCAATAATTTCGGTCATGGCAACAGCATTCATCTTTGAAAGCAACGCCTTCATAGGGTTATCGTACCCCGGAGGGCCTATAGGCGCTCTACCCGATGCCATTTGCCGGGAATAGTTTACAGCTTCGGCCTTCACTATATCGTTGCTTTTCAAAGCGCTAAGCCCTAAACCTTTTCTATGCTCATTTATCAGCCCTAACAGTTCTGACTCAAAGTCCGATGCCACAATTTTAGGGCGTTCCTGACTTTTGACAAATATCTGGGTGTAAAAGTAAGTGCCATTTGGAGCCTTGGCAATGCCAATTCCGGTAAGGTTAAAATCACCCTCAATATTTTTTTTATGTCCGGGGCTTAACAACCAGCCGTCAACTATGTCCTGAGCCGAGTTATAGCCGTTGGCAACATTTTCGGCACCGGAAGTAATGTCCAAAAAACCACTTAGCCGTTCAAACCGCTCTTCAAAACCCTTATGGCTAAAGGGGACCTTTCCTTCGGCCATGTTTAGCGAGTGCTGGTAGGCCTCCTTTCGAATGTAGCTGTTAGGAACCAGCTCTCCCAACCCAATAGACTTTCTATGCGCATTCACCAGGCGGTGAACCTCGTTCTCCAGCTGTAAAATATTCTGTTCACCATCGTTCTGCGCTGACAAAAGACCGCTGAATAGAACGGCAACCAGAAAAGCCAGTACATTTCTCTTATTCATTGTGAAAAACTATTTAAAAAGCACATCCAAATTTTCAGGAGGAATAGCCAGCACGGCTTTATACCTGCCAACCACGATGGGTCGTTGAATAATGGCGGGGTTGTCAACATAAATTTGAACCCATTCATCATCGGAAAAGTTTTTCCCCTTCAGGTACATCTTGTAGTAATCATCCTGCGTTCGGGCTAGCAGGCTTGGTTTAATGCTCGACTTTAGGAATATTTCCCGAACCTCTTCAGCCCGAAGCCCCTCCTTCATATAGTTTTTAACCTCAAATTCTATTCCCCTGCTCTTCAAATACTCTAAACCCTTTCTGCTCTTTGCGCATCGAGGGTTATGGTATATTTTTAGCATAAAATATTTTTTTGAAAGTTACAAAAAAATGGCGTTGGTTTCACCCGCCATAGCTCTTTTATGCGATATTAGCAATTTTACAAAATTACCTTACATTTATACGGGCATTACAGAAAAAATGCCGTTAAAAGCCTCGATAAATGATCAAACCTTTTAAAACCCTTTTGTTCCTGCTATCGGTTTTCATTGTATTTCTAGGAATTTCGTTTTTCTTCCCCAGCGGAAAGAATAACCTTACCAAAATCGCCCTGTATGTTCCTTCCACCGACAGCCTGCTTGGTGCCATCACCTCAAAACCAACAATAGCGGAACAACCAGAAGTAAACAAGAAACCACCCATATTGACCAATGCTGAGGTAGATACAAGTAAAACTGTGCCGCCTACCCCTGTAAATGGCGAATTCAAAAAAACAATGATGAAAACCGACACGTTGAGCAGGACAACGTCGTTGGCATACTCCACAAACAGCGCTACTACCGACAAAATTGTTCCTATTGAATTTACCACCGAGGCCCTGGGCAACTTTTTCGCCGCCTTAAAAAATGGGGAGGCCGCCAGCTCCCAGGTTAGGGTTCTGCACTTTGGCGACTCACAGGTTGAGGGCGACCGGATTTCTGACTATTTGCGTTCGGCATTGCAGGAAAAGTTTGGTGGTTACGGCCCCGGCATTCTTCCTGCCTACCCACAAAACTACCAACCTTACGGAATCAGGCAATCGGCGTCAAAAGGGTGGAATTACTCCAACCTTCTACAACCCAACGAGATGGTGAGGAAATATGGCATTCTGGGCGGATTATCGGAGACTGGCTACAAGGAGGCTACCGAGTACATTCGCTTCAAGAAAAATACAAGGGAAGTCAGAAATACCCTGTTCGATAGGATAAGAGTATTCTACGGAAAAAATGATAGTCCCTTCATGCTGCAGCTTCTAACCGATGGCGAGGTGGCTGATACTGAAATACTTCAACAAGCTCAAACGCTGGCACAGCATTCGTTCACAATTAGCCCCGATGCTAAAGCTATTGAACTTCGGCTCACCAACACGGGCCATATCCTGATATATGGTCTATCGCTTGAATCGGAGCGGGGTATTTACGTTGACAATATTCCCCTAAGGGGAAGCTCGGGTGAAATTTTTACGAGATTCGACCATGAGCTGGCCAGGCAGCTGTTCGGTATGCTTAACGTGAAGCTGGTTATCCTGCAGTTCGGTTTGAATGTAGCCCCGGGCAACCTAACCCGCTACGACTACTACGAGGAACTACTCTACAAGCAGGTAATGGCCATCAAATCGTTTAAGCCCGATGTTTCCGTTCTCATCATCGGCATTTCGGATATGCTGCGCAGGGTAGATGGCCGGCTCGAAACCTATCCCAGTATTGAGAAAATCAGGGATGCTCAACGGAGTGCGGCTTTCAGGTCGGGTGCGGCATTTTGGGATTGCTACCGGGCAATGGGAGGGAAAAACTCCATGCTCACATGGGTCAACGCCAATCCTTCACTTGGGTCGAAGGATTACGCTCACTTCACCTACAGGGGAGCCAGGGTGGTAGCCGGGAAACTTACAAAATCGCTGCTTGAAGCCTATGACAGGTATAGCTTTCCCGAAAACTCCGCTATACCAACCGAGGCAATTGTCAGACCCGACAGCAGCCGGGGTGGTTGGGTCAAATAACCGGTGGGCATTTTAAAATCACTAAACTTGAAAGGTAGCAAAAACGACCAGATATAAAAGAAAAGAATGGGATCATTGGCCAACATACTGTCAAGCATCTTCAGCTACACCGAGGGCAATCCCCTGCTATTTACCGAGATGTCATTCTGGGTGTTTTTTGCCGTACTGCTTACGGGCTACACTTTCATCTACAACCGGCCGTTGGCCCGCAGCGCATACCTGCTTGCATTCAGCCTTTACTTCTACTACAAGTCAAGCGGAATGTTCTTCATCCTGCTCATCTTCTCAACAGTATGCGACTATACCATTGGACTACTTATTCCCCGCTACAGCTCAAAAACCACCCGTAAGCTGCTGGTGGCGCTAAGCGTAATCATCAACCTTGCCGTGCTCTCCTACTTCAAGTATTCCTACTTCATCATCGAAACGGTTAACCAGCTGTTTGGCTTAAACCTTGAAGTGGTCAACTACCTTTCGGGGTGGGCAAACGGAATTTTTGGCTCCCACTTCGATGCCTCAACCATCATCTTGCCAGCCGGCATATCGTTCTACACATTCCAAACCATCAGCTACACGGTTGACGTTTACCGCCGCAAGGTGGCTCCTGTTAAGAACATCATTGACTTCGGATTCTACGTTTCGTTCTTTCCCCAGCTGGTGGCCGGTCCCATTGTCAGGGCAGCCGAGTTTATCCCTCAGCTCTACAGAAAGTTTAGCTTGACCTACAGGGAGTTTGGCCATGCGCTTTTCCTGATTATTGCTGGCCTGGTGAAAAAAATGGTCATCTCGGACTACCTTTCGGTCAACTTTGTGGACAGGGTTTTTGATAACCCGCTTAGCTTTTCGGGATTTGAAAATCTGATGGCCACCTACGGCTATGTCCTGCAGATTTACTGTGATTTCTCGGGATACACCGATATTGCCATCGGAGTAGCCCTTTTACTAGGCTTCAGGCTTCCGCCAAACTTCAACTCGCCCTATAAAGCGGTTAGTATTGCCGACTTCTGGCACAGGTGGCACATCTCACTATCCACATGGCTTCGCGACTACCTCTACATTCCGCTTGGCGGTAACCGTAAGGGGAAGGTAAGAACACACATCAACCTGATGGTTACCATGCTGCTAGGCGGGTTATGGCATGGCGCTAACCTGAAGTTTGTGGTTTGGGGCGGCATTCACGGGGTTAGCCTTGTTCTGCATAAGCTTTGGACTTCACATTCGCCCAGGGTCAGACGCGCTGACAGCTGGTGGAGAAGGGCGGTTGGCGCATTTTTTACCTTCCAGCTGGTATCGTTCTCCTGGATTTTCTTCCGCTCCTCCACCCTAAGCTCCGCCCTCGACATGCTTGGCCAGATTTTCACCCGGTTTGGTACCAGCTCCATTCCTCAGATGCTTGTATCCTATGCCAAACCTTTTGCCCTGATGCTTGTAGGCTTCGCCATTCACTGGTTGCCATACCGGATAAGCGAACAGGTAAGGGGGTGGTTCATCGAAACCGCAATTCCCGTAAAGCTGTTGATTACGGTCCTGGCTGTGCTGCTCATACTCCAGGTTAACTCGGCAGAGCTGCAGCCGTTCATCTACTTCAGGTTCTAAAATGCTGGCATCTTGTTCAATATTGATGAAAAGTGGATGAACGAATACATAAGCCGCTCCCCTCGAGAGTATCAAAATACTTTCCCCTGTGCGCTCAGGACAAGCCAGGAAAATTCCGCCAGCTTAACGCCTTGCCGCCTCTCAGCCTCAAGCTGGGAGCCATGAGCCAACATAAGGCTGTTTATAACAAGCTTTCCGGTAGCCGTTAATGACCAACCGCTCAAGTGCAGCCATTCCGATTGGTGAATGCCCCGGATGTTCACTCCCACACACCTTTCACCCTTGAGCCGCAGTGGGCGCACTTACCGTTTTTAAGGTTGATGCCGTAGATGCTAAAGCCCTTTCGCTCCACCACCACCCTGCCGCAGCTGGGGCACAGGGTATTCGATGCGTCCATGCCCGGCACGTTGCCAATGTAAACATGCTTTAACCCCGCCTTCAGGGCAATGTCTCGAGCTCTTGTAAGCGTTGAAACAGGGGTTTGAGGAAGCTGGGTAAGCTTGTAAAGCGGAAAGAACCTGCTAAAATGAAGTGGGTTTTCCGCAAAGCCATTTTCGGCGAGCCAGCCGCACATCCGCCTGATCATATCCATATCGTCGGTCCACGATGGGATCACCAGGTTGGTAATTTCGAGCCAGACGCCCATTTCGTTAAGGGTTTTTAAGGTGTTCAGCACCGGTTGAAGCGTTCCAGCCGAGAGTTTCAGGTAAATGTCGTTGCTGAACGATTTCAGGTCGATGTTGGCAGCGTCGAGGTAGGGTGCAAGCGTGCGTATGGGCTTGTCGTTCATGTATCCATTGGAAACCAGCACGTTTCTAACCCCTCGCCGGTGTGCAATCACAGCGGTGTCGAACATATACTCGTAAAATGAGGTCGGCTCGGAGTAAGTGTAGGCAATGGTCTTCGATCCGGATAGCAGGCATTGCTCCACCACCTGCTCGGGGAAGAGTTCAATATTCCGGGTTTTTCGAGGGCTGGTTTGTGAAATTTCCCAGTTCTGGCAGTTCATACAGGCAAAGTTGCATCCGGCAGTAGCGATTGAAAAGGACTGCGAACCGGGCAAAAAGTGGTAAAGAGGCTTTTTTTCGATTGGGTCCACATGAACCGAGCAGGGGTTGCCATAGGCAATGGAGTAAAGCTTGCCGTTGGTGTTCTCCCTGTTGCGACAGTCGCCCGATTCCCCGGGACGAATAGTGCACTCGTTAGGGCATATTTCACACCTCGCACCCCGTGGGGTTAGCGTGTAAAACATAGCCTCCCTGCTCCATTTCCATGGCTTTTGGTTGCCGGCAGCCGTTGCCCTTAGACTTGTAAAACGGGTAAGATATAAACCTCCCGCTGCCAGCAGGCTGTCCCTGATAAACTCACGTCGTGTTAACCTTTTAGCCACGCTACCTAGCTATACGTACACAAAATGTTACCCAAAACTTACCTCATAACGGTATCATTAGCCCTACCTGAGGTGGGCAATAAAGTTAACCATTACCATACATTTAAGCAAATTTGGGGGGGTAACCCCTGCCAGACAACGGCAGCAAAGAACCATATACAGAGAAGCTGGTCGGTACCGATAATAGGCGTAGCTTCCAAAATTCGTCAGGTAAACTCCCTTGCTGCCGCTGGACTTCCGTCGTGTGGGAGCAAGAGGGTCTGTTATGCGCTTTCTCATAATGGCTGAGGCCATATACAGTAAATTATTGGGTGGTTACCTCTCTTCCCAAATGCACCTAATTTAGATTTGACAGAACGTACAAATTATCAATGAAACCCTTATGGTATATGGGCTTAGTTATGTCTTTGTTCATTGTTTTCATCCGTATAAAATCTAATATTATTAATTGACAATAACTTACGATTTCGCCTTAAGCACTCGTTAACGTTCGGATGGAACACCAATATTTTATTGGCTTCGCCGAGCTCTCCGCCAGCTGGCGGATCGGTTCATCCCTGTTTGTGCAAGCTGCCTTACATGAGTGTTTCATCAGAATATTTTTAACTGTTTTTCTTTCTTAGGCGTCATTTCGCTAATAAAACTATCCCATTGCGACAGGTTAATATCAAAATTATACTTGCCGTTTAGGAAAACTATTTGCTTTTCAATTTCATTTTGTGGAATTACCTTTGAAAGGGATAATATATCTATACGCATTAAAATATCTTTGGTAAAAATTCTTTTAGCATCTGGAAATGTAATTGATTTTAAAAACGCTTCTGTTGTTTTAGAATTTAAAAGTATAAACGAATAAACTGCATATTCTATTTTGTCGAAACCAATAAAATAACAAGTATCATCTAGCATCATTGGTTTGTTATTTTGTGGTAACACTAATGAAAAATGATATGTTTTATACAAACCCGAAATTGCAACTTTGAATGGTTTGAAAGAATAGTCACCTATACCAAATATTGAAAATAATGGATTGCCATTATAAATACTAGATTTTCTTGCTTGAAAAATGGAAATATTCTGCGATAAATAAGAGTATGTATCAGGATATAAATGCTGAATATATGAGGTTTCTTGCCCAACTTTTGTTTGTGTAACAATAGTATATTTTCTTGAATTCATTATTACAGAATTTTTTAAATCAGAACTTTTTAAAAGACCATAAACCAAATCTTCATCGAGTTTTATCTCATCAGATTGGTTATTCACAAAATGGTCGTTTATTCTTTCTAATTCCATAATGGCGGCGCAATCGTGCTTTATCCCCTGCCTCCACTCAAAAGGGCATAAGCCATCAATCCCTTTCGTTTCATTATAATCGGCAAGATTAGATACGAACTTAGAATTAAGCCATCCAAAGCTTAATCTTTTTTCAAAACTATAGAAATCAAATTCATTACACTCGAAACTTGGGGTTAAATTAAGCTGGCAATAAAGCAAAGCCGCTTCAACTGAAACATTAAATTCCATTTTACTATCAATGCAATATTTTTCTATTTCACCTATTCTATACTTTTTATCTTTTTGGTCGAAAACAATATTTTTTATCACGGAGTTTTTTACCAATAGCGCCAAATAACCGTTGTGCGTTTGAAAGGTATCTAAAAGCATTAAAGTAATATACTCGGCAATATCAAAATTGCCTTTGCCTGTGATTGCATCTAACCCGTTTTGATTTTTGAAATTTGATTTTTTTGGAAGATTATTCGAATTAAGGCTACCTAATTTTGAGTTTGTTACCCAAGGCGGGTTCCCAATTATTAATATTTTTTCGGCTGGAAACTGTTTTGAAATATTTTTGAAATCAAAATCGAAAACGCTACAATGTGTGATTGTAATTTCAGGTTTGTGATTATCAGGATTTGAGAGATAAAAATCGAGAATACTGAATTTTGTTTCCCAAACGTAAGGTTTATAAATTTCGATTCCAAATACTTTTTTAGCTGCTTTAAAATTCGATAACGAGGCAACTATGAAATTTCCATTTCCACAAGTTGGCTCAATAATAATTTCGGGGGATATATTTCTTTTTACTAAATAGTTCACAACCTTATTTGATAGATTTTTATTTGTTTGAAAATCTCCATACTCTGCACGGTCTGGCTCTTCAACTGAACCTATAGCGACAAGAGAAACAGATTCTTTGAGTCCTTGAAAATCATCATTACTTGTAAAAAATGTATTGATGCCGAAAGCATCAAACAACATTATATTGGCATTTTCAAAAGATGATGTTTCTTTTAAAAATTCTTTTAAAAACGTACAAACTTGCAATGAAATATTTGCACCAAATATTCTCATTACCTGACCACTTTATCAATTATTCTACTTATACCTTGCACCGCTTTTTCAAGCGTAACAACTCTTTGATATTGAAGTCGCCATTGTAGAGCGTTTGAAATAGTTAAATACCCTTGAACCGGCGGTGTTTTTAGAATTTGTTTAGCTAGCTGATTTAGAGTTATTTCATCGGCAGGAATATTTTTATCGTTTAGGTAGGCAACAATATCTTCTACATTAGCCTTATCCTTAACCATTTCACGCAAACGATAAGTTGTTGTATAATCGGAAGTTCGTTCTTTTAAAATAAATGAGCAACTAACAAAGTTAAGTCTAGTAGTTTTGGATTGGAAGTCATCAATTTTGTCGTAAACAAATACAAGTAGGTTGTATCCAAGTCCAAAAATCTTTTGTTTAGCATCTATAAATGGACAAGATGATTGAGGTTGTTTTATTGATGTAACCTTAATGTCCGTTAATATGTCGTCAGATGGCAAATCAATTCCATTGGCTGAAGAACCTATGGTTATTTTATATTTTGCATTTAATTGCTCTTGAAACTTATGTTCAATATAAGTCCCAACTGCTTTTCCGTCAGTTACGCCAAAAAGTGATTTATTTTGAATTTTCGATTCAGTTAAGCAAAAAACTTTGGCTTCTGCTTTAAGTTTTTCTATTGTCAGTTTTTCTTTCATCTGATTTCCTTACATTAAGTTACAAATTTAATCAATTTTTCAGTCCGATTTGTACGCTGTCAGTTTTCTTTGCATGAGGCATAACAGGCAGGCAGCTGGTTTTGTCATATTAGGTTTATCTGTTGTTCAGTGCTAGTAGGCAGGCTCCTTGCTCGGCGAAGTCTGTAACTTCGTCGTTTTCATGCAGCGGTCTCTGACCGCATTTGATATCATCAGTAAACTTTCCAATGGGGTAAATATACACGATTTCAAGCGGTTTAACTTTCGTTCGGTTAAAGCTGTGTACATCAGCCGAATCTATTTCCCTCGCTGCCGCTGGACTTCCGTCGTTTGGCAATCTCATCCATACCTCCCGACCAGCGCAGTCAACAAACCCATCATTAAATTTACAACTCATAATCCCGCCGAGTTGGCTTTTTTAATAGCTACTAAAGCTCACTCTCCTTTTCTCTACTGCCACACGGAAGGACTCGTGCGGTAGCAGAAAAATCAAGAATTTGCACAAGGGTTGAGTACTTGTTTGGATTTGTAGGAAACAGCATGAACGGTTCGTTTATACGCACTATTGGAATTTCAAGGGCTAAAGCAAAAATAGGGATGATGAACCTGACGTACAATATTTTCCGCTGTACTCAATTAAAAATAGTGGTTGTAATGGGATAGGTATGACCGGACATAAAAAATAATTTAGTATGTAACTGATAGTTAATTAAATAAAAAATAAGAAGAGTAATATTTGATTTTTTCAAAATCAAAGAATAAATTTGTTTCGAGCATTAGCACAAAAAAAGTAGTTTTTCGAGGTGCCCTTTAGTAATGGGAGTTTTGAACGCTCTGGTTGAGAGGTATAGATAATCTTGCCATACGACTAAAGTCGTGCGGCAGGAAGGGGGAAAAATGCCCTCAATTTCTTAGTGTCTATATTGTGGCCGTTAGGGTCAATTTGACATAGATGCTCGGAAAAATTGAACCACTGTTTGGCTTAGAAAAACATACCGATGTGACTACACGAAAATTTAAATAAAGGGTGAAGAAGTTGACCCGAACACACCTGAAACCAAAGTAGGGCAAAATTAAAAACAAATCAAAATGAAAAAGTTATTAATTTTATTATGTTTTTTGGGTTTTGTTAACCTGACTCTTTCTGCTCAAAACATCTACATTCGAGGCCACCTTCAGGTTATCTATATTGGGCCTGAGGGAATGGATGTTATTTGCAACCCTCCGTATGATAGAGATTGCGTATCGATTATATCTGAGCCTGGACTACCAGCTAAAGCTACAGCTGAGGTCAGCGATAAAGGAGTTACAAAGATTCAACCCAGAGTTCAAGTTGTGGGAGAAACACTAAATTCCAACGGTTTACCAACAAAAATATATCGCATACGGAAAGATGCCGTAAAAGAGGTTGTTAAAAACTAGATTGCTAACTTAAGGGGTGGTATCCCCATCCCTTATTTTATACCAAACCATGCGAAACATACTAACAACATTTGTCTTTTTATGCTTATCGTTACCGGCAATCAGCAGGGTTGGAGGGGTTGAAATTTTCTTTGCCATTAAACCCTCGGACTGCATATCGTGCATGGCTCCCATCAGGGATATACTTGCCGAAATTGAGAAACAGGAGCTCATGGAACAGGTTACCTTTATCGTAAGGGATGTTCCTGAAAAGGCGCTTCCCAAGTACACTAAGGAGGTTTTAAAGATACCCAACAGTATAAATGTGGTTTCATCGGAACCACTTTTCAGCAAGTACTCCTTTTACAACGCTTCTGCAATTACGGTGATTGATAACTCCACTGTGCCTATACAGCGAATCACGTTCCCCCTTGCTTACTATTTTGTTAATAAAACCATGTTCGTTGAGCGATTATCCAAAAGTAACAAAACGATTGTAGCACTGGAAAGAGTAAAACTTAAAGAGTCGCTGGGTGGAATCAGAATGTTGTCCATATCAAACGATTCGTTGCTTTTTATAAATGACAGGCTGTTTAACACCATTTCGCTGTTTTCAGCTGGCAGCGGAAAACTAGTCGGAAATTTTACGCTAGACAGCGCTTGGTACGCGGCACCCTATAGTAAGGATACCTTTAAGCTAAGACAGATATGGATGAATCAGCATGTACTTGAAAGGGCATCTTACCCCCAGTACTATTTTAAAGGAGTTTTCAACCATAGAGGTAGAACTATAATTTCTGCAATATGCTACTACCCGTTCACAACTGGTAAAGACTTTTTTATACTACCCAAAAACCTTTTTTTTATGCTGGACACACTATTGATGCCCATAAGCTACAGGTGGCTTTACATTGATAAGGAAACCCCGATAGTTAATTTTTATAATGCTGTATTTTTTCAAGATGATAACCTCATCACCACCACCTTTGATGTTGTCAACAACCGGCTAAACTTTAACCCCGATTTTTTATACTATTTTAAACCCGAAGGCGACTCGTTGATTTTTGATAAATCCCTACATGTAGAGCCACCAAGTTTTATCAAGAATGGATATTCTATGAATGGTTTTTCATTGAACTACATATCTGAGTATATGGGCAATATTACCGTTTGGTTCTCCTACTACCCTGAGTTCTTCGACCTAAGGTTGGAGAAGTGGGTATCAATAGATACAGGCTACGTTGATTCTAAAATATCAACTAACACCTTTGAACAGGGTCAGCCTGTTAATTTTCAAGTGCTGGGCGTATGGGCTGAAGCAAACCAGTACAGCATGATTCTAAGGTTTGGCCTGCAAGTTTACTACATGGTTCAAGCTGATAAGAACATAATTCAAAGCGCTCTAATCTATACCCTTAGCGAAGGGAATCAACTCCAAATGGTTCGAAAGAGTAAGAATGAGTTCGTTGGAACTGATTACAACTCAAAAACGGGAGATACTGAGATTATCAAATTCACAATTAATGGGGTGCAAACATTTATTTCACCCTCGCTCAACGAAGCCTGTGCCTTCGTCGTACCTATGTAGCGTTCTCTGACCTCATAAGATACTATCAGTAAGCTTTCCATTGGGGTAAATATAAACAATTTCAAGCGGTTTAACTTTCGTTCGGTTAAATTTGTGGACATCAGCCCACTCTGTTAATTCGGGCTTTGCCAGGTAAATATAGCTAATTGTAAGTTTTCCAGCGTATGTCATTTCAAAAATAGCAGGCGCAGCCAGCTACTGATAGCCCTGCGGCCGCAGAACCACCGCCGAAAGCGTTTAGATTATTTCAACCTGTAACATCAGGCGGGCTGAGGCTAGGTTAGTGTTTCCCTTCACTAATCCAGCCCAACCTTCAGGGGGTTAACTTACGTTGCCTTACCGTTTAACCGTTGGAATTACCGGTTACGGGGCTGAATTAGTAGACGGCCAGCCAGGTTTAGGGCGGCCAGGACTGCTGCGGTTTGAACAACACCCAGTAGCGGAATTAGCGCTAGTGTAACCACAACCACACCAAGGGTTGACCCCCACAGGTCGGCAGAGTAACTCATTGCCGCGGGGTTTGCCCTATCGGCAACTGCACTCGTCCATAGCACATACTGGTAGCCAACAAGGACTGATGGAATAAGGGTGAAGAGGGAAATAACCAGCAGCAACAGCCACACTGCAGCGACATCACGTAGCATCCATATCAGCGGAATTAGCGCAAAGTAGCCCGCCATGGCAATGGTCAGGCTTCCAACCGAAAGCCTTATGAATCTGGGAAGAACGTAGGCGCCAACAGCCAATCCGGCCATAAAGAGCGCCACGATAAGCCCGATACCCGCATACAAAAAACCAAAGAGCACCTGAAACATCAGGATGATTATCATTTCGGCCGAGGCCCCCGAAAACCCGGCAAGGAACATTCCCCTTAGCGGTTTCCCAAGAAAAAAAACAGGTAGCAAAACTACAGCTAAGCCTACCAGCATCCACACCAAATGGTTGCTGCCAAACTGCCCCAGGTAGCTCATGGTAAAAAGAAATACCGGATAGGGATGGTTATCGGTATCTGGCATGGCGTCGCTCAGGATGCTGGCATGGAAAAACCGGTTACGGCTAGCCAGGTAATCATCATCAATAAAATCGGGGTTTACATAGGTGTTGAGCCCTGCCATTCCCCTCTCAACGGCAAGCCTCGAAATGTCGATGCGAATCTCCCCATCGGAAGCCAGCAGGTAGTCCCTTTCGCCCGGCACCACCTCAACGTTGGCAAATACGGCTGTCAGGGTGTTGTAAACCGATGAAATGGCACGTTGCCTTTCGGGGCTGGCGTAGTTTCCCACTGGCGGAAGGTTGAAGCAGACCACCCCGTTGCTTAATAGATGGCTCCTGACCATCCTCATAAACTCCACTGTGTAGTAACGGTTAAGCTGAAGGCTGACCGGCTCGGGCAGCGCTACTATGATTATATCGTACCGCTTGCCGGTTTCACCAATGTACCTCCTGCCATCATCCCTGATTAATCTCACTCGCTGATCTTCGGGAAGCGGCGCATGCTTTTCACAAAGCTTCAGCAACGGCCCATTCACCTCAACATAGTCAACGTGGACGTTTTTATACTTCAGCAGCTCTGCAGTCAGCCCGGCATAACCCCCTGATACCAACAGTATTTCCGAAGGGTTGCTACGCTGAAGCATTGCGTAGTGCACACCCTCCTCGGCAGCCACAGGATTCGCTGTACCAAACAGCAGCAAGCCATTCTCAAAAAAGTTTAGCTGACCGCCATAATCGGTAACGGTGATGCTTCCGTAGGGCGACTCCTTCACCGCCAGAACCCGCTGCCCGTGCATAATGTTCTGTTCAATGAGCCTGTCGGCTTTTGCAGCCATGAACGCAGCCATAACAAGGAGAAACACCAGGGGAACGGTTATGATTCCTTTCCCTGGCCTGATTACCGATACGATAAGGGTGGCTATGACCCCTATAACCAGGACCGACTGGTAAACCGTGAGGAAATGTATGATGATGAGCGATACCAGCACTCCGCCAGCCATGCTTCCAAGCGATTCCATTGAGTAAATCCGGGAA
>Ga0302252_1001120_pt1 | contig 17097 bp, 6 predicted proteins | sample AAG_RA_Leu_MG_FD_193511 | JGI IMG/M metagenome (GOLD analysis project Ga0302252, IMG submission 193511) | Enriched activated sludge microbial communities from anaerobic digester in WTTP, New Holstein, Wisconsin, United States - AAG_RA_Leu | ecosystem: Engineered > Bioreactor > Anaerobic >...
GGCAGGCCCCCGTGCCTGCACCTGCCTGCATCGCATTTGTATTTCCGGCAGGCCCCCGTGCCTGCACCTGCCTGATCGCATTTGTATTTCCGGCAGGCCCCCGTGCCTGCACCTGCCTGATCGCATTTGTATTTCCGGCAGGCCCCCGTGCCTGCACCTGCCTGCATCGCATTTGTATTTCCGGCAGGCACGGGGACCTGCTGCTACTTCCAGTCGCCGAGCAGCACGAACGGCGCCCAGTAAAACGGCGAGGGGTGCTTCTTCATGACGGCAAGCTCAGCTTCACGAAGAGCCTCCGCCTTTGTATTCCCCTTCACGAGATTATTGTAGAACTCTTTCATCAGCTCTGCAGTCGATTCATCTGAGACGCTCCACATGGATACGATGAGAGAAGGAGTCCCTGCATAGAAGAACGCCCTCGACAGGCCGACCACCTCGTCGCCTTCAGTAATCTTCCCGAGGCCTGTCCTGCAGGCTGACAGCGTGACGAGGTCGGCGTTCATGGGGATATTGAATATCTCCGCCACGAGAAGGCCTCTGTCTGCCATGATCAGCCTCGAAACCCTCGGGAAAGCCGAGTCAGTGATGCCATGAGTGGCAATATGCAGATAGCGTGCCTTCCCTGCCTTGTCCTTCAAAGTATTAAGCGTCATGGCCTTTTCCTTTACGAGCTCGTTGCCGGGATACAGAGAACCTATCGAGTCGACCTCGGCGAGTGTCGCAGGAAGAGGCGAAAGAGTGGAACCGGCGTTCTTCGTGGCCACGTTGCCGATGGCGAATCCCTTGAAGCCTTTCTCTTCGGACCTCTTCTTGTCGATGCAGAGCTTCATAGCCGACGCGGAAGGCTCCTGGACGACCTGATACCTCTCCACGAGCCAGGCGCCGCTGCCATCCACGAGGGCGGCGAAAGGAACTACGTGCAGCCACCTGTGAGGCACCACTATCAGCATCTTCTTCCCTTCAATCCCGGCCTTCGCCGGCTCCAGCAGCACTGAATAGAGCTGCGCGAGATCCCTTTTTGCTCCATCTGGCGCCTCCCCGCTGTCGGCTATAGACTGGAGGGTCTCGATGACAAGCTCTTTGATCTTCTCACCGCCAATTTTCAACTCATGGACCTTCATTCCCCTGCTGTCGATCACGAACAGAAATCCGCTCTGCCTGCCGATGAAATACTCGAGCAGCACCGCCCCTTCAGGAACCAGCTTCTGGATCTCAGGCAGATTGCCGGGCTTCACCGACTTCAGGTCGACATACTCGCTGTTTGTAAGCTCGATCTTCTTCATCAGCGCGGCATACGACTTCCTGAGCTTCTCCAGCTCAGCCAGCTTTCCGGCAAATGCGCTTCCATCTGCGGCGGGCTGCGCGGCAGCCTCTTTGTCCAGCGCTGCCTGGATGCGGCATATATCCTGGGAAAGCCTGTTTTCCTCATCGAAGTCTTCAGCAGACACGCCTTTCCTTATGCCTACTCCCCCACTGGCAAGCATGCCCAGCAGAGCGCGGCTTCTCGATCTCTCGACGTAGAGATAGGCTTCATCGTCTTTTTTCATCCTGTGCAGAATATTGATGAGGTGCTCATACAGATACAGGACCTTTCCTTCGAACAGCGTGACGGCGCTTCTGCCCTCCTTCATAAGCGACAGCACGTCCTCAATGACATTTATCGCCTTTTTGTAATATTCACAGGCTTTCTCAGGGAGACCGGCCTTTTCATATGCCCGGCCGATTTCATGGTAGAACCAGCATATGGATTTGGAGGCCGTGGCAGGGCAGTCGTCGAGCTGCCTGCTCGCCCTGTCGGCCTCTGCTTTGTTGCCGAGAGCCAGATTGCAGACTGCAAGAACCTTGAAATGCTCAGGCATGGCAATCATTGAAGGGCTCTTGACGGCCTTTTCAATCTCCAGCGCCTCCCTGTAACATCTCTTCATCTCCCCTTCCTGCTTCAGACCTTCATAAGCCTCGGCCATGCGCAGCAGTATCTCGGGAGCCGTGGAAGCCTTCAGCGACCCGTCTGAGCAGCAGGCAAGAGCCTTGCCATACCAGTCAAGCGCTTTCTGATAATTCCCGCTGTTCAGCTCCATATAGCCGTATTGCGTATAGTAGTTGAGCAGATTCGCCTTCGAAACCCTCGAAAGGTATGAAGATGCCCCATCCAGCCTCCTGGCGGCGCTTTTGAACTCCTGCAGGTAGGTTTCGATATGCGCAAGCATCGAATCGCACTTTATCATCTCATCGGCACTGTTCTGGCTCTCAGCTATGGAGCGCTCCTTCTCCAGGCACTCTATCGTCTTTTTCATGTCACCCATGGAGAAATAGACAACTGCCTGAGAGAAAAGCTCGTTCATCTCCATGGCCGGATCCTTTAACGATGCAAGATGGTCACGCCTCTTTTCCACCATCTCCAGCGCGGATTCATACTCCCCCTTCTGAATTTTTATACCAGTAAGCAACTGGTATACCAGAAAGAGATCCTTTTTGCATCCAAGCTCCGTGTAAATTTCAGCAGCTTCGCCATACAGCTTTTCCGCCTTGTCGAGCTCGAAGCTGTTCATGCACTCCACCGCTTTGACAAACAGGCCCGAGGCCTTCAGGTAGCGCTCGCTTCTCTTTATCGCTTCATCGTTTTCGTCACCGCGGCACGGTGACGGGAAAGCCGTGATAAAAAGCACTGAAAGGATCAGGAACGACAGAAATGCTGCTCTCTTATTCATGGCAAAACCTCCCTCTCATTCATCGATGCGCCTGCCGGCCATGTTCCGGTGGGGCGCAATAAGCCGGATTCCACCATTCGAACCGGTATCCTTCAAAATATCCGGAGAGCCCCGAACAGAGGGTATTCAGACCGCGCCGTTGAAAGATGAGAGGGGTGACAGGCTGTAATGGAGCTGCTTCCGGAAGGCGCTAAAGTTCACGAAAGGTATACAGTAGAGAGAGTCCTGGGGAGAGGAGGGATGTCAGTCGTCTATCTCGTCTCCGATCTGAGGCTCCCTGGAAGCCTTTGGGCGCTGAAGGAGATGGGCGCACATCTGCCTGCCGATCTCGCAGCAGTAGTGATGACGCAGTTCAGAACTGAGGCCGCGATCCTGTCGCATCTCTCGCATTCCAGGCTTCCCAGTGTTATAGATTTCTTCGACAGCGACGGGAAGAGCTATCTCATACTGGAATACCTGCAGGGAAAGACGCTGGCTGCGCTGCAGGCAGAGAGCCCTGCGCCGTTCTCCCAGGAGCGGGTGCAGAAATGGGCGTTCGAGCTGTGTGATGTGCTGCAGTACCTTCATTCGCAGAGCCCTCCCGTCATCTTCAGGGACATAAAGCCAGACAACATAATCGTCGACTCGGAAGATCATCTGAAGCTGATCGACTTCGGAATAGCGAGGCTGTTCGCGCCGGGAAAGGCGCAGGACACGATAGTGATAGGGACTCCCGGCTTCGCCGCGCCGGAGCAGTACGGGAGGGGGCAGACCGATGAAAGAAGCGACATATACAGCCTGGGTGCAACACTCTACTGCCTCGCCACAGGCCGCAATCCCCAGGAAAGGCCGTTTTCATTCTCGATACCTTCCAGCATAAACCCGGCCGTGACGCCGAGGCTCGATACGGTGATAATGACCTGCCTCGATCTCGATCCAATGAGGCGGTACCAGAGCATAGAGACAGTAAGGAAGGCCCTGCTGGGCGAATCGACACAGATGCTCAGCCCTGAGATGACTCCATCGATGGCGGGGATCGAGCTGCACATCTCCCATCACGAGCTGAGCCTCGAGGCTTCGCCGTCAAGACTCCCTGTCTCGGCGTCCTTCACCGTGAGGAACACAGGGAGGCACCCCCTCTCCGCGACTGTGCTGACCAACAAAACATGGCTGAAGGCATCGCCTGAGTTCATAGGGGAAAATGAGAAGACCGTAACGGTAACGGCCAGCCTCAGGGAAGAGCACAGGGAGCGCCGGTATCATGGCAAGGTGATTATCGCGACAAAGCTCCAATCGGTCCCTATTGCTGTCACTGTAACGGTGAAGCCGACTCTTCTGGAGCGGAACGTTCCGACACTGCTCACAGCAGTCTTTCTGCTGGCAGAGGCTCTGGTGCCGCTCGTGGGAAGCCTTCTGCTGCCGTTCACATACCTGATCCTGACAAGAGACGAGAGGAGATCTCACAGGAAGACGTTCATAGCGGCGTTCGTGCTCTCTCTCGTCACTGACGTGCTGTTTCTGCTTCTTATCCGATAAAGACGCAGTCCATATTGAAAACGATTGAGGTGTTGTCTTGTCTCAACTATCGCCAGAGACGGTTCTGGCAGGCCGGTACAGGATCATCAGGATGCTTGGCGGAGGCGGGTCCGGGGCAGTTTATCTGGCTGAGGACCTGACTCTTGGAGCGCTCTGGGCGGTCAAGCACTTTTCGCTGTCCCACCTCTCCGCTGACGAGAAAAAAGCGGGAGAGATGCAGTGTGAGAAGGAGATAAGCCTGCTGACAAAGCTCTCCCATCCCCGACTCCCGAAAGTCGCAGACTATTTCCACGATGGACCTGAAAACGCATTCGTAGTGATGGAATACATTCAGGGCGAGACGCTCGCCGAGGTGACAGCCAGGACAAAAGAGTCTCCGGGAGAGGAGAAAGTGCGGCAGTGGGCCCTGCAGATCTGCGAAGTGCTGCAGTACCTCCACGGCAGCAAGCCTCCTGTCATCTTCAGGGATCTGAAGCCGCACAACCTGATCCTGACTCCTGAGGGAGTGATAAGGTTTGTAGATTTCGGCATAGCCAGGCTCTTCAATCCTGTCCGCGACAGGGACACGCTCTTCATGGGAACGCCGGGCTACGCTCCCCCTGAGCAGTTCGGAAAAGGGCAGACCGATCAGCGCTCGGATATCTACAGCCTTGGCGCCACATTGCACTTCCTGCTCACAGGCAGGGATCCAGGCGAAAGCCCTTTCCACTTCGAGCCATTGACCAGGCTCAACCCTGCGGTATCGCCGCTTCTGGAGGCCATAGTGGCGAGAGCTGTTGAGATTGAGCCCCATCACCGCTTCTCCTCTGTCAAGGAGATGGCAGATGTCCTCTCAGGCAGGAGGAAGCTCGAAGACCTTCCCCAGCCTCAGTGGCTGATAGTGGAGCCGTCAGAGGTCCACTTCGAAAAGGCCGAGCGCGGAAAGGTTCTGAAAGGAAGCATGACCCTCTCGAGCCCTCTCGGCGGCAAGGTCAGGGGAAGGCTTAAAACGGCGGCGCCGTGGCTCGATACCGAGAGGGAGGCCTTCTACGGAGACAGGGTGGAGGTTCAGATCGAGGTGGATACAGAGAAGATGGGTGAATCGGACAGTGCGGCCTCCCATATAGAAGTGATAACAGACACGATGAAGATCCAGGTGCCTGTCCACGTGACGTTCCTGCCCGAGCTGCTCAGGAGGCTCCCTGACTGGAAGGCAGGCGCGCTGCTGCTGTCGATACCGATTCTGGGAGGAGCGCTCTGGTTTGGATTGACACATCTGAAGGAGATGCCGCACATTCAGGGCAGCGCGGCGGCCGGAGCTCTCTTCGCCCTTGTCGTGATTGCACTGGCAATCTTGTACAGAGGAAGAGAGAGAAGCTTCACAGCTATCGTCTATGCCATGATGATAGCGTATTTCTGCACAGACGGCAGGTTTCTCGATTTCTTCCTGCTTTCCGTATACGCGCTGTGGAGCGCCAGGAGCGTAATAAGGCTTTACAACGGCTTTTCAGCGGAGCAGCAGCAGGAGCTCGTGCTGCTGTACCGGCTGGCGCTGGCCGTGCCGGCCCTCGCCGGAGCGCTGTCCTTCTACCAGGAATCGTACACCATGACATTCACTTTTCTGGGCGAGACTCTGGCAGCATCTCTCGCTACGGCTTCCATCGGCCTCTACAGCGTCGAGCGGTGGAGGCCGGCCTTCACGAGGAGGATCACCGCGTCGGCCTGGACCGGCGTTCAGGCAGGCATTGCCCGGTACAAGAGCAGGTTTTTTTCACGCTCGCTGACTGCCCTTCACCTGCTCACCGCCCTTCCGGTCTCGCTGGCCTGGGGAGGTCTGGCGCTTCTCAACGGGATAATCATCAACGGGAACACCTGCTTTTTATACGAGCTCAGAGCATCATACCTCCCTTTCGAATACTGGACTCTCGGACTCCCCTATGCGCTTTCGCGGGCAATCACCGGTGAGACGCAGACTGAATTACAGATCCCTGCGACCTTTGCCTTTGCCTTTCTGCTGTCACTGGCAGGAACGGTGATGATCTCCGGCGGAGACAGGCTCATCGGGAAAGCGATGAAAAACAGCACCGTTCCATATCTGTTCCGGGCCTTCAACATCGTCGCGGCGATGAATATGACCGTGCTCGCCCTCCTGCTGCTGAACGTCGTGGAACAGAGAGATATTTACCATACCCCTCTCGAGAACATCAGGGAAAGCCGGTGGATAGAGGTTGCAGGCTCCGGCGCGATGAGAGCGGAAGTGCGGCTTTACGGGCAGGACAGGCTTGCAGCCTTCTACTTCAGCCAGGGAAGCTATGAAAAGGCGCTCGGCTACTACAGCTCGATGGAGAAGATGCGGCAGGGCCTGAAGGACGGCCGGGAGCGGCTCGGCATCCAGATACGCTTCATGACAGGGCTTTCGAGCTTCTATCTGGACGAGATGCGGCAGGCTGCAATCTGCTTCGATGAGATCATAAGGGCAGGAGAGTTAAAAGAGCCGGACAGGATGCCTGCAGAGTCGATATTCCAATCAGGGCTCACAGCAGAGACAGGAATGGAAAGCTTCCGGCTGGACAGGGACGGGTCTGAGATCATCGTGTTGAAGACAGAACCGGAGCGGGAGGCATCTCTCTATTACTACCAGGGGCTCTGCAAGGGATATCTGAAGGATTACCGTGAAATGGCGCTGTCATTGACGAGAGCCGGAGAGCTGTACGGATCGCCTCCCCTGCTCTGCAGCGCTGATTACGATACCCGCCGCGGCGAGATCGCCGAGAGACAGAAGCTCATCAGGCGCCTTTCCCTGCAGGAGCTGAGAAGCGGCGAGGTGTTTTACGACATCTCTGAATGCTCGAGAGCCATCGAGTATCACCGCTCCATGGCTGAATGGCTTTCGAGGCATGACAGGAGTTTTCTGAGTGCCAGGGAAAGGGCGGCAGAGATGGAGCTGCAGGATGCGCTGAAAGACATGACAAAAGGCGGGTAAGCCGGTTCCGCCTGCCCGCCTGATAATCACTGATTTTCAGATGCCTCGACAGCAAATCTCTTTTAGAAGTTTCTGCCTGCAAGGTAGCCCAGGCCGCCGCCCAGCACTGAGCCGAGGAGGCCGCCGCCGAATGTGCCGAGTCCTGTGCCTGATCCGAGCCCCATTCCGAGGAGGCCGCCGAGCCCTGCTCCCAGCATTCCGCCCATCATGCCGTTGGAGTTTTGGTTGCTGTAACCGCCGCCGTAGCCGTAAGGATAGCCGAGCATTGATGTTCCGATTCCGCCGTAGCCGCAGCCGTAGCCGCCCATATACGAGTTTGTGTTGAAGCTCGGGAGGCCCATCAGGCCGGTGCTCATGCCGCCGCCATAGTATGGCATGTATGAGCCTGTATTAAAGCTCGGGAGGCCAATCATGCCGGTATTCATGCCGCCGCCGTAGTATGGCATGTACGAGCCTGTATTGAAGCTCGGAAGGCCGAGGGTGCCTGTATTCTGGTAGTTCCCGTATCCGCTGTTGTACGCGCCTGTGTCAAAATAAGGGAGGCCGAGGGTGCCTGTGTTCTGGTAGCTCCCGTATCCACCGTTGTATGCGTTGGTGTCAAAATAGGGGAGGCCGAGGGTGCCTGTGTTCTGCCCGTATCCGTAGGCAGGGACGTATGAGCCTGTGCTGAAGCTGGGTAATCCGATCAGTCCCGTGTTCATCATAAAGATTGCTCCTCCTTCGTGATTTCGACAATACCGAAAAAAGGTATAGTCACTTTGATCGATCTATCACGACTAAAAGTAAAAAGTAAAGGGGGACAGCTCAGATTCTGCAAATTTTTTTATTTCTGCGGATAACAGAGACAGAACGCTGCTGCATATGGATCTGCACGCCTGCTATGAAATGATGGGCGTTGAAGAAAGAACCTGCGGAAAAAGCGGGGCAGGAAGCACATCCAAGCCATCACAGTGTTTCATGAAAATCTGCGGAAAAAACCTGAGAATTTTTTATTTTGCAGCTCTGTATACTGAATCTTGTATCTCAACGTTAATATAATCAGGGTACGGGGTACGGGGGGAAAGGAAGAGGGACAGGGAAAATTTTTGCGGAGAAAAACAGGCAGGACCTCCTGAACAACCGGGCCAGAGTAACTATAATCCAAATTGATGCACAGGTCATATAATCAAGATATTATGAGCAATCAGAAATATTCCGTCATGATCGATCATGGTCCAGAGTATTGCAATAACAGCCTGATTTACGCTACAATTATCTCAAGTGTGCAATTTACAGGAGAGCGCAGGTACAGCCCTCAAGGAGATGCAGAGTGGATAAACACTTCGTAAAAGGATACTGGATAAAGGAAGAAGTCGGCAAAAGCGACCACAGCATTGTATATTCAGCCTCCTTTTCGGTGACTGGAAAGGATGTGGCGCTGAAAAAGCTGATCACGCCTGCCCTTCTCCTTGCAGTTCAGAAAGAAGATGCGATAAACAACTTTCTCGGCGAGGTATCGAAGCGCTCCACCTTTACCCACCCGAATGTGCTGGAGCTCTACGACTGCTTCGAGCATGAAAACGACATATATTTTATCGTCGAGAGCGCAATCGGCAAGTCTCTGAAGGAATATGAGAAGAGCGGCAGGTACTATTCATCGACAGACAGGGCCATGTACTTCTTCGAAAAAGCCGCCGACGCATTGCGGGAGAGCTCTGCGCACAACTACCTGCACAGGAACATGAAGCCTGAGAACTTCATGATTACACGGGATAACGAGCTGAAGATAACAGATTACATGCTCTGCTCTCTTCTCTACAGGGAGCAGCAGGTGCGGTCATCGCTGGATGCTGACCGCTACGAAAACGTTTCGCACTACTCGGCGCCGGAGACTGTTGAAAAGAAAGAGCTGACAGCCCGCTCAAACATCTTTTCACTGGGCGTCATAATGTATGAGTGCCTCACAGGCGGCACGCATCCTTTCAGAGGCCACAGCGACGAGGAGACATATGAGGCGATCATAGGAAAAAACCCTGTCCAGGCGAGAGTGCTGAATCCCTCACTCCCTGAAGTGGTGAACTATATTCTGGACAGGGCGCTCAAGAAGGATCCGTTCGAGCGCTATGCCGATTTCAGCGAGATGCTCGAGGATTTCGACTACTACTTCTCAAATCCCCATGAGGATCAGAGGCTCAATCTCTACCGCACGAGAGGGTTCGCCAATGCGATGCGGAAGGCTGGAGACTTTTCGCAGAAATATTTCAGGCTGGCGTCCCGGAAGGCCGAATCCTTCACATCACAGACAGCAAAGCGGATCAAGAAGAACCCTGTCGAAAGCCTCTTCGTCGACGCGGAGCTGGACCCGTCAAAAGTCAGGAAGAAGAAGGCGATAAGGCTCTCCGACGACAGCGAGGCTGTGCAGGAAAAAATCGCCGATGCGCTTCCAGATCTTCTGCCGCCGGAACCCTCTGAAGAGGAGAGGCAGAAACCGGATATGCTGACAGTCGAGGTTGATGAGGAAATAGAGGAGTTTGTCGAAGATCAGATATCTCAGGAAAAGCTGGACACAGAGCCTGAGACGCCTCCGGAACTGCTGACTGCTGAAGAAGGAGACGGCGCGGAAGCGACAGAGGAGCAGAAGCTCGACCTGCTGCCGGTTGAGGCTGCCGGAGAGGAAAAACAGGCACCGGAGCCGCTGCCGGCTGAAGACGCCATGGAGGTAAAACCGAAGCCCGGGCTGTTACCTGATGGAGCTGCCGTAGAGAAGGCAGATGAGAAGACTGCCGAAGGCTCTTTATCCCCGAAAAAACCATCCAGAAAAAGGATTACACGGATCGAGCTGCCGTTCGAAACTGTTGAAGAAGAGAAGGCGACACTGGAACCGCTTCCGTCCGAGGCTGTTGAAGAAGAGAAGGCGACTCTGGAACCGCTTCCGTCCGAGGCTGTTGAAGAAGAGAAGGCGACTCTGGAACCGCTGACTTCAGAAGCTGCGGAGGAAGTGAAGCCGGTAATGGAGCTCCTGCCGCCAGAAGCCGCGGAGGGAGAGAAGCCGGGACTGGATCTGCTGCCGTCCGAGGCTGCAGAGAAAGAGGAGCAGACAATCGACCTGCTGCCTCCCGAGAATGTTGAAGAAGAGAAGCCGGCAATGGATTTGCTGCCGCCTGAGGCTGTGGTAGAGGCACCGGTCGCCAGAGAAGCTTCACCATCGGAAATCGTGAGCCCTTCCCCTCTCCGCCCAAAGCCCGGAGAGCCGTTCTTCTATCGCAGACTGCCCTTCATCCAGGAAAACCAGAATGCGATCATGCTGTTCAGCATCGCAGGGATACTCCTCTTCCTGGCAATCCTGGCAGGAGCTTATGTCTACGGCAGGATGACCGCAGCCAGGCCGCTCCCGCCGAAACCGACAAAGGTGGTCGCCAACACGGGCAGCTCAGGACTTCTCGTGACATGCAACATCTCCGATGCCGATATAGAGCTGAAAAGGACAGACGACATGTATCCCCCCATTGCAGGGCGCCTCGACTACCACGGGAACTGGGAAGTCTCGGGCATTGCCTCGGGAGCCTATGAGCTGACGATAAGGAAAGAAGGCTACTATCCCTTCTTTGACACAACGATACTGAAAGACAAGGACCGCACGATAGTAAACGCGGAGATGGGCACGAAAGTGCCTGTAATGGACATCACAACCACTCCGGGTGATGCGAGGATATCGCTGGACGGCTCATACATCGGTGTTTCGCCGCTCAAAACCTACGACACGAGGCCGGGCGAATACGAGCTCGCCATATCGCTCGACGGCTATGGGACATACAAGGAGAAGATCACCATATTCAAGGGAGAGGTCTTCCTGCGGAAGATCACCCTCGAAAAGGCAAAGAAGGAAGGCGGATCGGCAGCCGTAAAGGCTCCGCGCATTATGCCGTCGCCATCTCCAAAGCCTTCCCCGTCAAAAGCGGCGCCTCCGCCGTCAACTGTCTTCTTCGACTCGAGGCCTTCCGTAGCTTCGGTCTTCCTGGACGGCAGAGAAGTCGGCACCACACCTTTCGAATACATTCTGCCTGGAAGCGTCAAGACATCTGATGTGACTGTCAAGAAGAAAGGCTACAGGGACTGGAATGACACGCTCATGCCCGAGCCGGGAAAGAGACAGGAGATATTTGCCGAACTGGAGAGCACAGAACCTGCCGCCGTGGTGTCCAGGCCCCGCCGCACCTCCCAGTCATCGCAGGCTGCCCAGTCCTCCCAGGCGATGAACGTTACAATAACATCGAGCTTTTCCCGGACGGCTCTGTACGACAAGATGAGAGGGGAAGAAGTCGTGATAGACTTCCAGCGCGACAAGCTCGAGCGGCGCCTCAACAGCTTTGCCCAGGATCAGATTCTCGAGGCGAAGAAGAAGGGAAAAGGGGGGAATTTCAGGCTCAACGTCTACTTTGCAATACAGGTGGATACGAAGACGAGATCGACAAGCCCGACTACGAGGCTGATAGGAACATTCCAGCTCACTGACGAGGCAAGAGGCAGGACGGTGGCAGAGGAAAGCGATTCGGAGGAGTTCACCTGCGATGTCGGAAGCATGGAGAGCATTCCGGCAGATTACAACAACTACAGCCGTGTGAGAATTGTCAGCACGAGCGCTGCCACGGAAAAAGCCCTGCAGATGATCAACAGGAAGCTCAGCTCAATGGAATCGGCTATCCAGTCAGGGCGCTAGAAATCTTACCGCTCCTACGCCGGTGACGCTGCCGGCTTTTCAGACGACGCAGGCGTGGCCCTGTTGAAAGCCCACTGCCTTATCTTTCTCACCTGCTCGCCCATCGTCTTCGAGAGCGGCACGATAATCCTCTTCGCCGCCAGAAGATCTTTCTGGGTCATGTCGTGGCCGGCAATCTTCGACTCGATTACGGCAGACACGACGCACTGCTCAATCTCTGCGCCGTTGCATCCGTCTGTGAGCTCTACCATCAGGTTCAGGTCGAAGAGAGAAGGGTCTATGCCGCGCTTCAGCAGGTGAATCCTGAAGATCTCGTACCGCTCCTTCTCTGAAGGGAGGTCTATGAAGAAGATCTGGTCAAACCTTCCACGGCGCAGTATCTCGGCAGGCAGGAGGTCTATCCTGTTGGCGGTGGCGGCCAGGAAGAGACCGGATTTCTTCTCCTGCATCCACGTCAGGAAGAAGCCGAAGATCCTGGCGGCCGTGCCTCCGGCCTCCCTCTCGCCAGGCTGGATCCCCATCTCGATCTCATCTATCCACAGAAGCGCCGGGGCGATGCGCTCCATGGTTTCACAGGCCCTCATGAACGCGTCTTCAGGCGATCCGAATGCGCCGCTGTAAACCCTGATCATATCGAGTCTGTACAGAGGCAGCTCCCACAGCGATGCGATGGCTTTGATGGAGAGGCTCTTCCCGCAGCCTGAGATCCCCATGAGAAGTATCCCTTTCGGGATGATCTCGCTGTCATAGGCTCCTTCGAGGTGCATCAGCGCCCTGCGCTTCGTGAGCCAGTCTTTCAGATTCTCGAGGCCGCCTATGTGATCGACGGGAATGTGCTCGGGGATGTATTCCACTATGCTGGACTTGCGGGCCTCCAGCTTCTTTTCGTTCTGCAGGTTGAAGAAAAGCTCCCTGCGGTCATTTGACGAAGCCAGGGCAGCCAGCAGCGCGTGGCGCGCCTCTTTCGCAGAGAGGCCCTGAAGAGTCCTCGACAGGTTGACTATCTCCTTCTCGCCGAGCGAAAAACGCTCCCTCTCTCCTGCTCTGAGCTCCTTTTCTATGAAGCTCCTCAACTCTCTGAGCCCTGGAAGCTCGAGGGAGATGAACGATATCTCGCTCTGCGCCTCGTCCGGTATGGCCTTTACGCCGCTCACGAGAACCACGAAGATCGAGCGGTCGCGCAATGTGAAATAGAGGTCTCTCAGCTTTCTTATCAGGATCGGGGATTCGGCAAAGTGCCGGTGGAAATCGCACAGTATGAAGAGCCCCGGTGAAGTGCAGGACGAGATATAGTCCAGAATGCAGGCAGGGCTTCGGAGCGACTGCTCGCCCTCCTTGCCTGCGAGCCCTGTCGTGACGCTCCATCGGTGGACAGGTACCGGGCCGGATACAATGCCGCCGGCATCCAGGACTCTCTTCAGTGCCTTCTCTATGAGCACCTGCGCCCTGTCCTCCTCATGGGTCTGGATATACATCAGGGGCCTCCTGCCCATGATCAGCTTTGCAATCGCCTCTTCCGGCAGACCGCTGTCGACAGGCGGTGCAGAGCCTTCATCAGCAGCGGAGCTGTCACTTTCTCCCTTAATGCCCGAAACTTCAGTCATGGCGCTGGCTCCTTTTCTACGCGGTTATAAGAATATTTACGTATCATCGCGCCATTTCCTCTTTTTCGCCGCCGGCTCAGCCTGAGATAACAATTTGTGATACGGGTACAGGGTACAGGGTACAGAATACAGAATACAGAATATAGGATACGGGATAAGGGATACAGAAACAGGGTGCGGGGATGAGGTACAGGGTACGGAAACAGGATACGGAAACGGGGTACGGGGTACGGAGAAAAAGACTGACAGAATTGCCCTGACCAGATTGATGTGCAACTCGTGTTAACAATCTGGCAATGTTGATAATAAAATGGAAACATATTGAATTTTTATCAACACAACCGCATCTCTGTTTACAATTCGTTTACAAACCGGCAAAATCCCGGCAAAGATTTGGCAAAATTTCTGTAACAAACCCCTTTACTTTTCGTGCTCTGTCGTGATACACTTACATGGAAGGGTCAAGCAAACTGAGAAATACAAGATGGGATATAACCCATCACAGACAGTCCTGACCACAGGGAACAGACAAGAGGCCGTCAGGCCTCCGGGAGGAGCGCAAGGAAAAAAAAGAAATATCATAAAAATCAGGAGAAGCAGCGCGGCAGAGTAAAATCTGCTGTTTTGTTTTCCAGGGCGGATTTCTGCACCTCCCTGCCTCCGAAAAGGTGTACATATCCGGAGAGGATTACTGATAGTTCTGTAGAACCATATCTTGATAAAGAGAGAATGACGGTGTGCCCCCGATTTCCTGATGGTAACAACATTTTCATCTCTCTTCCGTGCAGAGTGGTTTGACGTCACAACACAGGTGCAGTAATGCTGTTCAAACACATCATCAATACCATCTTTGAAGACCTCTCCGGCATAAGGGCACGGGAAAATGTCTTTCATCTCACACATTACAACAGGATCCAGGCTTCGCCCGGTTTTCGCGAGGCGGCGGAATACGTGCGCGGAGTCCTGGAAGAGTATGGATTCGACAATGCCAAGATCCTCGAGTTTCCTGCAGACGGCAAGATCAACCAGTGGGACTGGGAGTCGCCGATCGCCTGGAAGGGCATAGATGCCGAGCTATGGCTCATAGAGCCGCACAAGGAGCTGCTCTGCGACTATCACGAAGTTCCGACATGCCTTATCTCACACTCACAGAGTGCTGTCACAGTGGCAGATCTGGTGGATGTCGGCCCCGGAACAGACGAATGGCACTACAATCAGAGCTTCGTGCAGGACGCAATCGTCCTCACGACAGGCCCTGCCCGCGATGTCTATCCTTTCCTCATAAAGAACGGCGTTCAGGGCATGATAAGATATCCTTCAGACATCCGCTCATTCCAGCACCCTGACATGGTCATAGCAGACGCGTTCTGGCCTGTCAACGAAGACAGGGACATAATCCCGTTCGGCTTCAGCATATCGAGAAGACAGGCGGAGCGGCTCAAGGGATATCTGGCCGAAGGAAAGAAGGTCCGCGTCATGGCAAAGGTCAACGCTGACCTGGGCGACGGCGATCTGAACATAGTGGAGGCCTTTCTTCCGGCTGAAGACGAGAATGCAGAGGAGATCCTGATGGTCGCTCATCTCTGCAACCCGAAGCCCTCTGCAAACGACAACGCTTCAGGGAGCGGCCTGCTGCTCGAGATCGCGCGCGTTCTGCGCAAGCTGATCCTGGAGGGAAAGCTCGCCCCCAACAAGAGGACGATACGCTTCCTGTGGCTCACCGAGTACAGCGGGGCGATAGCCTGGCTCCACTGGAACTTCCACAAGATAGACAACATATTCGCCTGCATAAATCTGAACGCAGTCGGCGAATCTCCCGAGCGGATCGGCACTCCCCTCAGGGTAAGCATCCCGCCGTACAGCACCGAGAGCTTCCTTGAAGACCTGATGAGCGCCATCGCGGAACTGGTGGCCGAGGACCCGCGCTACTGCTCGATGGACGGCTCGCGCAGGAAGCTCAAATACGAGCTCGAGGCCTTTTCAGGCACAAGCGACCACACGATTTTCATAGACAAGTATTTCGATATCCCTTCGATCATGCTCGGCCACGAAGACCAGTTTTCAGGCACGAACATGGACATTATCGAAAATGTCGATTCATCAGAGCTGCTTCGAGTGGGGCTCATCGCAACGACGGCTGCCTACAGCCTCGTGGCCCCTGACAGCTCGCTGGCCAGGCAGATGCTCCTCTTCCAGAAGGCAGGCTCGCACAACAGGGTAAACCAGTTCTTCAAGAGGGCCCTGCTGAACATCTATGAATCCCAGGCAGCCGATCTGGACATGCATTTCTACAACGAGGTCGGAAAGGCGAGCTTCCTGATAAAGAGGGAGGAGGAGAATCTCGATTCCCTGACCAGATATTACGATAACGACGACTTTCACGACGGCATCGAGGATGTAATAGCGAACTTCAAGGCTTTCTCGATCAAAGAGCTGAAGGCTATGGAGAAGGCCCTCAGGGAGCGAGGCGCAGAGGTGGAATACCAGATCACGCGCCTCAAGACCCTTCCCCAGGAGTACCGGGAGGCCCAGGCGCTCGTTCCGAAGCAGAAGCTGAACGCCCCGTTCAGGGGCATATTCAAGAAGGTCATATTCCAGAGGCTCCACAAGAGCACGAAAGACTGGCTCAAGAACAACTCGCTCGCCAAAAAGGGAAACGTATATGGCGAGATCCACAACCTCATCAACGGCACCAACTCCATCTTCGACATCTATATAGCCGTCGATCTGCAGTTCGGCAATATCAGGCTTTCCGATGTCCGGACTTATATCGTCCTTCTTCAGAAGGTGCAGCTCGTGGATATCAAGGTCCTGAAGAAGAAGAAGGCTGAGGCAGCGGCAGCGGCCGAAGAAGGCGCGAAGCGGGAGGCGGCGGAAGAAGCTGCGGAAGCAGCGCAGGAGCGCGAAGAGCCGGCGCAGGAAGCCGAGACCCGGGCCGAAGAGGCCGCTGAAGGGCCAGAAGCGGCTTACAGCGAGATGGAAGAGGCTGCCGCTCTGCTCGAGGTATCAGCTGAGCCTGCACAGGCGCCTGCCGCGCAGCAGCCGAAAGAATCGGCAGACTCGATACCTTCAGAGTATCTCGAGGCGATGATCGCCGCGCAGCCTGAGCGCCAGGTCCCGGCCGGGGAGACAGAGGGAGCTCTGGACATACCTTCATCTCCTGAAGAGATTGCAGGCGAAGCTGAGGCTGCAGAAGCTGTCGCAGAGGCACCCGAAGAGGCTCCGAGCGGGGCGGAAGCTGCGGAAGCTGTCGCAGAGGCACCCGAAGAGGCTCCGAGCGGGGCTGAGGCTGCGGAAGCTGTCGCAGAGGCACCCGAAGAGGCTCCAGGCGGGGCTGAGGCTGCAGAAGCCGTCGCAGAGGCAGCCGAAGAGGCTCCGAGCGGGGCTGAGGCTGCAGAAGCCGTCGCAGAGGCGCCCGAAGAGGCTCCGAGCGGGGCTGAGGCTGCAGAAGCCGTCGCAGAGGCGCCCGAAGAGGCTCCAGACGGGGCTGAGGCTGCGGAAGCCGTCGCAGAGGCGCCCGAAGAGGCTCCAGGCGGGGCTGAGGCTGCAGAAGCTGTCGCAGAGGCACCCGAAGAGGCTCCGAGCGGGGCGGAAGCTGTCGCAGAGGCACCC
>Ga0302252_1001127_pt1 | contig 17073 bp, 13 predicted proteins | sample AAG_RA_Leu_MG_FD_193511 | JGI IMG/M metagenome (GOLD analysis project Ga0302252, IMG submission 193511) | Enriched activated sludge microbial communities from anaerobic digester in WTTP, New Holstein, Wisconsin, United States - AAG_RA_Leu | ecosystem: Engineered > Bioreactor > Anaerobic >...
TATTTTCAACGGCAAGGGAGATGAACCTCGAAGCGCTCGTCATCATGGACTCTGACGGGCAGCACGACCCGGCAGATATCGAGAAAGTCCTCACACCCCTGCTGTTTGGTGCTGATGTAGTCGTCGGCTCGCGGTTCCTTGATGAGACTAAGAACAACGTCCCTCAGTACCGTAAAGTCGGGATGAAAGTCCTTGATACCGCTACTGCAGTTGCAGGTGTGAAGAATGTCACCGACACCCAGAGCGGTTTCCGGGCGTATGGCAGGAAAGCTATTGAGGTTATTGACATTACCGGTGAGGGAATGTCAGGCGGATCGGAGATCCTCATCCAGATCAGCGATCATAACCTCAACGTTTCCGAGGTTCCGATTAGTGTACGGTACGATATAAAAGATACCTCCACACACAATCCGGTATCGCATGGATTATCTGTACTAGGTCGTCTCATTTCCCTGATCAGTTACCGGCGGCCGTTACCTGCATTCGGAATACCCGGGGTTGTTTTTGTGATCCTTGGTCTGATTGCGGGATCCTGGGCTTTTGCGGAGTATTATACCACATCGAAATTTTCTTTCGTGCTTTCTGTGGGGAGCGCCTTGTTCATGATCCTCGGGCTGCTCCTGATAAGTGTGGGCCTGATCCTGAATTATCTTGTAGCATTCGTGAAAGTACAGAAGAAATGACCTTGTGATGTGTGGATGAAAAAGACAAAATCGAGTGAAAATTTTTCCATGGCTGCGGAACTCCTATGAAGATACTGGTTTTTTCCCTTGTTGATCTTCAGAAATCCGCACATAACAGCAGGCTGCACCAGTTCCTAAAATATCTTTCAAAAAACCACGAGATAACGGTCCTCTGCCTCAATGACTGGTGGAAAGCACGCTGGGACTCGAAGTCCGATGAGTATAACCGTGATTTCGAACAGCTCTTCGAGCATATCTCGATTAAGTACGTTACAGACCGGAAGATCAGCCCGGTATTACAGGATCTCGTTTCTTCACTCCGAATCGGGAGACTGCTGGATGAGATCGGTCTTTCTGATTACGATGTCGTTTATAATTACAACGGACTGACTTGCGGATTGGCAATTTCCCGGTATGCAAAAAAGAGAAATATTCCGGTCATTTTCGATATTGCTGACGATCTCCCGGAAATGATTGGAACCTCACCGCAGATTCCACCAATAATCAGGACAATGGGAAAATTCGTCGGAAGAACGATTCTCGACAGAAATATTCGGCTTTCCGAAAAGGTTACCATTACAACCGGATATTTCCAGTCATTATACAATATCCCTCCGGAAAAAACCGAGATTATCGCCAATGGTGTGGATACTACGCTGTTCCAGAATAAAGACCCCGTGAACCTCCGAGAGCAATTAAATCTCTCCAGCAGCTTTGTTATCGGTCATGTTGGCGTTTTGCGGGAATGGCTTGATTTTCATCCTCTGTTCTCCGCCGTGAAAGAATTATCCGGCATGTACAACATCAGGTTACTGCTTGTCGGCGGGGGTGTCGGGTACGATGAGACCGTTGAACTTGCAAGATCTTATGGAATCACGGATAAGGTTGTTTTTACCGGGACAATTCCCTACAACAGGATTCCCGAATACATCGGGTGCATGGATGTTGGAACCGTTCCGTTCAAGGATGACAGTGTTGCCCAGAATTCCGTTCCACTGAAACTCTTCGAATACATGGCCTGTGAAAAACCGGTAATCTGTTCCAATGTCAGGGCGGTCCGCGATATTTTCGATACAAAATTACTCTTTGTTTCCGGTGCAGATGATTACAAGCAGGCAATTGTTAAACTCTACAACGACAAAGAATTACGAGAAATGCTGGGAACGCAGGGACGCCGGGTTATTGAAGAGAACTATCAATGGGATTCCCTTTCGAAAAGACTGGAACAACTGATGACCGGGGTATGTGAAGACAGATGAAAATTTACTTGTTGAACCCCCCGTATCTTGAGGGATTTGTCAGGTGCGGGCGGTGGCAGGGCGTTACAGCACGCGGTGGCACTCTCGACTATCCCAAATGGCTGGCATATACTGCCGGGATCCTCGAAAAAGATGGGAATGTTGTCCAGCTCAGGGATGCCGTGGCAAGTAAACAAACTCTGGCGGATGTTATCGAGGAAATAAAACAATTCAATCCGGATGTTGTGATTGCTGAATCAAATTTTTCAAGTCTTGAGAATGATATCCACGTCCTCCAGTCCGTTAAACAGGAAGTGAGCCAGGAGATAATCACGGTACTCACCGGACCACCGACCGCAGTGTACCCGGAGAAGATAATCGGACATGACGGTGTGGATGTAATCGCCCGGCTTGAATATGATTTTGTCATCCGCGATTATATCAGGGCCATCACTAGCAACTCTGACCTGAAATCCGTTGACGGGATCTGGTATAAGGAAAACGGAACAGTCATAAGAAACCAGGACCGCCGGCTTTCAACATCGGAAGAACTGGATGCCCTGCCATTTGTATCGGAAGTCTACCGGAAACATCTCAATATACGGGACTATTACCTAAGCCAGTCCCTGTATCCAGAGGTTCAGATATTCACCGGTCGAGGGTGCCCGTTCCTGTGTGCCTTCTGTTCCTGGCCGGAGAACCTGATGGGGAGAAAACTCCGGTTCCGCAGTGTCGATAATATCGTTGCCGAATTCCGGTATGTTGTTGATAACCTGCCCTATGTCAAAGAGATCTTCATCGAGGACGATACCTTCACTCTCCAGAAGGAGCGGGTCCGTTCATTTTGTAATGAAATGATCAAACGGAAGATCAGGATTACCTGGTCCTGCAATGCGAGGGCCGATCTCGATTTTGAGACCCTCAAACTTATGAAAAAGGCCGGCTGCCGCCTGATCATCGTCGGATACGAATCCGGATCCGATGCGATTCTGAAATCAATCAAAAAGGGAATCACCGTCGAGCAGGCAAAGCATTTCACGGTTGATGCAAAGAACGCCGGGCTCCTTGTCCATGGCGATTTTATCATCGGCTTACCTGGAGAAACGCACGAGACAGCACAGGCAACGCTTGATTATATTCATGAAATTGAGCCGGATATTATCCAGGTTGCGGTTGCAACACCGATACCAGGAACAGCGTTTTATGAGTATGTCAAGAAGAACGGTTTTCTTCTTGTCGACGACATGAAGGAATCCATCGATGAGAATGGGTACCAGAAGTGTATCGTATCCTACCCTGAATTCACAAAGGATGATATCGAAAAATGGGTAAATCAGATTCTGAAGGCATATTACCTGAGCCCGAGGTATTTCATTATATTCTTACGCGGTGTTTTCCGTGGCGGAGGAATAGAACATGCAAAGTGCGTTGCAAAAGCCGGGTTTGATTTTTTAAAGTATATAGGAAAATATAAACCAAACCATAATTGAAGGTTTAAAAGATTCGGTGAGGGATAATTGTGAAAATCGCCATTTTAGTCCCAGAATATTCAAGTATAAGTGGAGATGCAAGAGTTGTTCAAATTCAAGAAAAGGATTGTATTCAAAAAGGAAATGATGTAACGATTTTTTGTCTACATGCAGGTATTTCTACGAAAACCCAAAAAATTTTCTCAATAGGGATGCCAAAGAATCAGACGTTGGAACGGATTTATCGACTGATATTTCCGTTAGACGTTTATAATGCGATAAAATGGGTTCCCCGATTAAAAAATTTTGATTTGATAATCAGTCATAACTATCCGATGAATTGGTTTGCCTGGTTGGCAAAGAAAAAATACAATATTAAATATTATTTTTGGTATCATGGTATACCAGATCCAAACACCTTTCCAAAAGCGTATGAGAGGATATACTTAAAATTATTTATTTACTTTACAAAATTGACAATTTTAAATGCTGATCGGATTTTTTCTGTCAGTAATTCTGCAAAAAAGGAACTCGAAATCAGAACCGGCCTCACAAGTAATGTAGTATATAATAAAATTGATACTAACAGATTTACTAATAATATTGATGGATCAAAAATTAGAATTAAGTATAATCTATCCGCGTGTCCAGTAATCCTTAATGTGGGAAGAGTATGTCCGCAAAAAGGGGCAGATTTATTGATCAAAGCATTTCTTATCATTAAAGAAAAAATTCCTGATGCAAAATTAATCATTATCGGTAAACATACCTATGACTACTTCTCAAGAGAATTAAAAGAGATATGTGACGATTCAGTGATTTTTACAGGATTTGTTTCTGATGATGAATTGCCATATTATTATGCTGCATGCGATCTCTACGCAACCTGCTCCCTGTGGGAAACGTTCAATATACCGATAGCCGAAGCACAGGCATCCGGCAAGCCGGTTATAGCTTTTGATACCGGCCCTCATCCCGAAATCATCGATAACAATGGGATCCTTGTTCCCACAAGAAATGTCCAGATGTTCGCAGAAGCGTGTATTAAAAAAATAACAGCGATAAGGGAATAACAAAAATGCATGAATTAACAAAAAATTACAATATCCACGATTTTGTAAAATTCAGAATAATTTCAAACAAACACGATCACATTCGATATACAAAATTGTTACCAACCGAATATGATTTTTACAGAACCGATGATATCAAACCAGATTTTGAAATAATAATCGGAGATTTCATTCCGGACAATTCTGAATGTATAATTCTCGATAACAAATACTACATAAAAGACCATTATCTTTATTGTAAGGAAAAATACAAGTCGGCAGAATGGTCTGTGGAGATTCAGGGACTGGATACTGAAAAGATGATAGTAAAGGTCTCCTATAATCTTCCAGGATCTTTGCTGATCACAGACTTTGTAATCAATTTTTTAATCAATATTACATTAAACCGAAAGGGCATTTCTATTATCCACGGATCTGCAATCCAGAATAATTCAAAAAAAGCGTTCCTCTTTTCAGCACAAGGGGGTGCTGGAAAAACATCAATTGCGATTAACGCATTGGATACAAATTACCAATATTTGGGGGACGACACCGTAATCGTCTTTGAGGATAAAGTATACAATTTTATCCGACCGCTAAACATTTTCAGTTATAACTATTCACCGAAAATCCGAAAGAATATGCCTTACAAAAAGCAAATTGAATTGTTTTTCAAAAATCTTCTGAAATATATTGGAATAAATCTGGTAACAAAGGTGGATCCACGACAATTATTTCCAGAATCTATTGGGAGATCCGGGGGATTATCAAAACTTTTCATATTAATACCCAGGATTGAGACGGAAATTCAGGTAATCAGTAAAAAGGATGCTCTGAATTTTATTCTTTACAACCAAAAACTGGATGGAATTCCCTATGAGAAATACATTCAGATGTATGGATTTGCATTTCCAGATAGCTCTGTTGCTGCATTCTGGCAAAATTATTACAGGAATTTAGACCAGAATCTTGATGAAAATTCTATTCAATTCTACCTCGCAAATGTGCCTCAAAAATACAATAATGCTGTTTTCCACAAGATCGCGAAGGTGATTGAAAGTGAGTGAGAGAATCTGTTATAATTTTCATAATCTGATAACTGCCGTTATCAACAGGGGGACAACTCATTCACTGTTCGATCCGTTTAATTTAAAATTCTCGTTTTTTCAAGCAAAAATGGTTGAGAATCCCGATATTATTTTAAATGTCAGGGAATTCCAACCTCAGAAGTCTGGGGAATATTCAATTGATCATAAATATTCTATCGAAAAAAATTATTTTTTCTGTTCTGAATCAAGTAAGAATGCATCCTGGAAACTTGAGATTATCAATCTGGACGAGAAAGTTACTACCATCAATGTTTCCTGTTCCATGAAAGGCCTGAATTCTATTATGTATCCCGATTTCTTCCCCCAGAACATCCTCTTAAAAGTAATTGAGTATAAATTGTTTTTAAAGGGCTATTTTCTGGTGCATGGTGCTTCGGTCAGTAAGAATGGTAATTCATATGTTCTTCTTGGCCGGGGGGGGTCATTTAAGACGTCGATTTGTATGGACTTGATCCGAAATGAGGGTTATTCCTATCAGGGAGATGACAGAGTGATCATCGGACCTGACCAGGTATATGCATTTCCCATGAATCTTAATGTGTTCGCATACATGATAGGAAATTTGAAAAACGAAAACGGGTGGGGGATCGTTCATAAATTGCGTTGTTTTCTCTTGACGCAACGAGGTAAAATATTCAGCTGTAATGTCGTGAATGCCGCGAAGATCAAAAAGATTTTCGTGATTCAGAGAGTTAATAAAAAAGGATTAGGTGTTAACAATCTTTCACGGGATCAATACGAGAATATATTGTTGTTCAATAATCGGCTGGAAGATTTCATTGATATTCAATTTTTGGGGATTTCAAATGCCCCGGTTTTCCGGTATTTTTTATCGTACCTGAACGTCTATCCCGATAGTCAACTGAATGAGTTTTTAACAGAATTCGGGAATAAACTTCATTCGACAATCTCGGGCAAGCAGATTCAGATCCTGGAAATTCCCCGAGATTATTCTCCAGGTGTAGCTGAAATGGTTAGTATGGCGATATCCAATGAATAGCACCTTAAAAACCGGGATAATTGGTGGAGGGCTGGGGCCCCACCTTAATGAGGCCATGGCGAATCAGGTTTTTTTACTTTCAAAAAACATCGGTGCCCAGGTTATTACAACAAATGATCTGGGTTTATGGCCATTTAAACGGTATTTTGAAGGGCGATATCTCATACTCAATTCAAAATTTTTAATGAGAAAAACACCATTGTTATCTCAACTGAACGGTTTTTTGATTTTCATTGCAATCAAGTATTTTGAGCATAAATTTGATCAACTGATAATTCCTGGTGGGATTAACAGTATTTTTCTGACGTACTTGAATAATGCAAAATGCGTTCCGATTATTACATCGTTACCGACTCTGACCGAAAATGATCGAGTAGCGATTAAACAACAGCTAAGTAAAGTCCTTGAAATTATTGTTCAAAGCAAGAAAACTAAAAAACAACTTCTCGAAATTGGAGTTGATGAGAAGAAGATTCAAATTCTCTTACCCTTGGTAGATTATTCTCGATTTCACTATGCACCACCAAATGAATCAGATATTTTTACCATATTGTTTGCCAGTGCCCCTACGATAGAAATCCCGAATGAGGACAATTTTTCTGATAAGGGAATACCTATCTTACTTGAGGCTTTTAAAAATCTATCAAAAAATCCTGATTTTAAGTGCAAATTAATTCTCATCTGGAGAAATACCTACTATCAAAGGTTGCAGGAATGTCTTAAAAATTTGCAATTGACTGAAAATGTAGAAATTGTGAATTCTGTCGTAGACATGGAATCCTACTATCATAGGTCAGATGTCACAATTATTCCATATACGACATTGCATCGAAGCCCGGAAATCCCATTATCTGCATTAGAATCGATTGCCTGTGGACGCCCGGTCATTACAACTAATGTCGGGGAAATCTCAGACATAGTGAAGGAAAATACCTGGGGTGTTGTTTCCAAGCCAGATGCGGTTTCATTATATGTAGCGATGATCGATTCTAAGGAAAAATATTATGTTTATCAAAGAAATTGTTTTTATTCAAAAAATCCTCTCACGGATTTGAATTTTTTAGAGATTCAATGAGATTTCGCAATTTCTCATAATATCATATCAGAGAGATTTTTATAAAAACTACCCATAATATAGTGTTGAACCACCATTAGCATATATGACATCCTTTTTTATTAGAATCGAATCATATTCTTTTAAATCGAATTCAATATTATTTTCAAAGCCCTTATTATCAACAGTTCCAAAATATCTTATAAAAATATAGTTTAATTTATCATTATTTTTATAATTTAATATCTCGTGAAACCGATTTTTTAAATATATTCGTGCGTCACTTTTAAACCTTAAAGTACTGTATTGATCGCCAAAAATGTCAAGATTGTCATCGTAATAATCGATATACCATGAAGAGAATGTTAACTCCTGATCATGAATGAATTGAGAATTATATTCAGCCCCGCTCGTTTCTAACAATAATGAATATGGAGTACCTAATACAGTAAATAACAAACCGGATGTACAAGCAAATATTGAAATTAAAAATGCTAAAGAAATAAATACACTAATTTTTTCACAGTTTATTGAGTTAGGGACATTTTTTAGCCTATCAACTATCCATGTAATGCAGGTTGCACACAAAATTGCGCCGAAAACAAATAGGATTGATGTTATTGGGAATGTTACTGCGTATATTCGCTCTATTCCATATCCTTTTGAGATATAGGGAAGTGAAATACTTAAAATTAACAATAAAATAGAGATTATTGATAGTGTGATGAACAGGCCATCTGTTTTTGAATGATTTTTCAGCAACGATTGAATTTTCATATGGGATAATTCAAGATTTTTAAAAATGATTGCTAATAACCCTAATCCGATAAGAATGAACCCTTCCCAGTTTGTAAAAAATTTTATTTGATATGGTAACGATTGGCTAAATATACTCTTTCCTAACAACGCGTTAGCTGAATTGCTCCGAACGGGTTCGGTAGTAAGATCAGATAAAAATAGGTCCAACTGATTTGAAAAGTTTACATAAAACCCTTTTCCAACTGACAGCCCGGAATTAATTATTTGTCCGTACCAAAAGTATAACATCAGTAAAAAACAAAAAATGGTTAAGATATTAATCACATTTTTATTTTTAAATTCGATATCTTTATGACTTAAAGTTACTACCGCGAAAGACGTAAAAATAAAAAATGCAATATATGTTGTTGAATAGTGCGATACTAGGCAAGATCCAAAAAAAATGATTGCCAGTAAATTCTTTGTTTTATTGGAAATCTCATCATCAAGTAGGACGAAAATAATAAGATAAACAAAAAGAAGTGCGATAATCGTACGGGCGTTAATAGTGGCCCAAAAAAAAATTGTCTGCACACAGAAAAACAGACCAGCGATAAGGCAATACGGTTTCTGGAGATATTTTTCTGCGATAATGAAAATAACAAGCGGACTTATTGAAAAAATGATTGGAAAAAGGAACTTAAACAGAACAATGGGTGAGATATTCAGGAGATTGTAGAAAATCGTAGGAAGTGTTGTAATACTTAAACACACATTCAACGCACTATTATCAACTATCAACCATTGCTGGTTCAGTAACGTCTGATAAAAATAATAGTATTCCATATGAGTATCGATACCCAAGAGATATGAAGATCGGAAAGGTAGGACTAAAATTATTGATAATCCGGCAAAATAAAGGAACAGCGGAAACATTTTTGATGAAAAGTGCCTGTAAAAAAATGTTATGACTGAAAATCCGATAAATAACAGGATCAGGTAGAGAATTAGTAAGGAATTATTATTGGAATAATTCATCATGATTGATCCGAGAATAGAGCATACCAAAAGACATAGCAGATACAATAGAAGTATTTTTTCTGTTGAACTGAACTTGATAACATCTCTCAATGAAGAAAGGTTATCAAACGAATTCAATTCTCTTTTTAAATAAAAATGAATTCCCAAGAGAATTATAATACAGAAATCCAACACGACAAGGATGTATATAAGAGGCTGAAAGAATCCGGCCACCAACAATATGAAGCTTGAGACTACACCGATACCCAGTAAAAATGCTATACTCAAGCCCCAAGTAAGACAAAACTTCTTTAAACTACTCAGTCTGTGAAGGCCGAACAGATCTACTAAAAGGAAGCCAGGGATAAAAACAAGCACGAACCCGAATACCTGTCGCAAAACTGGGATATCAAAATAAATGAGGATATTTGCACATCCTGTAAAGAGTAAAATGAAATAATACGGGAAAAATTTTTTGATATTAATCATAAATTACCTTTTTTAGGTTTTCGCGATAATTTTCAACTACCTTTTCGAAGGTATACTTTTGCTGTATTGCAATTAAAGAATTGGTCGTAACATTGTCAATATCTTCAAATTTCAGCGCACGAACGATGCCTTTAGCTATACAATCCGGTGAATTGTTATCAAGAAGAAATCCGGTTTGATCCTGGAAAATAATTTCTGGAATTATTCCAACATTAGACGCTAAAACGGGAGTTCCGCAGGCAATTGCCTCCAGTGCAATTAGTGGGCCGGATTCCGTATATGACGGTATTACCAGTAATCGGAGTTTATTCAGATGATTCTGCAGGTGTTCGTGAGGGATCCACCCTTCAATATGCACAATATTATTGATATCATGTTCTTTAGTATAATCATTCAGCCAATGGTCCAATTCCCCTTCTCCTGCGATTGAAAACTTGATATCTGTATTTTTTAAAAGGTCAATCGATTGCGCAAAATTCTTAATACCCTTTTCCTGGCTCAATCTTCCAACAAAACCGACGAGATTTGACCGCTGATGATATGGAATGTACGGACAAAAAGAATGATAATCGATAAAATGTTCATACGCGATGCAGGTTTTCCCCGTATTGGAGGGGAGATCCCATTGTTGATATAAATTTTTGTTTGATAAAAAGATTCTATCTGCGAGATAAAAATTAGCCTTAATTGAAAGAACGATCATTTTTAAGAAGATTTTCTCAATACCCGTTCTTTGTGAATTACTTTGATCAACCGATACTGTAACAGAGAGGATTGTCTTTTTCCTCAGGATTTTGGCGGTTAAAAGTGGAATCAGCAGACCGCCCCCTCCAAAAAAAATCCACGCGTCAACGTTTTTTGATGTCTTAACTACGTTTATAGCAATTTGCACTTGAATCCAAAAATAATTCAATGCGCGGATGATGAGGTTGGTCGATTTTTTTTTATATTTTTTTACAGGGAATAATATTTCACGACAATTGCTCACTGGACTGTTTTCGAATGGCTCAGTTACGATATAAAAATTATTGGTGATCTCACGCAATATTGTAATAATATTGATTAATGGGGGGATTCCGGCCTTTGAGACTGGTAGGGACGCAAGTCCAAGATTAAAATTTTTTTTGGCCTGCTGTTTTTTGGCCTGCTGAATGGGATTTTTTAACACGTCTACATCTGATGCCGGCATTTGTATGTCTCAAAATTTCAATAATTCGATGTGTAAGAATTTAGCTGTCAATTAATTAAAACTGAGTTCTATGGTTCAATATCTCCTAATCATTCTGAAACAGTATGAGACAATGTAGATTGACAGCGTCAATTTCAACTCAAATAATATCAGCGACTTACTTCAGGGTTATATGTGACTTTATACAAGAATCTCATAAATACTTCATTTCGCAGGTCTGTCGTCCGTATACACCAAATCTCCTTCTCAATTCACTATCCTGCAATAAAATCCGGATTTTTATTTGTCCTATCCAGAAATAATTTCATAAACCTTTCAATAACTCTTGTGAGGAAATTAACGAATAGAAAGATACGGTGGATCATCCGTGAGGTGGAGAAAGGGATCCATCCAGATGAGATTGCCCAATTTGTGAGAGTATCCCGACGACGGATCTATCGGTTGAAACAATACTATCACAAGGAAGATCATATCCCGAAATTATAAGATCCTAGACGAAAGAAGAACTCCTTAAATCCGGAGTTCGAACGAATCATCCTTGAGGCAGACCACATCTACCAGTCCGGACCAGTTATACTAGAAAAGATCGTCAAGGCCCACTCCAACGTTGCAATTCCTCACAATACTATCTACCGGATGATTGTGATGCATCAACTGGTTATTGAGATTTCCCAGAGAAAGCGCCAGAGAGAATGGGTACGGTTCGAAAGAATACATTCGATATCCCAATAGCAGGGAGAGTGGAAAGAGTTCTAATTTCAGGCAAGAAGGCAGTGGATCATTGCATTCCTTGACGATTCATCATGGTTGATTACCTGTTATGGTATCTTCGATTCTCCTACGACTGAAAAAACTATTGCAGTTCTGAACCTGAGGTTCCGTGAATAGGGAATCCTCGCGATCTCCTCACCGACCATGATACCCAGTTCGTCTCGGCTTGGGTCCGCGATCATTCCCGGCATTTTTTTTAGAGAGTTCCTCGAAATGAATCTCATCTATCACATTATTGCCCAGGTAAAAAGTCGTCAAACCAATGGAAAAATTGAACGGGGGTTCGGAATGCTCGAACTGAAACTCAACAGATTCAGTTCTATCAAGGATTTCGTTTGCTGGTATAATACGATCAAGCCTCACATGAGTCTCAACCTCGATGAATGTGAGACTCCGGAACAAGTGTTATGGAGAAAATTGCCATCTGAACCGATTCTCAATTATTCAAATGAGTGGTTCTATGCAGCAATTGAGTGAAATGAATTCGGGATACCCATCTTAAAATTTTATGAGGAACAAAAACATACACATAATTATTATCTTGTGACTAGTTGTTGACGATAATATCCTTCGAATCTCGGTGTGACGCAATCGTGAAAGAATTAATTCGATTTACAAAAAATATTGGATATATCGGAATTGCTTACTCCCTTGTGAGTTTCAGTGGAATTATTTTATTACCAATTTTGACAAAGACACTTCCAATTGTAGAATACGGCATTTGGATTCAAACCGTTGTAATTATTGGATTAATTCCAGTAGCTGCAAATCTTGGCCTGCCATATGCACTGATAAGATTTTCGGCATCCGCCAACGATAAAGAAATTATTCAAGAGCATTTTTATTCCATTGCTTGTGTAATCCTATTGACAAGTGCTTTTGTTTCATCTCTATTTTTTATATTTTCAGAACCGATTTCATCTGCACTATTCAATAATAATATTTTTATTGTACAACTCATTTCCATTATCTTGTTCTTCGAATGTCTAAACGCATTTTTTATTGATTTTTTTAGAACATTTCAACTAATTGGACAATACATTTTTTTTTCCGTTCTTCGGGTTACAATTTTATTCATTTTTATATATATATTTATTATATCGGGCTATGGTATTGTTGGAGCCGTTGTTGGCCTATTGTTAACAAGTTTGGTTGTATTTGTTTCTCAATTGGCCGTAATTGTATATAAAGTGGGAATAAAAATTCCAAAATTTTTATATATAAAAGAACATCTGAAATTTGGTGTACCCATCATTCCAGGGGGATTATCATATTGGATTATGAATTCAAGTGATCGTATTTTAATTGGTTTTTTTTTGGGGGAATCTTATGTGGGTTACTACGCCCCCGGGTATATGATTGGTTGGAGTGCTATCACCATATTTACTGCACCACTATCGATGTTGTTACCATCAGTTTTATCAAAATGTTATGATGAAAACAACTTAAACGCAGTGACAACAATTTTGAAATATTCTTTTAAATATTTCTTATTATTTGCAATACCTATATTTTTTGGGATCTCACTTTTATCAAAATCAATATTATTAATATTAACCACTCCAGATATTGCTTCCCAAGGATACCTAATAATACCATTTGTTGCTTTAAGTTCTATACTAAATGGATGTTATGTCGTTATTGCTCAAATACTTGTTTTAAAGAAAAATACAAAAATACAAGGATTAATATTTATTTTTATCGCCATAGTTAATTTTGGATTAAATTTATTTTTCATTCCATATTTTGGAATATTAGGTGCTGCAATTACAACATTGATTGCGTTCTTTTTAGTTTTTATTCTGATATCGTATTATTCGTTCAAAGATTTGATGTTCAATTTGGACCCATACTTCGTGATAAAAAGTGTGATTGCCTCAATTTGTATGTCCTTGCTTATTCTTGGTTGGCATCCAGAAGGGATAATACAAGTGGGCACCTCAATTTTTATTTGTTTTGGATTGTATATTGGAGTTTTAGTATTAGTAGGTGGGTTTAAAAAAGAAGAGGTTGTTTTTTTAAAATCCATATTAGGTATCAAATAACCTTTGCATGTTCTCTTATGAGATAAAATTCATTAATTTAATATTTTTCTCCTTTAAATAATCTGAAAGTTTTTTTGTTGCTTCAACCATATTATTAATATCATCAAATCTCTCCACATTAAAAAATATTAAAAATAATGCTTTTTTGATAAATCTCCTTGCTCTTAAACTAATATCAAGCAAAAATGAAATAATGAGGCGAATTGTTCCCAAAACAGTATTCTCTTGTATTATTTTAAAATTTGCGTATAAGTTATTCAAAATAATATTATTATATTCAAAATGTGATACGAGACAATGAGCCGAAAAGAAGTATAGATCGAATTTTTCAATCAGATCATTTCGATTAATTGCATTTAGTGCATGAATCATCGAATCTGCCCAAATCGTCTCAACGCTATAAAATGCTGGAACAATTTCTGCCCATTCATATTCCCCTCTGTTCCGGAAATGTGGTGCATCTTTTAGATTTCCAACATGTTCTCCCCTTACACTCTGTGAAGATCCACTACTTTTACATACTCCTGATATTGTTAGTGGATAATCTATTGAGATGATATTTTTTGAAAAATTTGCAACTCCAATTGCAATAAAAATATCCGGACTTAAGCCACCGAAAAATGCACCTGTTGCATTTTTAACTTTCATCAAGCACTCTCTTTTCACAATCCCGTGATATAACCTTGGGATTTCTGTTTCATTATACCCAATACCTCCCCTCTGGACGACTTTTAACATCTCTTTATCGGGGTCAGGTAAAAGAGTTTTTCCAGATATTGAATAAATAGTTAAATTACCCTTCGTTTTTGCTTTTTGATCTATTGAGGGAATATCATCAGACTCTGGCCAGAGATAATGAGCACTGACTGTTGGTTTAATTGCATCGATATTATTTTGCTCTGCCCAGCGAGTTGCTTCAAATATTTCAGGATTTACTCCATCATCATCCCCGATTATACAACAATATTTTCCTGAAGCGTGTTCAAGTGCTTCATTAAAATTATCAATAAACGATAATGGTGTAGGATAATAGTGGTATTTCAGTCTAGAATCGTTTATATTTTTATATATGTATTCTTTTAAATTTGTCGAATTGCTATTATCTTGTATGATTAATTCAAAATTTTTTTCGGGTATTTGCAAAATACTGATTATTGCAGAAATTGCATACTTATATCGATTACGAGTGGGGATAATAATTGATAGTAATGGCGGATTGTTTTCAGAATGATTCAAGATTGAATCCTCCAATAGCTGGAATAATTATTTATTTTTTCATAAGTATAAGTTATTAATTCAAATATACTGGATTTATATACATTTTTAATATTTTTTACGTTATTGTTTATCGTCATATCGCCATATTTAAATAGTATAATAAAACAAATATTTTCCGAATAATCTTGATCTTTTTGGAACAATTTGTTCACTTCATATTCTTTATACAAAGAATTGCAAAAGCCGAATGAGGTCGGTTTTTAATGATTGGCTGAGACCACAATGCAATTTTACTCCAGAATATTCTGGGTCGCCATCTAATTTTTCCAACTTCTCCCTTTAAATGTTTATAACCTTCGATGCCAATAACATGATATCCCCTTCTTCTCATCTCATCAACGTCCCAGCCAGAACGATGTACCTGAAGAAGATTATTGTAGTATATCCCTTGCGGCAAAAATCCGTTTGGCGTGGATATAATGACTTTCTTTTTTGCCATTCGTTCCATAATCTCAATAAGCTGATAACCTTCTTCTTTTGGTAAGTGTTCAATAAAATCAAGGGCACATACACAATCAAAGGATTTTTCCTGAAATTTTTCTGTAATTTTTTTCCAATCCATTAAATAATATTCATCGTGAATTTTTTGTTGTTTTGACTCATTAATAGCTGGTTCAAATGCATCAATTCCAACAGAATAATTTATCCTTTTTGAAAATTTGCTGATTGGTGAGTGGGATCCGCATCCAATATCCAATAATGACTCACAGTCATCGAGAATCTCACCCTCCAATAATTTTATGCCATAGGTATAAAATGAATGAAATATTTTTCGATCCACATTATATAAAAATTCCTTCATGCGTCTCACCAAGTATCAGAAATTATCATCTGATAAATACATCTCTTTCGATTTATATAAAAATTCCTATCTTTCAATATCCATTCAGATATTACATTAGGAAAATTTTCCTTCATATCTTCACTCTATCGAGATTTAAACGTTCTTGCATAACTCCAGAAACGCTATTGATCAGATAAAAATTATTCTCTGTAAGTATTATGTGTTTAAATCGAAAATCCGGTCAGTAATTGCCCAACTGAGCCCGCACTCTAGCGAAATTTCCTCAAACAACACCTCCGCCAAAATTATCAAGCATCTGATAGAACATGAATTTTTATTTTAACTTCCCGTGTCATACCGTCAATAGAACTTGCCCGGACATTTTCACTGACGATACATTTCAATGAAGATGATACCCATTCGACAGCCCATCTTTTTTCAGATTGTTTTTCAGCCATCCAGGTACGATAAATCAACTTCCGTCTCTCTCGGGAACAGTCGGCATGGTAGAGTGAACCACTCGAATTAGTGGCAGCATTCTAACGAATCGTTATGCCGGAATTGATGTGGTCTTTTTCAAGACGGTTGAACATACCATTCTGATCATTAGCTCCGTCTGCAAGAACTTGGGTAATTAGGTAGTCCCCGGACATTCCTTAGACCTGATCAAGAAATGCCGGGTTATTCGGCGTCCACGATCTTCCTGAGACCGTCCTTGGAGAGCCACTCCGTATTGATCTCGCTGGAGTACCGGAACCCTTCGGGAAGGTCCTTCCCGTCCTGGTAGTTGGTCTTGCGCCAGAACGCGAACTCGGGCTCGACCACGTAATGGGACGCGAACTCCTTGGCGTGCCGGCTCTCGTCCTCGGTGATCATGACCTCGTGGAGCTTCTCGCCGGGGCGGATCCCGATCTGCCGGATCTTCGCGCCCGGGGCGGCTACATCGGCAAGGTCGGTGATACGCATGCTCGGGATCTTCGGCACAAAGATCTCGCCGCCTTTCATCTGCTCGAGGCTGTTGATGACAAACCGGACGCCCTGGTCGAGCGTGATCCAGAACCGGGTCATCCGCTCATCGGTGATGGTGATGGTGCCGGTCTTTGCCTGTTCCTTGAAGAGCGGGATGACGCTCCCGCGGCTCCCGACAACGTTCC
>Ga0302252_1001129_pt1 | contig 17056 bp, 10 predicted proteins | sample AAG_RA_Leu_MG_FD_193511 | JGI IMG/M metagenome (GOLD analysis project Ga0302252, IMG submission 193511) | Enriched activated sludge microbial communities from anaerobic digester in WTTP, New Holstein, Wisconsin, United States - AAG_RA_Leu | ecosystem: Engineered > Bioreactor > Anaerobic >...
TAAAAGTTGGCGACAAGATCGCATCTCTGGTTTCGCTTTCGCTTACTCCTCTCAAGATCAACAAGATCAAGAAAGTGCTGCTGGATAAGGACCAGGTGGAGATCGAAGGTCAGGCCATTCTCTTCAGCAGCGGTATCTATGCCAAGCTTCCGGACGATATGGACGAAAATCTGGCTCTTTCCGTTTTGGACGTTGCCGGAGCTCCGGCTCAGGTGGAACGCCTGGTAAAACCAGGAGACACGGTAGTGATTATCGGAGCTAACGGGAAAAGCGGAATCCTTTGCAATGCCGTGGCCCGAGAAAGAGCCGGAGTAAGCGGTAAAGTGATCGGTGTAGTGCGCAACGAAAGCTATATACCTACCTGCAAAGCCACAGGCTGTCACGAAGTGATAATCGCCAGCGCTACTGACGCTATTACTATCCAAAAAGAGGTTTCTCGCCTGACCAACGGGAAAATGGCTGATGTGGTGATAAATGTAGTGAATATCGAAGATAGCGAGCTTCCCACCATTATGGCTGCCAAAGACCGGGGCCTTGTGTATTTCTTCTCCATGGCCACTTCATTCACCAAGGCAGCTTTAGGCGCAGAGGGAATCGGAGCTGACGTCGATATGATCCTCGGTAATGGTTATGCTCATCATCATGCCGAGGTCTCCATCGATCTATTGCGTCGCAATCCAACCCTGATGAAACTTTTTAAAGAACGCTATACAGACTAATGCCCCGGAGGCGATCATGAGCAAAGTGATAGATATAAGAAGCATTGCAACGCCAGAGCAGTGGAACGACTGGCATTGGCAGCTAAAAAACCGGATTACAACCTACGAAGAACTGCAAAAATACATAGAACTGCAGCCAGAAGAAGAAGCGGTATTCAAAGACAATGCCTTTTCATTCCGCATGGCGATCACTCCCCACTATCTGTCCCTGATTGACCCCTGCAATTCCAATGATCCGGTGCGTCTGCAGGCCATACCACGTATAGCAGAAAGCAATATGGACGCTTCAGATATGGCTGATCCTCTGCACGAAGATGCCGATGCCCCCGTGCCTGGTATGACCCATCGATATCCCGACCGGGTTTTGCTGCTGCTTACCGATCAATGCGCCATGTATTGCCGCCATTGCACCCGCCGCAGAAAGGCCGGAGAAAACGATGCTCCCATGCCCAAAGAAAACGTGGATAAAGCCCTGGATTACATAAGAGAACACCCAGAGGTTCGCGATGTAATCCTCAGTGGCGGCGATCCACTGACCCTTGGCGATGAACGGCTCGATGAAATATTGGACAAACTAAGCCGGATCGACCACGTGGATATTGTACGCTTGGGTTCAAGACTGCCTGTGGTACTGCCTCAGAGGATTACAGACAGCCTGGTGTCTGTGCTGAAAAAGTATAAATTCGTATGGTTGAATACGCATTTTAACCATCCCAACGAATTGGGCGAGGATGCCAAACAGGCTTTGGCAAAGCTGTCAGAAGCTGGCGTTCCTCTCGGCAATCAATCGGTGCTACTCAAAGGCATAAACGACAATGTGGACGTGATGAAAGCCTTGGTTCACAAGCTGGTGAAAAATCGCGTTCGGCCTTATTACATCTATCAATGCGACCTGTCTGAAGGTATCGGGCATTTCCGTACGCCAGTAGCCAAAGGCATCGAGATTATCGAAAGTCTGCGCGGACACACTTCCGGCCTCTGCATTCCCACCTTTGTGGTGGATGCTCCCGGAGGCGGGGGAAAGATTCCGGTGATGCCCAATTATCTCATTTCGCAGATGCCGGGACGGATTATTCTGCGCAACTACGAAGGCTTTATCACTGCCTACACCGAGCCTGGATTTGAAGCTCTGGACGATGCGAAATACCGCGCCCTCTGCCCCGAAGAACGTAAATCGAATGAAGGTGTGATGAGCTTGATGCGCGGTAAGAAGGTATCAATCGGGCCTGCCGAAACAAAGCGCAACCAAAGGCGCAAGCAGTAAGGTTCATTAGTGCAGTTATCCTGGATTTCCGAGGGTCGAACCAAGATAGTGGCGATCGTCGGAATCTGTAAGAATGCCGGAAAAACTACAGTTTTAAACGCCGTCCTGAAGCAGCATGACTTCTCATGGGGGGTCCTGAGCACAGGAAGAGACGGCGAACGCGAAGATCTTGTTTATAAAACTCCCAAGCCGCGGGTACTTATCCCGGCGGGGAGTTTTTTTTGTTGCGACACCCAAAGCCTACAGGAACATGGATCCAGGATCGAGCTCGGGTATGGTCTGCGTAGCGGAAACCGTCGGCTTTGGCTGGTAAAAGCCCTTGCAGAGCTGGAAACTGAGATCACTGGTCCTAGCAATGCAGAGGCTCAATTGGCTTGTGCGCGAAAGCTATTGGCTCTGGGAGCCGAAAAGATAATCATCGACGGCTCCCTCGACCGCAAGTCCATTGTGCTGAACGAGGTTGTAGACGGCATTATCCTGGTTGCTGGAGCCAGTTTTGGTTCACAGGAGGCCATCAGCCAGGAATTACAGCGCTTGTTGTTGCTCTCTGAGCTAAAAGTATATCCTGGCTGTCAGGATGTGGATTTCTCGTTCTGGCAAAATCACGAAGTTCTTTTCAAAATCGGAGGACATTGGGAAAGCAGCGGCTTGAACTCACTGATCGGACACGACAAAGAACTGAGCGGCTTGCTGCTGGCGAATCCTGAAGCAATATACATTCCTGGAGCATTTACAAGCAGCGTCCATCATCGGCTGGGAGCACAGCTACAATCCTGCGAGATAGTGTTTCGGCATCCTGAGTGTATCAAGCTGGAATTTGGCGAGCTTCAGGACTTTTTGGGGAAGAATCGAGTAAACTGCATCATTCCTTTCGTTGTAAAGACGATTGCCGTAAATGCTCACGGGGTAGGATCGGCCGACATCTCTGCGGACGAGCTGAGAAACGAACTGAGCCACAAATTTTGCAAACTGCCTGTAATTGATGTAATGGCTTTGGAGGAAGCATGACGGACAGGGATAAACTGACCAATCTAAGCGTGAATCTGGGGCTTTTATCGAATATTGTTCTTTCCATCCTGAAAACCGGAATCGGAATTATTGGCCATAGCCCCGCCCTTTTGGCGGATGGGATAAACTCATCATCGGATGTTGTATACTATATTGCCGTAAAGATATTTATGCGTCAGGCAAGCAAACCCGCCGACAAAGAGCATCCTTATGGTCATCGCCAGTTGGAATCGATCTCGGCCATTGTGGTCGGTGCCTTTATCCTCACCACAGGGATCGCAATATTCTGGGAATCGATAAACAAGGTATACGAACTGCTAACCAACACTGAAACTGGTCGTTCCGCATCAATTTGGGCGTTGGTGATTGCTCTTTTCACCTTTGCCCTGAAGATATTTCTGTTTTATTATACACGTGGGAACGTGCGAAAAACCAATAATCCCACGCTCAAAGCCTTGGCAAACGACCATTTGAACGACATTATGGCTTCAATTGCCGTTATCGTGGGTGTAATTCTAGGGCGCTTGGGCTTTTATTGGATGGACCCGGCTGCAGGAGCTATCGTGGCGGTTTACATCATAAAAACCGGCATGAGCATCATCATGGAAACTTCTCAAGATCTGATGGACAGTATTCCCGACGATGATTTTGCCCGTGAATTAAAGAGCGTTGCCCTTTCTGTGGATGGCGTACTGGGTATCGATGAATTGGGAATTCACCGATTCGGCCCATATTACACAGTGAACATGACCATAGCCGTGAACGGTTCGGTTAGCATTGATGCCGGACACGTCATCTCACACGCAGTGGAAAGGAAACTGCTGGAGCACTTCAGTACTGGTCTTCGCCAGGTACACATCCATTACCATCCTTCCTCAAAAAATCAAAGCGAAGCATAATCGAGGAAAACCAATGAACTACGGTAAACATATATTACTTGCGCTGATTGCCTTTCTCTTGATTAGCTTCAGCCTGTTCAGTGTTTTGGGAGGATCCCATAGCAACAACTACGACAAAAATAAAGCGCCGATTCAGAAGTCTGAGCCATGGATCGTGGAGATTATTCCACCAGGGGGAAGCATCTTCTCCGTATTGGCAAAACAAAGTCTCCCCCTCAAAGAAATCGCACTCCTGGCCTTCCGCTTTGGCGATTACATTGATGTTACAACCCTGCAGCCGGGAGATACGCTGAAGATAATGCTGACCAGGGACGGACAGCACATCGACAAAATGATGTTCATCCAGGAAAAAACCACGAGGCATCATTTTGCTGTACGTGGTGATTCTCTGGCCTATAGCCTGGAAGCCCTTCCAGTAAGCTATCGCAAGCGCATTCTGGAAGGCGAATTGGATGGTACCTTGGATGCGTCCTTGATAGCTATGGGCCTGAGCCAGCGTGATAAACAAGCAATCAACAACGGCTTGGAAGGCGAAATCAATTTCTCTCGCGACGCCAGAAACGGCGACAGATTCCGGATATTTCTGGAGGAACGCATTTTCGAGAACGAGATTTTGCCCGGACGCAAGATATTCTATGTGCAATACAATGGTGAACGCACCGGGGTACATGAGCTGTTTCGTTATGAGGACAAGGAAGAGAATTCTGTTTTAAACGGACTTTACAACAAAGAAGGTAAAAGCAACAGCAGTAGCGGAGTAGGATTTCCCTTATCTGTGGTGCACGTGATCTCGAGCTTTGGTAAGCGAATAGACCCTTTCTATGGACGCTGGGCAAATCATCAAGGTGTGGATTATCGTGCCCGCTATGGAACTCCGGTTTTTGCAGTTGCCAATGGTACAGTTAGCACAGCCGGTTATCATGGGGGGTGGGGAAACGAGGTACAGATCAAACACCCCAGCGGACTCAGCACTCAATATGCGCATCTTTCTGCAATCTCGGTCCGGCAAGGGCAAAGCGTCCGCAAAGGACAGCAAATCGGAAGAGTTGGCTCCACAGGACGCTCTACTGGCGCTCACTTGCATTTCGGTCTGTTGAAAGGCAGAAACTACATCAACCCCACCAACCTGAAAATGGTTGGTGCCGAAAAGCTAAACGACAGCCAAATGCAGGAATTTAAAAGGCAGCAGGATCAGATCAAGAGCCAGATGAACTCAATGAATGTATAGAAGCAAGATACATCCAAAAAGAACAGCCGGATTTGCCAATTCATATCATTCAATTCTTGTAGCCCAGATAGCGGGTGAAAAAAGAACATCTAGCATTTGCCAGCAAATTGCGCTAAAGAGACAATCGTGGGTGATTACCTGCTTGGGGCTACTCCCGGTTGCAGTTCAGTAGTATGAATTCAGGAGTCCATGGCCTGGTTGGCGGTATCGGGGACCAAGGAAAACGTTGTCTGATTAATTCCTTTGCCAAGCTTGGTTAAGAGCTTTATAATATTACTATCTGCCATCCAGGGACGGAGCTTTTCCGGCCAGCAGGGTGGCGGGGAGGAAGGATGACTAACCAGGATAATGAAGTGGTAAATGACCGAATCCAGCAGGTATCTGAGGAAAAAAAAGCAGCCATCCTGATGGTCGATGACGAGGAGAGTCTGCGAACCCTGTATGCCCGAATCTGTAAAAAGCGTGGTCATCTTTTGGAGGGTGCAGAGAATGTGGAGGAAGCTTTGCAACTTCTTAGCCGGCAAAGCTTCGATGTAATTCTGATGGATATGAATCTGCAATGGATGAATGGAATTCAGGCCTTGCAGATGATTCGGGATGCGGGTTTTTCTACGCCGGCGATTGTTTTCAGTTGTTCGGTGGGTTATGAAGACCTTGAAAGCATGCAACCATTGGGAGTCGTGGGCGTAATGGACAAGAGCTTCAACAACGACGCCCTTTTTGAACTTATAAACAGGCAGGTAGATAAGCGGACAACGGACTAGGCTTGGCAGCTTTCGTTGATCTGAAGCCAATACCTTTCCAGGACTGAGAATACCTCAAGAAAGGTATTGAAATCCACTGGCTTGCGGATGTAGCTGTTGGCACCGAGATCGTAGCAGGCATTGATATCTGCGGTTTCGGAGGACGAGGTTAGGATTACCACGGGGAGGCGCTTGGTGCAGGGATTGGATTTTATCTCTTTCAGAAGCTCCAGTCCTTCCATGCGGGGAAGCTTGAGGTCGAGTAATATCAAACTCGGCAAACATAAATCCGGGGCTGAACAATCATCCATAAGATAGCCAAGGGCGTCCAGACCGTCTTCCTTCACCACTAATCGGCAGGGAACGTGGCTTTTCTGAAGGGCTCTGCGGGTTAGCTCGATGTCGCTGAGATTATCCTCCACCAAGAGGATGGTGTGGTCGTTCATTTTTGTTCTCCAAGAGTGAAGTAGAAAGTAGCCCCCAGATCCGGCTCGGCTGTTGCCCAGATACGACCTCCATGCCGGTTAATTATCCTCTGCACGGTGGCCAAACCTACTCCGGTACCTGGGAAATCGCTGTTTTTATGCATTCTTTGAAATGCCCCAAAGAGTTTGTTGGCGTAAGCCAGGTTGAATCCTGCGCCATTATCGCGAATGAAATACACCGGCTCATGCTCTGAGGGTGCAGGGGTTCGTCTATCTTTGGCATCACAGGCGGAATAACTGGTTTTTCCAAACATAATAAGGGCACTTTCCTTTTTCCTGGTAAATTTCCAGGCATTGCTTAACAGATTGGTAAGAACAATCTCCAGCAGGTTGTTATCACCTCTCACTTCGATATCGTTTTGAATGTCGACTTGCACTGATCTTTCTGGTTCTTCTTCTTTCAGCCGGGTAAATATGCGTTTTGCCATATCAGAAAGATTAACTTCTTCCTGTACCATGGTGATCTTTCCAATCTGCGCCAGCTTCAACATGCCTTCGATCAACTGGCTCATACGGTGGGTTTCACTTCGGATTCTATCGATATATCCTCTGGCCTGCTCATCAAGGTTTTCCTCATAATCTTCAGCCAGGGCTTGGCTCCAACCGTCGATTCCTCTGAGAGGCGAGCGTAAGTCGTGTGAAACCGAATAGGAAAAGGCTTCCAGTTCCCGATTGGCTAGTTCAAGCTGGATGGTCCGTTCTGCCACCCGGTATTCCAATTCTTCATTCAGTTGCTTGATTGCCTCTTCAGCCTTAAGGCGCTCAGTGATATCCATAAAGAATGCGGTTACCCGGTTCTTTCCTGTTTGAATGGCATGTACTTCATATTCGAAGGAGTTTTCCTGATTATGATAGGTAAATTTCTCCAGATGCAGGTTTACCCCTTGGCTGGCAACTTTGTAATATAGCTCGGGAATTTCAGTATTGGCAAGGGGGGGGAAGGCTTCCTGGATAGTTTTGCCAATCAGTGATTGATTGGGATAGCCCATGATCCGGTCTGCAGATAGATTTGCCGAGATCATTACCAGAGAGCCGTCGGGTCTTAATTCGTAAGTATATGCCCCGAAAGGCGCACTATCGATAATCTCCCGTAGCCGCGCTTCGCTTTCCAAGATTTCTTGTTCGGCGTTGATCCTTTCTGTAATGTCCTGACCCTGTGCCATGGTTGCCAGAAGGCTCCTGCCATCGCTGCGGTATACGTTGGCTGAGTTCCATAATACTATTCTTATCTGTCCATCTTTCCGCATAACTGGGATTTCCACGGACTCCCAATTGCTGCCCCGGGAAGCTGAGATCATTTTGGCCATGCTCAGATTGCTACTGCCCTGAGGGAAAAGGATATCCAGTTTCTGACCAATAACCTCCTCGGCATGATACTGAGTGAGGTGCTCTGAGGCCCTGTTAAAACGCTCGATTCTATATTCTGAATCCCATACCACGATCGGGACACTGGCGTAGTTAAACAGGTTCTGCAAATACTCGTTGGCCTCTTTCAGCTCGGATTCAGCGTTGATCTGGCTTGTGATATCTTCATATATAGCAACGAGTTCCCCAGAATCAAGCTTTAGTACGTAATTGTCCAGCCAGTATTCCAGCTTTCCGTTCACATAGTTGAATGAAAAGGATTGTTGAGGCGTTCCAGTCCGGTAAACCTCCTTAAAAACCTCCATCAGACCTTTCTCAATCAGACCGGGAAAAACCTCTCCGGCTACTTTTCCTACTATCTCTTCGCGTCTTCCGTTTGTTATCCGCTCTCCAGCCGGGTTAATGTCCCGGATATAGAAGTCCTTTCCATCTTCAGTTGGAGTGTATACCGAAACACCGTTAATCAGATGCTCAAATAGAGCCCGGAAACGGTGTTCGCTTTCTTTCAAGGCTTTTAACGATTTGTCTCTGGTCTTCTCCAATTCCAGAGTTTCGAGAGCGTAGGCAATGTCGTTAGTTACTTCCTCCAGGAGCTTCAATTCGGAATCATTAAAAAAATCGAGCTCAGACGATGCCATGCTGAAAACCTTAGCCACCTTGTTTTGCACTATTATCGGCAGGGCGACGGTGGATCTAAACCCGTGTTTTAATGCGCTTTCTCTCCAGGGTTCCAAGCTGGGATCCTGAGTCATGTCGTTTACCAAACAATGCTTGCCTGTGCGGACAGAAGTACCCACGGGACCCTGTCCCAAGGGTTCGTCGAGTATTGATATATGTCCCAGTTCGTTTAGATAACCATTTTCCTCACCGGCCCAAAGGGTTGGGATAACCCTTTCTGTTTCATGATCTACTTCCCCGATCCAGGCCAGTTTGAAGTTTCCAAATTCCACTGCAATTCGGCAAGCTTCTTTGAGAATTATAGATTCTTCACGAGTGCGCACGACCATCTCGTTTATCTGACTTATTACGGCATATACACGGTTCAGTTTCATGATTTCCTGTTGAGTTTGCCGCTGCTGAGTTATGTCCTGGATTGTGGAAATAAAGTACAGGGGTTTCCCATCTTCATCCCTTTGCAGAACCGTGTTTACATCAGCCCAGATTATGCTCCCGTCTCTATGTAGATAGCGTTTGGTGAAGCGGGCAAGATCAGTTTCACCAGTTAGGATATGATCTATGATATTCTGGGTAAGTTCGATGTCTTCAGGATGAGTAATCTCTGTCCATTTCTGCTTCATTTCTACAGGTTCATAACCCAGCATTGCGGCAAATGCGGGATTGGGAAGAATTGTATTATCTGGATATGTAATAGACTTCCCGGTGATTGACTTCTCGAAGATAATCCTAAACTTCTCTTCGTTTTCGGCTATCTGTTTAGCCGCTTTGAGTTTGTCTTGTTCCAAGGAAAGCTGTTGCAAGAGTAAATCAGCATCTTTCTTCCGCTCGAGATATCCTATCAGGAAATAGAAACCCACCAGAATCCCAATTGCCATCAAGCCAATGCTCAGAACTCTCTTGTAGAAATCGCTGAGAATATTTGCCTTGGTATTCTTTACCACTAGGAACCAAGGGGTTTTATATATCTTGCGCGTAGCGGCGATTACCTTGGTTCCCCGACAATCTCTGGTTTCATATATTCCTTCAGGTTTGGTAATGGCAGCTACATCGGGGAAATCCGGATTATCCTCAATGTTGTGTTTAAGCTTCAGCAGGGTGCCTTTCCGGTTTCTCATCTCACTGAGGTGAATGGCAGAATTCCCTTCCCTTCCCACCAGAATGGACTCAGCTGTCTTGTGCTTGGAAGGCATCGATCCCACAATGGGGTACAGAAGTTTTTCTGGGTCTATCTGTAATACCCACACCCCCAATACTTCAGGGGTAGCATTGGTGCTGATCACCGGTATCCAAAAAGACATGATCGAATGCTTGCTTTCTATGCCAGCATCGTCGATATCCCGATGAATATCCGCAAAAACGATTTTGCCGGTCTCGACTGCCGTATCGAAGTAACTGCCGTGTTGCATGGAGAATTTTTTCAGTCCTATGGGAAACGAAAGCAAAACTTCTCCCTTAAGGTTCAAAAGGGCTATTTGACGATAATCATCCTGCCTTTGATACACCTGCATCCAGGCATTCAAGTTACTATGGTCAGCCGAAGAATAGCCATTGTTAAGAACTCTGGCCGCAATATCTCGTAGCAACTTTGTTTCATATATCTGCCGGGTATCCTCCAAGCGCTCGGTATACCAATTCGTTACCTGGGTCACCTTCAAGTCCGCCAGAGAAGTCAGTTCGTTAATGGCGTTGTTTTTCACTTGCCTGTACTCACCAATCAAATAAACCACGCCAACAACTCCCAGTCCCAGGCCCAAAAGCATTGTGACAAGCAATGAAGACTTGAGTTTCCTGATAATGGATGGAGCATTTAGCCTGCTATTTGGCATTGCAGTCGAATTCTGGCTGGTTTTATCCATTTTATCCTCTGTTGTTGCCTGGTATTAAAGTGAAATCCTGAACTTTATGACAATATAACTCAGAACTTGAAAATGCATAATGCAGGCAACCATTTTCTTTGGATCTCAGAGTCAAAAAGCAATGGCAAAACCCAGATATATTGCTTATAATATCTATCGAGGAGATTAACATGAAGATTCAAGATAGCTACAAAATGGTAATAGCTGCCGAAATCAGAGCTCAGAAAATGTACGCTGCTTTAGCAAAAAGCTTTGCCCAGCCTGAAACCAAGAATCTATATACAGAACTGGTGATGCTGGAACAAAACCATGAGATTAAGATGAGGGCTGCCTTTGCCAGGCTGTTCCCTGGCGAGATACTGGTTCTTCCCGAAGAAAAGATTGGCGAATTGAAGGGCATCGATCTCAGCGATCCGCAAAAAGTACTGGAATTTGCAATCAGCCGAGAGGAACTGGCCGAAGGTATTTATAAAAGCATGGCGGAAACCTGTTTGGATGCTGATCTGAAACAGCTTTTGCTGCAGTTTGCACACGAAGAAGACGAGCATAAGAGCATTCTCCTGGCCGAGATTCAGCGTCTGCAGGGAACTCATGTTTGGTTTGATCCCTCCGAACTGAACGGCTTGATGGAGGATTAGACAGTTACTAATGACCAACAAAGACCAGCGAAGCCTTTTTGAAAGCGAAGATCTTCTGCAGCGCGACGCTCCACTGGCGGAAAAATTACGCCCGCAAAGCCTGGAGGAGCTGAGGGGCCAGGAAAAACTGATCGCTGCCAATTCTCTGCTCCAGCAGATGGTAGAGAGTGGACAGTATCATTCGTTTATCCTTTGGGGACCCCCGGGGAGTGGCAAAACTACAATCGCCCGGATTATTGAGAAGATCAGCGGATACCACTTCATCCACTTTTCCGCAGTTCTATCCAGCATCAATGACGTGAAGGCCGTGATGAAGGATGCTGACTATATCCATAGAACCCGTAATCGGCGAAGCATATTGTTTATAGATGAAATCCACCGTTTCAATAAAAGCCAGCAAGATGCCTTTTTGCCCTACGTGGAAAGCGGAGCAGTGATTCTGATCGGAGCTACCACCGAAAATCCATCCTTTGAAGTTATCCCTGCCTTGCTTTCGAGGTGCCATGTGTTTGTGCTGGAAGCTCTGAAAGAAGAAGACCTGAAGCAGATACTCATTAGGGGCTTTGACGAACTTGGCTTGGATCAGGATCTTGAGATTATCGGATGGATGGCCCAGAACTGCGGGGGAGATGCCAGACGGGTCTTGAATGAGTTGGAACTGATCAAACCATATCTACTGAAGAATCCGCATCCATCCGTGGCAGAACTGGCGGCTACTCTGGCCAAGAAAACCATGTTCTATGATAAAAACCGGGAGGAACATTACAACCTTATATCGGCCCTTCACAAGTCATTACGGGGTTCAGATCCCCAAGCCGGGTTATATTGGCTGGCACGTATGCTTGAGGCTGGCGAAGACCCACGCTATCTGGTGCGCAGGTTAATCCGCTTTGCAAGTGAAGACATTGGCCTGGCCGATCCCCAGGCCTTGGTGCAAGCCATAGCCGCCAAAGATGCCCTGCTTTTTATCGGCATGCCGGAAGCCAGCAACGCCATGGCACAATTGGTGGTCTATCTGGCAACCGCTCCCAAGAGCAACAGCCTTTATACTGCCTATGCAGCCGCTGCCGAAGATGCCCGCAAAACCAGCCATTACGGCGTTCCCCTGCATATACGTAATGCGCCTACAAAACTGATGAAAGAACTGGATTATGGCAAGAACTATGCATACGACCACGAGCATGAGCATCATTACTACTATCAGAAGTACTTTCCGGATAGAATGAACGAAAAAACATATTACAAACCAGGCCAGTACGGATTTGAAAAAGAGGTTCAGAAACGGATAGAATGGTGGGATAAGCTGAAGGAAAAGCAAAAAAAGTAATCAGCAATCGCTTAGCTAAGCTTTTCCTACGCTATATTCAGCTAGGTAAAGACCGAGCAGAGAATTAGCTGCTTCGTACCAAACGAAAGCCGATAAACTGGTATCCGCGGTTGGGATCGCCCTTTTCTCTGAATAGGATATTCAGGTTGCGACCTTCTCCGTTATTGATGCTACCACCCCGAATGGTTTTCTGAGTTCCGGTATCCGGACCGGTTGGGTTAATAAATGTGGGCAAAGCCCGGATATAATTTGCATCATACCAATCCCATACCCATTCCGACACGTTTCCCGTCATGTCGTAGATTCCCCAGTCGTTGGGATCCTTGGTTCCTGGTGCATGAATGCGACCTCCGCTGTTGTCCCTGTTCCAGGATACGGCATCGGGATCGTCAGAACCGCTGTAGTTAAAGAGCTGTCCAGCCTTTGCGGATATTTCCCATTCCGCTTCCGTAGGCAAGCGATATCCATTTGCTTTGAAATTGCAGGTTATCACTCTCGAAGCCCCTACTCCTCTAATCGTGTAGGCAGGTTTCAAACCTTCGCTTTCGCTGCGGCCGTTGCAGTAGATGGCGATATCGAACCAGCTAACGTTGTCAACTGGCAGTTTTTCACCAAAGCTGGAGCAATTTGCCGGTTTCATGAAGCGGCTCCACTCTGCTTGAGTCACCTCATACTTGCTGATATAAAATGATGATAGCGAAACGTTGTGGTGCAGGTTTTCTTTCAGGCGGCCGAACCCAAGAGTATTTGCATCAACGAAAACCATGTTACTTGGTGGTTTCGGCTTTTGTGTTCCAGTACTGGGGACAGAACTGGAGTAATCGGTGATGGGAAGCTGTTTGCGAAAATCCTCGCGCACGCTGCTAACCCCGGCTTTCAGCTCTCCATAGCTCGTTCTAGCTGGTTGTCCCTCGCGGCTTTGAATTGGATTGGCAGGATTATCCAGGCTGTCCTTTTCGGTTTTGGGAGCTAGAAATCCCGAATAGTGCAATTTGTCTCCCCTGCCGCCAAAGAGTACACTATACACATTTGTGGTTAGTAGCATTGCCAAAAGCCCCAGGATGATAATCACCAGCAGCCAGAATCGCAGTTCTATCTGAGTTTTTGGTTTATCGGATTTACTTAGGTCTTCCAATACAGAGGGGTTGGTTTTTTCTACAACCGACCAGATTTGCTCACTCTCAAGCGGAGCCAGGTTTACAAGTTCTGTCAGGAGGTCTTCCAGAGATGGATATCGCTGCAAGATATTGCGGTGCAGACATTCAGCTAAAATTCTATTTAAACTGTGGCTGACTCCGGAGATGTAGCTGAATTTTTTGGTGGCAAGAGCTTCAAAGCTGTAGATGGTTCTATACATGCTATGCTGCGACAAAACCTGGGCCAAAACTACTGCCAAAGAGAAAATCTCGTCCCTTTGATCCCGATCCTCAAAAGTGACTGCTGAGGAGAGAATAATGGCATTGTCGTTTTCATCAACCATAATATTGGTAAGAGCCAGCTTGCTGAGAGTAAGCCGGTGTTCGTGGATGGCAATAGCCGATCTGACCAATTGAGGAGCTATATAACGTATGAATTTCTCCGTCAAGCGCTCGGGGTCATGCATTTTGATATGAGCCAGGGAAACGCCATGGATATACTCTGCCACCATATAGGCAGGATCATGATGAGGGTCTATCTCCACCACTTTGGCTGTATGCTTGTCCTTCAGGCTATTTAAAAGTTCCAAGCGTTTTTGAATGCCGTAGATCGATTCCACGCTGCTGAAGCTGGATTTGTAGAATATCTTCAGCAGATACTGGTGACCGTCCTTTTCTGCTACGTATTTCACGCCCTCACTGTCTTTGTTTACGTTTTTTATTATCCGATAGTCTCTAAAAGAATGCCCGGGTTCCAAAAGCGCATAATGAGGTATAGCCAGGTTTTCCGATTTATAGGTTCCATTTTTCGGCAAAACCTGTTCGCTGGCTTTAATGCCTTCTTCCGTTTGTTGCTGGTTATCTCCACAGCTTGGGCAAAATTTTGCCCGTTCGGGAATCTGGGTACCACAATTTAAGCAGAACTTGGCGATGCTATCCTCCTGATTTACCGAGACATTACTTTGTTTATGGCCAGGTGCACTTCATGGCCATTTATATCCACACTGCTCATCTGACCGGAGTATGAACCGGTGTGAACCAGGTTTACAGCCAGGGTTTCACTCATTATGTATTCCCTATGGGCTTCCACGGCTTCCACGATCACTTCAGGCGCAGTAAATCGAACTTCGATATTGTCCATTATCTCCAGACCGAGGTCCTTACGGGTAAACTGGATCTTGTTGATCAGCTCACGGGCAAAGCCTTCTTTTAGCAATTCGGGGTTTAGCCTGGTGTCCAGAGCTACATAAATATCTTTTTGATTGGCGAATACATAGCCTTCTCGGGGCAGTATGTGGACTACCAAATCTTCCGGTAGCAGGACAAGCGTGTCGCTTTCCACCTTCAGTTCAAAGCTGCCCTGTTCCGCAAAGGACGCCAGGGCATCCGCTCCGTTTACCTTGCTCAGCGCAGTTCCAATTGCCTTCATCAGCTTGCCATACTTGGGCCCCATTACCTTGAAATCAGGCTTCAGTTCATACTGCACAAAGCCGTCTTCTTCGCGCACGAAGCGGATTTTATGGATGTTCACTTCCTCTTTCACGAGTTCCAGCATATCGCTGAGATCGGCTTCCAGCTTGGCAGGGACAAACATCTCACCAAGGGGTTGGCGAACCTTGATCTGGCAATCGTTTCTGGCTGCCCTACCCAAAGAAACCACATCGATCACACTGCGCATCTTGCGTTCCAAGTCTTTGTCGATGCAGTTTCCCTCCGAAACGGGGAAAAGCTCCAAATGCACGCTTTCGCCTGCCTTCAGACTGGTATAAAGTTCCTCTGCCAGATAGGGTGCAAAGGGTGCGAACAGCTTGGAAGTTTCCACCAACACCTGATAGAGGGTGCGGTAGGCGGCTACTTTATCTTCTGTCAGTTCAAACGCCCAGAATCTTCTACGGCTGCGGCGCACATACCAGTTTGAAACTTCGTCGATCACAAAGTCCTGGATGGCGCGCACGGCTTTGGTGAAATCGTAGGCATCGGTGAATCTACGGACATCTGAGATCACGCTGTGCAGACGAGATACGATCCAGCGGTCAATTTCTGCGCTGCGAACCCAATCGTAGGGATAGTTGGTTGCTTCAAAGCCATCTATATTGGCGTAAGTGGCGTAGAAAGAATAAACATTCTTCAACGTTCCCACAAATTTACCCAGGATTTCTTTTACCCCTTCCACGTCAAACCGGGTAGGAACCCAAGGCGGAGAAACCTCCAGCAGATACCAGCGAATGGCATCTGCGCCATAGTTTTGCATCAGCTCGATCGGCTCTACGGCATTGCCTTTGGATTTGCTCATTTTCTGGCCGTTTTTATCCAGAATCATATCGTTCACCAGGCAGCTTTTATAACTGGAAACGCCTTTCAGCAAGGTGGCAATGGTCAGCATGGAATAGAACCAGCCCCGGGTTTGGTCAATCCCTTCAGAGATTATGTCTGCAGGGAATAGCTCTGTGTCGAATCTATCGGCATTTTCAAAGGGATAATGCCACTGTGCAAAGGGCATCGAGCCGCTGTCAAACCAGCAGTCTATAACTTCCGGAGTGCGATGCATCGGACTACCGCACTTACAAGTAAGCTCCACCTCGTCAATATAGGGACGGTGCAGATCGAAGTTTTCCGGGACGGCAGAACCGTCAGCAAGCCTACCTTCCCTGCGAAGCTGTTCGATTGAGCCGATGGAGCGTTTTTCACCACATCTGTCGCAAACCCAGATGTTCAGAGGTGTACCCCAAAAACGATCGCGGGATAAAGCCCAGTCTACATTATTCTCCAGCCAGTCGCCAAAGCGTTTTTCACCCACGAAAGGCGGATACCAGGCTATTTTGCGGTTATTTTCGATCAGCTGTTCGCGGAAATCGGTGGTGCGTATATACCAGCTTTCACGGGCGTAATAAATCAGCAGATTGTCGCAGCGCCAGCAATGCGGATAGCTATGCTTTATCTGTTCACGGCGCAGTAGGTTGCCGCTTTCTTTCAAATGCCTGATAATGTCTTTGTCGGCATGTTTCACAAATTGCCCTGCCCAGGGTGTTACCAGGTCGATGAACTTACCTTCGTTATCCACAGGCTGCACAAAGGGCAGGTCATATCTGCGTCCCAGGCTGTAGTCGTCCTGTCCGAAAGCAGGAGCGGTGTGCACAATACCGGTTCCATCCGTCATTGTTACGTAATCCGCCAGGCCGATAAACCAGGCCGGTTTATCCACAGGCACGAATGTAAAGAGCGGTTGGTAAGGACGCTTTTCCAGTTCAGAGCCCTGTATTTCAGCTAATACTGGTAGGTTTTCACCCAGAACGTTCAAGCGAGCCTTGGCCAGGATCAGATTTTGGCCTTCAAATTCCACTTTCACGTAGGTTTCGTCGGGGTGAACGGCCAGGGCTACATTTGAGATTAGAGTCCAGGGAGTAGTAGTCCAAGCCAGATACCAGGTATTTTCTTCGTCCAGCGCTTTGAATTTCACGTAAACGGAGGGATCTTCCACGTCCTTGTAGCCTTGCGCAACTTCGTGGCTGGAGAGCGGGGTTCCACAGCTCGGGCAATAGGGCACGATCTTGTGTGCTTTGTAAATCAGGCCGCGTTCAAAAAAATTGTTCAGAATCCACCAAACGGACTCTATATAGTTGTTGTCCAAAGTGATATAAGGATTGTCCAGATCGATCCAATAGCCCATCAGTTCGGTCATTTCACGCCACAATTTCTCATAGCTGAAAACC
>Ga0302252_1001131_pt1 | contig 17030 bp, 25 predicted proteins | sample AAG_RA_Leu_MG_FD_193511 | JGI IMG/M metagenome (GOLD analysis project Ga0302252, IMG submission 193511) | Enriched activated sludge microbial communities from anaerobic digester in WTTP, New Holstein, Wisconsin, United States - AAG_RA_Leu | ecosystem: Engineered > Bioreactor > Anaerobic >...
TCTTTTGTTTATAAACCTTGAACGTTGAACATAGAACATTGAACGGTAGTTTATCGTGAACGAGTCCCACTTCAAAACCCTCCGCGAGCTTTCATCGAATGGCAATCTCACCCAGCGGGAGCTTTCGGAAAGGCTGGGCTTGAGCCTCGGCAGCGTGAACTACGTCATCCAGGCCCTGATCGGCAAAGGCTACGTAAAGGCGCAGCGCTTCAAAAATTCAAAGAATAAGATGGGCTACATGTATATCCTCACGCCAAAAGGGGTAAAAGAGAAGGTCATCCAGACCGAGCAGTTCATCCAGAGAAAGATGGCCGAGTACGAACGGATAAGGCGGGAGCTCGAATTGCTCAAAAAAGAGAGCTCATACAAAGACAACGAACAATGAAAAGCCTTTACAAGCCTCATCTCTCGCCCGCTTCGCTAGAGCCCGCAGAGAAAGACGAAAGATATAGCCTGTGTCCAAATTATGAGAAAGCTCAATTTTGTCCACACTTCATGCATCTTCGATGCAGAAGTAAATGTCCCCCGCAGGGGTATACGGTTTGCCGGTATGAATCCTTCTCCCATACCGGCAAAAGAAAAAGCCCTCCTCTGTGATCTCTGCGTACTCGAAGGAGCGCAGCGACTGGGCGTGAGGAAAAAGCCTTTAAAAGCCCCATCTCTCGCCCGCTTCGCTCGAGCACACAGAGTACGCAGAGAAATGCAGAATATACCGTCGGCAGAAATAAGAGAGATCATCATTCTGCCGACACTCTCAGCACCTGACGGTGCAGAAAAAACCTTTCTCGAATATGAAAACAAACTCAACAAACGCGAATAACCCAATGAACTCGAGAAACTCAAGAAACCCGAAGAACCTGCTTCATAACATCAAAACCCGTACCGCCCGCATCGGCATCATCGGCCTCGGCTATGTAGGCCTGCCCCTCGTCATCGAGTTTGTCAAGGCGGGCTTTCCCGTGACCGGCTTCGATACGGATCCCGGGAAGGTAGCCATGCTCAAAAAAGGGAAAAGCTACATAAAGCATATTCAGCTATCAGCTATCAGCAAGCAGCCGTCAGCAGACTTTACCCCAACAACCGATTTCAGCCAATTGCAAATTATGGATTGCATCCTTGTCTGCGTTCCCACGCCTCTCGACAGGAACCGCGAGCCGGACATGAGCTATGTGTTCAATACCACGGAGATGATAGCGAAGCATCTTCGCAAGGGGCAGCTCATCGTCCTCGAATCGACCACCTATCCCGGAACCACCGACGAGGACATGCGGCGGATCCTCGAGGAGGCTGGCCTGAAAGCAGGCAAGGGCTTCTATCTTGCCTTCTCGCCCGAACGTGAAGACCCCAACAACAGGGACTTCAACCTCAGAACCACCCCGAAGGTTGTCGGAGGATACACGCAGAAATGCCTCGCCCACGCAAAGGCCCTTTACGACACAATTATTGACAGGACGGTTCCCGTGTCGTCTACGCGGGCCGCCGAGGCGGCAAAGCTCCTCGAGAACATATACCGTGCGGTGAATATCGCCCTTGTCAATGAGCTGAAGATGCTCTTCGATAAGATGGATATAGACATATGGGAGGTCATAGAGGCGGCAAAGACAAAGCCCTTCGGATTCCAGCCATTCTACCCGGGGCCGGGCCTTGGAGGCCATTGCATCCCCATTGATCCGTTCTATCTTACCTGGAAGGCTCGTCAATATGATTTTCCAACGAGGTTCATTGAGCTCGCAGGAGAGATCAACACCGCGATGCCCGATTTCGTCGTTACAAAGGCCGTGCAGGCCCTGAACGATAACGGGAAGCCCGTCAAAGGCTCAAAGATCATCGTCCTCGGCCTTGCCTACAAGGCGAACATTGATGACGACAGGGAATCCCCTTCATACCGCCTGATGGAGAAACTGGAGGCAATGGGGGCGAAGGTCGCTTACAACGATCCATACATACCGGTGATCAGGAAGACGCGCGAGTTCCCCCAATTTGCGGGGAGACGATCGGTGCCCGTAAGCGATAAGCACGATCTTATCATTATCGCCACCGCCCACGACGCATACAGGGCGATCGACTTCGCATCCTTCGGAGTGCCAGTCGTGGATACGCGGAACCTCATAAAAGAAAAGCTCCGCCTCCGCTACCAGGCATAGCATAAAAGCGTGAAAGGTGTACGGTCAAAGGCAAAAAGTAAAATCTCTGTCTCTCGCCCGCTTCGCTCAAGCCCGCAGAGTACGCAGAGAAAGACGAAAAATATAGCCTGTGTCCAAAATTATGAGAAAGTCCAATTTTGTCCACACTTCATGCCCTTCGGGCAGATGTAATATAATACATACGCCGAAGGCGCTGAGGATTTACCCTGATATAGGTAGTCTCTCATATCAGGGTAAGAAAAATTCCCTCTCTGTGATCTCTGTGATCTCGAACGACCGCAGGGAGTGGGCGTGAGGAAAAAGCCTTTAAAAGCCTCATCTCTCGCCCGCTTCGCTCGAGCACACAGAGCCCGCAGAGAAAAACGAGAAATATCCGTGAGCAGTATCATGAGACTGCCTGATCCTGCTCACACTTCATGCATCTTCGATGCAGAAGTAAAATATCCCCCGCAGGGGTATACGGGTTTGCCGGTATGAATCCTTCTCCCATACCGGCAAAAGAAAAAGTCCTCCTCTGTGATCTCTGTGATCTCGAACGAACGCAGAGAGTGGACGTGAGGAAAAAAGCCCTAAAAGCATTTGTTGAAATACGTACCATATTTTGCTATTATGTACGTATGGAGGTGGGAAGATGGAGACAAAATTGACGCTGAAACTGGACTCGGTAATAATTAAGCGGGCTAAGCGTTATGTCACTAAGCATAAGGGATTGAGTCTTTCAAAACTTGTGGGAATATATTTCAGGTCTCTCACAAGCGAAGAAAATATAGACAAGGCAGTCCCTCCAATCGTGTCGAGCTTGGCCGGTGTTGCCAAGAAAACAAAGAATGAGGACCTGAAAGACGAATATACGGGATACCTTGTTAAGAAATATAAATAATGGACAAAATATTTATCGATACAGACATTATCCTCGACCTGATCCAGAAAAGAGAACCTTTTTATGGCGATGCCGTAAAATTGTTTTCTCTTGTTGAAGAGAAGAAGATTACGGGGTATGTTTCGCCTCTTATATTCGCAAATCTGTACTATATCTTGCGCAAAGCAGATTCGAAAACATTTGCCGTCCAAACGCTCCTGCGTCTAAAAGCTCTTGTGAGGGTTCTTGCCATTGACGAAAAGATAATAGAGATGGCTCTTTCTTCCGGCTTTAGAGACTTTGAAGATGCAATACAATACTACGCGGCGTTAGGAGCCAAACTAAAATATCTTATAACGCGAAATAAGGCCGACTATAAAGAATCGGGCATCATCGTGTGCACAGCCAGGGAATATCTGACAATACGATCATCAACGCCTGCAAGCAAATAGCCTTAAGATCTCTGTCTCTCGCCCGCTTCGCTCAAGCCCGCAGAGTACGCAGAGAAAGACGAAAAATATAGCCTGTGTCCAAAATTATGAGAAAGCTCAATTTTGTCCACACTTCATGCATCTTCGATGCAGAAGTAAAATGTCCCCCGCAGGGGTATGCGGGTTTGCCGGTATGAATCCTTCTCCCATGCCGGCAAAAGAAAGGCCCTCCTCTGTGCCCTCTGTGGTCTCGAAGGAGCGCAAGCGACTGGGCGTGAGGAAAAAGCCTTTAAAACTATGTCTCTCACCCGCTTCGCTCGAGCCCGCAGAGCCCGCAGAGAAAGACAGGAAACCCCTTGTTGATTTGTTGCTTTTACTTTACAGTATTGTTCAGGAGGTGGAGTTAAGATGAAATCAAAAGAACTTTCATTCAGGATTGTTCTAAGACCAGAAGTTGAGGGTGGCTATACTGTTATTGTGCCATCTCTTCCAGGATGTATTACCTATGGGGACGATATAAAGCAAGCAAGAGAAATGGCTCGTGATGCCATAAAAGCATATCTAAAAAGCATGAAAAAGCATCGTGAAAAGTTCCGGGACGATTCAGATACTGTAGAAGCTATGCTTGTCATGCAATATGGCTAAAATTCCTTCTCTTACATCAGAAAAATTAATCAAAATACTTCTTGAAAATGGCTTTGTTCTTGACCATCAGACCGGCAGTCACCGGGTCTATTTCAATAGAAATACGAGGAAACGAGTGGTTGTTCCATATCATAAAAGGGAATTGCCGCGAGGAACACTAATGTCAATCCTCAAAGCAGCCGGATTAGAAGACGAAGTCAAAGGCTAAGCAATAAGGAACAAAAATGCATTGTCTCTCGCCCGCTTCGCTCGAGCACACAGAGTCCGCAGAGAAAGACAGAATATACCGTCGGCAGAAATAAGAGAAACCATCATTCTGCCGACACTCCCAGCACCTGACGGTGCGAGAGTAACAATATCCCCCGCAGGGGTATGCGGGTTTGCCGGTATGAATCCTTCTCCCATACCGGCAAAAGAAAAAGTCCTCCTCTGTGATCTCTGTGGTCTCGAAGGAGCGCAGCGACTGGGCGTGAGGAAAAAAGTGTTTTATGATTGATGATCGAAGGAGGTTGTCATGAATAAAGCCTTATTAGTCGGTATCAACAAATACAAATTACCCGACAGCGACCTTCAGGGTTGCGTCAACGACGTCACGAACATCCGCCACAGCCTGCTCATCTATTTCGGGTTCACCGTCAGGCAGATCCGCGTCGTCACCGATGAGCGCGCCACGAAGAAGAACATCATGGCGCGCCTCGAATGGCTCGTGAAGGGCGCGAAGCCGGGAGACCGCCTTGTCTTCCACTACTCAGGCCACGGCTCGCAGATCAGGGACCGCGACGGCGACGAGCTGAAGGACCGCCTCGACGAAATACTCTGTCCCCACGACATGGACTGGGACGGCACGTACATCGTCGATGACGAGATCGGAAAGATCTTCAAGAAGATCCCCAAGGGCGTCCGCCTCGAGGTCTTCCTCGACAGCTGCCATTCGGGAACCGCGACGAGGGTAATGCGCATGCCCGAACACCTGATCGGGGAAGATGCCCCCGGCGGCGTGACCGTTAAGCAGCGGTACCTTCCGCCGCCCGTCGACATCCTCTGCCGCGAGGAAGAAGGCCTGCCGGTCCGTAGGCTGCTGAAAGGGGTGGCGAACCCGGTATCACATGTCCTCTTTGCCGGCTGCCGCGAGAACCAGACCTCCGCCGACGCGTACATCAACAAAGCATTCAACGGCGCCTTCACGTACTACCTCTGCAAGCACCTGCGGGACACCGCCGCCGCCATCACCCGCGCGGAGCTGCTCAAGCGTACCCGCGCCTCGCTCAGGTTCAACGACTACGACCAGGTCCCCCAGCTTGAATGCCAAGCAGCAGAAAAGAAGAAAAAGGTTTTGGAGTAAGAACGACAAATACCTTATCTCTCGCCCGCTTCGCTCGAGCCCGCAGAGTCCGCAGGTTTGCCGATTTCTACTTTTTACCTTTAACCTTTAACATTTCACTGATAAGACTGGGCGTGAGGAAAAAATATGATAAAATCTCGAATCGGTAAAACAATTTCCAATTTCCAAACCTTACTTTCCGATGAGCAGATGCAAAAAAAGATCACTGATGTTGCTTGGCTCATTATAGATGCTATTAAATCCGGCAATAAGCTAATGATTTGCGGTAATGGCGGCAGCGCGGCAGATGCTCAGCATATGGCAGGTGAATTCATCTGTAAATTTTATCAGAACAGGCAACCATTACCTGCTATTGCTTTGACTACCGATACATCTATTATAACCGCTATATCAAACGACTATTCTTATAACGACATCTTCAGCCGTCAAGTGAGAGCAATTGGCAGAAAAGGAGATGTCCTTCTCGGGATCAGCACAAGCGGCAGATCAATAAATGTTCTCGAATCCTTTAAGTCAGCACAAGGAATGGGAATAAAGACAGTGCTTCTTACCGGTCAGACCGAAAAAGAAATAGCCAAATTCAGTGACATCGTGATCACCACACCATCCGGTGATACGCCCCGCATCCAGGAAATGCACCTGTTAATCGAACATATTATCTGCGAAATAGTAGAAAACCAGTTTTTATAAACGACTGGTTTTAATTTTAAGTTGTGAGTTCTAAGTTTTGAGTTGAGATGAAAGAAGAAAAAGAAAGCATAATAAAAATGAGAACTTATGAGTTTGCATTGAAAATAATAGAAGTTTATAAGACGCTTAAAACAAAAAAGGAATACGTGATCTCAAAACAACTATTGAAAGCTGGAACGAGCATTGGGGCAAACGTAGAAGAGGCGCTTGCAGGGCAAAGTAGAGCAGATTTTCTTTCAAAGATGTCTATTGCCTCGAAGGAAGCAAGGGAGGCTAATTATTGGTTGCGTCTTATCATGGATAGCAAATTCCTTGAGGATCATCACATAAATGCCCTTATTGCCGAGTCGTCCGAAATCATAAAAATACTAACATCTATTGTAAAAACCACTGCTACAAACAACTCAAAACTCAAAACACGTAACTCAAAACTAAAAACTCACAACTACCTAAAGGGAGGTTGAACATGTCTATTTTCATCATTGCAGAGATCGGTATTAACCACAACGGAGATGTGGAAATTGCAAAGCAATTGATCGATGTTGCGAAGGATGCAGAAGCTGATGCGGTTAAGTTTCAGAAAAGGACTATCGATCTAGTATACACAAAAGAGATGTTGGATTCGCCACGGGAAAGCCCTTGGGGCAACACGCAAAGGGCCCAAAAGGAAGGCCTTGAGTTTGGATTAAAAGAATATCAGGAGATTGACGCTTACTGCAGAAAAAAAGAAATTGAGTGGTTCGCGTCAGCGTGGGACATCGAGAGCCAGAAATTTCTGAGGCAGTTCAATCTGAAATATAATAAAGTAGCTTCTGCGATGATAGTGTATGAAGATTTGGTCAAAGAGATAGCCTCAGAGAAAAAACACACATTTATTTCCACGGGAATGACAGAGCTTGCCCAGATTGACCGAACCGTAGAAATATTTAAAAAAGCAGGTTGTCCTTTTGAGCTGATGCATTGCGTTTCAACGTATCCCATGGAAGATGAGGATGCAAACCTGAACCGGATCAAGGCACTCCGTGATCGCTATAATTGCAATGTCGGATACAGCGGGCATGAGGTTGGTCTGGCGGTTTCTTATGCGGCGGCAGCTCTTGGAATAACATCTCTGGAAAGACATATTACACTCGACAGGGCTATGTATGGATCAGATCAGGCAGCCTCCATTGAACCTGCGGGATTCCGTATGCTGGTGGGGGCAGTCCGAAAGATCGAAAAGGCAATGGGGAATGGCGATATTGCCATGCACCCGAAAGAAATCCCGATCGCGAAGAAACTGAGGGCACATATACCTTTTGAGTCCCACCAATAGGAGAAATCTATAATGGCCGATATAGTTGCGGTAATTCCAGCGCGCTCAGGTTCTAAAGGTGTTGTTGACAAAAATATCAAATTGTTGGCTGGCTATCCATTGATTGCATACAGTATAATGGCTGCGCGATTGGCAAAAAACATAGATCGCGTAATTGTGTCAACGGATTCCTCTAAATATGCAGATGTTGCACGAAAATATGGTGCAGAAGTGCCTTTTTTGCGACCTGATGAAATCTCTTGTGATACTAGTACGGATTATGATTTTGTCAGACACTTGCTCGATTGGATGTTATCTAATGAAGGCAAATTACCCGAATACCTTATCCATTTGCGTCCGACAACGCCATTACGTGAAGCAAAATATATTGATGGGGCGATCGAACTGATAAAAAAGTCAAGCAAGGCTACTGCTTTACGATCTGTTCATGAAATGTCTGAGTCGGCATATAAAGCATTTGAAATTGAAGAGGATTGCTTGAAATCTGTCGGTTCAGGTTCTTTTGCCTTGGATACCTTTAATGATCCAAGACAAAGATTTGCAAAGACCTTTCAGGCAAATGGCTATGTTGATGTTATTAAAACGGCATATGTCATTGAAAACAAAAAGCTGCATGGAGATTATGTCGTGGCATTTGTCACTCCGCATGTAGTAGAGGTTGACACAACAAACGATTTTGATTACCTGGAATACATAGTGGGGAAAAACCCTTCGATAGCCAAAACTTTATTTGCTAGAAAGGAAAAAAAATATGAGTTTTAAATTCTCAAAAATCCCTATAGATGTTCCTTTGGTTGATACAAAATACCGGAAAATAAAAACGGCCATTCCTGCACCTGAAACCGTTAATATACTCCTTGACCTTGAAAAATATGAATCGCACTCCATGCACGGACAGCTTCCTGTGGTTTGGAATAGGGCAGAGGATTTTCAGGTTTTTGATCAATGTGGAAACTGCTGGATAGACTTTACCTCAACAATTTTTTTGACGAACGCAGGTCATGCAAATCCAAAAATAGTTGCGGGCCTTCAAAAGGTGCTGGATCAGAGACTTCTCCATACCTATACGTTTCCCAGTCAGGTTCGTGCACAATTTCTTAAAAAACTGATAGATATAACGCCACCTCAATTTGAAAAAGCTTTTTTATTATCTGCCGGCACTGAAGCAACGGAGTGTGCTGTGAAATTGATGAGGATGCATGGCCAGGCTGTCAGCCCGAAAAAGGTCGGCATTGTTTCCTTTAAAGGTGCCATGCATGGCCGGACTATGGGGGCTGAGATGCTAAAAGGGGACCCCCATAAATCTGCCTGGATAGGTTATATGGATCCGAACATGTATCATTTGCCCTTTCCCTATCCCTGGATTGCTGAGGGTTCACACAATTGGAGGAAGGGCTTCGAAAAAGACATGGAAGATTTAAAGGCTAAGGGATTAAAATTTGACAACATCGCAGGGTTCATAATCGAATCTTACCTGGGATGGGGCGCTATATTCTATCCACCTGAATACATAAAGGCTCTTGTGGATTTTGCAAGGCAATACCATTGTCTGGTTGCATTCGACGAGATTCAAGGCGGATTCGGGAGAACCGGGAAGCTCTTTGTTTATGAGCACTATGGCGTTGAACCTGACTTACTTTGCCTTGGCAAGGCATTGAGCGGTAGCTTACCGCTCTCTGCTGTCATCGGAAGCAAAAAGGTAATGGATTTGCCGGAATTTGGTTCCATGAGTAGTACCCATTCTGCAAACCCTCTATGCTGCGCAGCAGGTTTGGCGAATTTAGAGGCAATGGAGTCATGTAACTTGATTGAGGAATCAGCCAGAAAAGGAAAAATACTTCATGACCGGCTCAATGCTATTAAAGAAAAGCACCTCGACAAAATTGCCTATGTTTTTGGCAAAGGTTTGCTTGCAGGCATTATTTTTAAACACCCCAAGACGGGCGATCCTGATGAATTGTTCCCGAGCAGGGTGTGTGAACTATCCATGCAGAAAGGGCTTCTCCTCGTTCATACAGGTAGGGAATCAATAAAGATTGGTCCTCCGCTTACGATACCGGATGATGCATTAAGAGAGGGTCTTGATGTCTTTGAAGAGTCTATTGCAGAAGTAGTCCGGAACACACAATGATTAAAGACATCCGCCACACGGGCATTGTCGTTAATGACCTTGATGCTTCAATCTATTTCTATCGAGACCTTCTTGGTTTTAAGATTACAAAACAGATGGATGAAAAAGGAGAATATATCGATAATGTTCTGTCTTTGCAAAATGCTGATGTTACAACAGTTAAGATGGCTTTATCGTCGGGGCAGGCGATAGAACTCCTTAAGTATCATTCATACCCCGTAGAGAAAAAGAAACGTGAAGTATATGAAATAGGGATTTCACATATTGCGCTTACGGTAGTAAATCTGGATGCCGAGTATCAAATGCTTAGAGGCAGAGGAATTCAGTTTAAATCGTCCCCTCAATTATCGCCCGACGGGTATGCAAAAGTCGCCTTTTGCATGGCCCCTGAAGGTACCCTGATTGAACTGGTAGAGGTATTGTAGTGACTTCTTCAGTTAGACCGCAGAGGGATTATGTTGCTGTAGTATATAATGAAGGAGACAGGCCGTTTACTCAATATCCGGATAAACTGGCCCGCTATCTTTCTACAAGATATAAATTTCCGAAAGGCAGCAGGATTCTGGACCTGGGATGCGGCCGGGGTGAGTTCCTGAGAGGTTTTATCAGATGTGGCCTCAAAGGATATGGAGTAGACCAATCGTCCATTGCAAAATCGATATGTCCCGAAGCCGAAATATTACAGTCTGATCTTGAGAATGAATCGTTACCGTATGAGGACAGTTTTTTCGATTATGTTTATTCAAAATCAGTTCTCGAGCATTTTTATTATCCTGAAAAACTTGTTATGGAAATATACCGGATTGTCAAGCCCGGTGGGCTTGTTATAACAATGGTTCCTGACTGGGAGACTGTTTACAAAACGTTTTATGAGGACTATACACATAGAACGCCGTTTACTGCCAATTCTTTGAGAGATATATTCCTAATTCATGGGTTTGATGATGTAAAAGTGGAAAAGTTCAAGCAACTTCCTTTCCTATGGACATTGCCTTTTTTGAACCCTTTTTGTTCATTTGTAGCATTTATTGCACCTCGTTTCTTGCGGTCGCGCAGTAAGCTTGTAAGGTTTTCACAGGAAATAATGTTGCTTGCAAGTGCTGTTAAATCAGATACTAGTTTGTGAGGAAAAATGAATACATATTTTAATGGATTATATTGCATACACTTGGAATTAACCAGCAGATGCAACAAAAATTGTTGGATGTGTGGAAGAAGAAAAATAGATAGGGACTATCCAGAGATAGCTATGAATTATGGCGATATGGATTTTGAGCTCGTTAAGAAAATAGCAGGTCAATTGCCGGAAGGTATAGTGGTTCAGTTCCATAACAACGGAGAACCGCTTCTTTATCCCAGGTTCGGTGAGGCGGTAAGGCTTTTTAAAGACCAAATAAAATGTGTTGATACTAATGCAAAGTTGATCGTTGAAAAAGCAGATGAAATTATCGACAACCTGGATACAATAACCATTTCTGTTATAGAAAATGATGCGGATGGAGATGAACAATATGAATTAGTAAAAATGTTTCTCAAAATCAAACGCAAAAAGAAACCCATTATGATATATAGATGTCTCGGAAAAGTTGATACAGAAAGATGGGAAAAGCTCGACGGTATTATTGCTACCAGGATATTGCATAACCCCATGGGAAGCTTCAAATACCAGAAAAGACCAACTGTGCCCGAGATAGGAATATGTGTAGAAATATTGAACCATATGGCAATTAACAGACTTGGAGAAGTCTCAACTTGTGTAAGGTTTGACCCGAAAAGATTAGGGGTAATTGGAGATGCAAACATAGCTCCTTTAGTGGATATATGGAACAGTAGAAAAAGAAAAGAATGGGTCAAACATCATATAGAGGGGAACAGAAGTAAAATTCCGCTGTGCAGCTATTGCGATTTCTGGGGTGTTCCAACAGGATTGTAAAATACTATATATAATATGAAAATCAAGAACGATAAAAGCAATGTTAATAAAGCTCGTGATACAGGACTTGCCATTGTGTTGCTTATTTTGATAGTTACCTATTTTAGCAAACACCATAACCTTGTCCAATTGGCCATCATCGTCCTGATTTTATCTATTTTATGGCCAAAATTATTTAGTCCAATTGTAAAACTCTGGTTTGGATTTTCAAATGTCGTTGGGACAATAATGTCAAAATTTCTTTTGTCTGTTGTTTTTTTTATAATTGTAACGCCGACTGGAATGATAAGAAGATTATTTAAGGCAGATCCATTACAGCTTAAGGATTGGAAAAAAGGGAATAGTTCTGTTCTATCAATACGAAATCAAACAATACAAGCAAAAGATCTGGAAAAACCTTATTGATTGGCACTGTGTATTTTTTCACCAAGGAGGCATAACATGGATTTTATAAGAGATCTTTGGGGATTTATGAGAGTCCGCAAAAAATATTGGTTGTTGCCAATAATTATTATTTTGGTCCTGCTAGGTGCTTTAATTGTTTTGACAAGTGGTTCTGCAATTGCTCCTTTTATTTATACATTATTTTAAAATATGATAAAACGAGAATCAATTCTGGGGATATCGGCCTTTTATCACGATAGCGCTGCAGCATTATTAATAGATGGCAAGATTATTGCTGCTGTTCACGAAGAACGTTTTAGCCGCAAGAAACACGACTCGTCATTTCCTGTAAACGCAATTAACTATGTATTAAATGAGGGGGGGATAACAGCGGGCGATCTTACAGCAGTAGCTTTTTATGATAAGCCGTATATTAAGTTCGAACGCTTACTCGAAACCTATAATAGCTTTGCTCCAAAAGGCTTAAAAAGTTTTTTATCGGCTATTCCGGTATGGATAAAAGAAAAGCTGTTTATGCGCAAATTAGTTAAAGATGAAATGGAAAGATTAGGGAATGGTAATGTAAAGTTATTATTCCCCGAACATCATCTCTCGCATGCCGCAAGCGCTTTTTATCCGTCGCCATTTCATGATGCCGCCATTTTGACCATTGATGGTGTCGGTGAATGGTCTACGTCAACGATCTGCCATGGTGTAGATAATAAAATCATTATCCATAGAGAATTAAATTTCCCGCACTCCCTTGGTCTTCTCTATTCAGCCTTTACTTACTACTGCGGGTTCAGAGTGAACAGCGGTGAATACAAACTAATGGGTCTTGCACCATATGGAAATCCTTATTCCAAGCAGTTTGATAAATATAGGCAAATTATCCTAAACGAATTAGTGGATTTGCGAGAAGATGGATCACTTTTGTTAAATATGAAATATTTTGATTTTGCAACGGGGCTAAGGATGTGCAACGATGAAGCATGGGAAACTTTATTTTGTTTACCAAAACGCAATCCGGAAACTGAGATCACTCAGCCATATATGGATTTGGCACTTGCGATTCAGCGCGTTACAGAAGAATCAGTGCTTCGTCTTGCTGAATTAGCTAAGAAATTAACAAATAGTGATGCATTGGTTATGGCAGGAGGTGTTGCATTGAATTGTGTTGCCAATGGAAAACTGTTGCGAAAAGGAACGTTTAAAAATATATGGATTCAACCGGCAGCGGGAGATGCCGGAGGGGCCTTGGGAGCGGCACTAGCAACTTGGCATATATGGAGAGGCAATGAAAGGGTGGTTAGTCAGAATAATGTGGATATGATGTGCGGTTCATATTTTGGACCAGAATTCAGCCCAAAGGAAATTAAGAGGATTGCTGAATATTATTCTGCAAATTTTATGTATTATAAAAATTATGATGAGTTATGCAAGGATGTTGCACAACTTATTGCTCAAGGATATGTGATAGGATGGTTTCAAGGTCGTATGGAATGGGGGCCAAGAGCCCTCGGTAATCGAAGCATACTCGGAGATCCCCGCAATCCTGAAATGCAAAAAAAGCTCAATCTTAAGATCAAATACCGGGAGGGATTCAGGCCGTTTGCCCCATCAGTTCTTATAGAAGAACTTGAAAATTATTTCGAAATAGATACCCCTTCGCCTTATATGCTTTTTGTTGCGCCGGTTCGCAAAGAGAGGTGCAACCCACTTCCTGAAGGATATGACAATATTGGATTATATGAGAGACTGTATTATCTTCGTTCAGATATACCAGCTGTGACACATATAGATTTTTCAGCCCGTATTCAAACAGTTCACAAAGAAACAAATGAAAAATTTTGGCTATTGATAAACGCCTTTAAGAACCTTACTGGATGTGGATTGGTAGTAAATACAAGCTTCAACGTAAGAGGGGAACCTATTGTTTGTACACCAAAAGATGCTTACCGCTGTTTCATGAGAACCGAAATGGACTATCTTGTGATGGGAGACTATTTATTCGATAAAAGTAAACAGCCAGAGTGGAGCGAACAAGAAGACTGGAGAGACCAATACGTATTGGATTGAGAGTATATAAATGTCTGTAAAAATTAAACTTGGAATAATGCTTTTTAATTTACTAACGTTTTCCATTTATTTTTACCAAATGGACGTACAAAGCAAAACACTAAAAATTATAATTCTTTTGCTGATAGTAATCAGTTTAATAGGAATTGTTACAGTAAAATCATCGAGTAAATTGATTAGAGTTTATCACGATCTACAATTCTCCTTGCTGATAATTGTCCTATTGTTTTGCATCATAGAACTGCTAAGATTTTTCCCAAGTGTATTACCGTTGCAAATCAGAAATTATTTGCAGACAGAGAATACAGATGATATTCGTAAAACAGTAGTTGAATATTTAAACGAATCACCATATGTAAAATTTAAACCTAATACCATTATTAAGTCACAAGGATATCGTGGAACCATAGAACAATTTGTTTATGAATGGAAATCTGATATAAACGGGTTTAAAAATCTTGATTCAGTTACTTATGATAATAATGTTGATATTGTTTCGCTGGGTGACAGTTTTACAGAAGGAATGGGTGTTGCAACAAGAGATACATGGTCTTCATTGTTAACTGGGTACGGATATATTACATATAATTTAGGTGTTCAAGGATACGCTCCCACGCAAATGGAAGGTGTTTTTAGGCTTTATGGATTAAAATTAAAGCCAAAATATGTTATTATCGGATATTCATCAACAACATACGATAGAGAAACTTCTTTTTTTGATATTAATGAAACTATAGGCAAAAAGAAATTTACAGGTGGGATTTCATCAATCGTAGAAAGGGAAATTAGAAATCAAACAAAACAAGTTACGACTGCAATATATTTACTTTTAAAGAATCAATTGGGTAATCAAATAAGGGAAAAGAGATGGATATATACACAAAATAGAGATAGAGATAAATCCAGACTTTTAAATAAATATAATACAGAAGTCGCTCGAGTAGATTCAAAAAAGTTTGATAACTCATCAGTAGAATCATCAAAAGAATGGCAAAAAACACTGAGAGCTTTTTCTAATATTAAAAAAATGGCCGAAGGAATTGGTGCTAAGACTGTTCTTCTTTACTTCCCAGACCGTGGCCATATGTATTATGAAAAAATTAATGGTAAGAAATTACCTACAGATAATTACGAAAAAAAAGAATCACAACTTTTAAAGATCTATGCAGAAAAGGAAAGGATTGCATATATTGATCCATCTGCAATAATTATACAATATGTAAACTCAATAAAGAATAACGCAGATATAAGACTGTACCCTTATTTAGAGCTAGATGGGCATTTAAGTCCAGTAGGACATAAACTTATTGCTGATGAAGTATCTTATTTATTAAAATCAAGAAGATATAGTCCATAAATAAATTTATGATGCTTTAGCGTGTATTGAAATTATGGATCGAAACAGTATCAAAGTGAGATTTCTATCAACTTTTATTACGAATATTCTGCGCTTAGTAATTTCGTTTATTACTGGTTTGGTTATTGCCCGTTCTTTAGGACCTGATAAATATGGTAATTTTAGTTTTTTGCTGGGTAGTTTTACCTCGTTAGTTACTCTCATGAATATGGCCTCATCATCTGCTTTTTATACTTTCATTTCTCAACGAAAGAGGGGAATAAAATTTTATCTATATTATGTGAGTTGGGTGTTGTTCCAATTTATGGTTCTCCTACTCTTTGTTATATTTCTACCAGATTCGATTAGACAAAAAATATGGCTTGGGCACTCTTTTGAATTGGTTATGCTTGCCTTACTTACCAGCTTTGTCATGAATGAGCTATGGAAGTTAGTAGCACAAATCGGTGAATCGGTCCGGGATACAGTTGGTGTTCAAATAAGGAATCTGACGTTAGCGGTGATGTATTTGGCATGTGTGGTTGGTTTGGCTGGATTTCATTTCATTAGTATTAAAAACCTGTTCATTGCAAATATTTTTCTGTACTTTATTCTATCGGCTTTATATTTACGACGCCTGTATCGTAAGGAAGTTGTAACCAGTGAAACAAACGAGAACTTAAAAACTATATTTGGTGAATTCAAACGTTTTTGCCTCCCTTTAGTTGTTTATACAGGTATTGGTTTTTTATATTCATTCGCCGATTACTGGTTATTGCAAAAATATGGTGGTTCGATCCAACAGGGTTATTACGCAGTAGGGGCAAGATTTGCTTCTCTTTCATTAATAGCTACGACCTCCATTCTTCAAATATTTTGGAAAGAGATCGCCGAAGCTTACTTAGAAGGAAACATGGAGAAGGTGAGAATGTTTTATCGAAAAGTTTCTCATGGCCTTTTTTTTGTCGGTGCAGCTATAAGTTGTATTTTAATACCCTTTAGTAAAGAGATATTGACATTACTTTTGGGTGCCCCATATCGTGATGCTTGGTTGCCGTTGAGTTTAATGTTGCTTTATCCTGTACACCAATCAATCGGCCAGATCACAGGAACAATGTTATTTGCCACAGAAAAAACAAAGGTAAAGAGTGTCATTGGAATTTTCTTTATGATTTTAAGTATTATTACCGTTTATTTTATGCTTGCGCCGCAGGATTCAATCGTTCCGGGGCTTAATATGGGAGCAATAGGTTTAGCATCAAAGATGTTAATATGTCAATTTATCGAGGTAAATCTTATGTCTTTTTTCGTTTCCCGCTACATCAATGTACCCTTTGAATGGAGCTACCAGTTTTCTGTATTAGTCATTTTACTTTCTTTCGGATTTTTGTGTAAATATATTGTAGAAAGAAGCCTTACGTTATTCTATTCAGGAGAACATATAATAATAGTTATAGTTGGATCAGGATTTTTGTATCTCATTAGTGTAATAACTTTAATTCGTATTTATCCTTATATTGCAGGGCTCACCAAAGGTCAGGTTGATAATGGGTTTGCTTTGATTCGTAGACGTGTAAACTTTTAAAATTAAGATATAATAAAAATATGTTTCTTATTACAACAGCCGACCAGCACTTTTGGAAAACTGATGAATCAATTCTTTTTTTGGGGGAATGGTGCAAACTATTTTCTCAAAGACATATATGGGAGAAGCTCAATTATGAAGTTTTGCCATATCACT
>Ga0302252_1001132_pt1 | contig 17012 bp, 14 predicted proteins | sample AAG_RA_Leu_MG_FD_193511 | JGI IMG/M metagenome (GOLD analysis project Ga0302252, IMG submission 193511) | Enriched activated sludge microbial communities from anaerobic digester in WTTP, New Holstein, Wisconsin, United States - AAG_RA_Leu | ecosystem: Engineered > Bioreactor > Anaerobic >...
TGTGGCCCTGGGCGAACTGGTCTTCACCACAGTCATGTCCGGATATGAGGAAGCGCTGACCGATCCGTCATATCATGGACAGATGCTCATGTTCACTTATCCTCTGCAGGGAAACTACGGCATTAGCGGCGATGATTTTCAGTCGGAACGGATGTGGCCACAGGCCATGGTCAGCCGGGAGTACTGGGACCGGCCCACTCACTACCAGCACAAAAAAACCCTGAGCCAGTTCCTGAAAGAAGAGGGCAGGCCGGGGCTGTGCGGAGTGGACACCCGCATGCTCACTCTCAAGGTGAGAGAGCAGGGAGTGATGAGAGCGGCCATCGCCGTGGGGGAGAGGAGCGAGGTAGAGGACCTGGATGTGGTGGCCATGGCCAGATCTCAGCCTGATATCTCCAGCCGGGATCTGCTGGGGGATGTCACCTGCCGGGCAGCCTATCGCATAGAGGGGCGCGGACCCCGACTGGCGGTGATAGACCTGGGGATCAAGAAAAACATCTTAAAAAGCCTGGCCTGCCGGGATTTCGATATGACCGTCTTTCCCTCCCACAGCAGCATCTCGGAGATAGAGGCGGCAAAGCCCGAAGCCCTCTTTCTCTCCAATGGGCCGGGAGACCCGGAGAGGGCAGAAAAAGCCATAGAGGCGGTAAAGCACTTTGCTGGAGCGATGCCCATCTTCGGCATTTGCCTCGGCCATCAGGTCATATCCCTGGCTCTGGGAGCCCGGACCTTCAAGCTCAAGTTCGGGCATCACGGTGGAAACCAGCCGGTCAAGGACCTGGAGAAGAAGATAGTCTACATCACCTCCCAGAATCATAACTTCGCCGTGCGGCCCGAGTCGGTGCAGGACACAGACCTCGTGGTCACCCAACTAAATGCCAACGACGGCACAGTGGAGGGAGTTAAGAGCGATAAACTGCAGGTTCTGGCGGTTCAGTACCACCCCGAGGCCAATCCCGGACCGCTATGTACGGAAGATCCTTTCTTCGGATCGGTGCTGAGGATGATGAAAAGCGCCGCAAGCAAAGCCGGGAGGCCCTAGAGATGCCCAAGAGAGCCGACATCCATAAGGTCCTGCTCATAGGCTCCGGCCCCATTCAGATCGGCCAGGCAGCGGAGTTCGACTTTTCCGGCTCCCAGGCCTGCAAGTCCCTCCGGGAGGAGGGGGTCGAGGTGGTGCTGGTCAACTCCAACCCGGCTACCATCATGACCGATCCGGATACAGCGGACAAGGTCTACATCGAGCCCCTCACTCCGGAGACCGTGGCCAAGATCATAGAGAAGGAGAGGCCGGACGGGATCATAGCCGGAATCGGAGGCCAGACCGGGCTGAATATCACCTCGGAGCTGGCGGAGATGGGCATTCTTGAAAAATACAATGTGGAGGTGCTGGGGACATCCGTCCGGTCCATTCAGGAGGCGGAGGACAGGGATCTCTTCAAGAAGGCCATGCAGAGGGTGGGCGAGCCCGTTCCAAAAAGCCGGGCGGTGAGCACCCTGGATGAGGCCCTGGAGGTTATGGAAGAGCTGGGGCTGCCGTTGGTGGTACGTCCCGCTTACACCCTGGGCGGCTCGGGGGGAGGCATAGCCAAGACCAGAGAGGAGCTTCTGGCCATATGCGACCTGGGGCTGAAGAGGTCCCGGATCAGCCAGGTTCTCCTGGAGGAGAGCGTTGGGGGATGGATTGAGCTCGAGTATGAGGTGATGAGGGACTCCAACAACACCTGCATCACCATCTGCAATATGGAGAACATGGACCCCATGGGAATTCACACCGGCGAGTCCATTGTGGTGACACCCATCCAGACCCTCTCGGACAAGGAGATCCAGATGCTGCGAAGCGCCTCCATCAACATCATCAGGGCTCTAGGCATAGAGGGAGGCTGCAATGTCCAGTTTGCAGTCAAGGACGGAGAGTACCGGGTGATTGAGGTCAACCCCCGGGTATCCCGCTCCTCCGCTCTGGCCTCCAAAGCCACGGGCTACCCCATAGCCCGGGTGACAGCCAAGATCGCCATTGGCATGACCCTGGACGAGATCAGGAATGATGTGACCAAGGAGACCCCCGCCTCCTTCGAGCCGACGGTGGATTATGTGGTGACCAAGATACCCCGCTGGCCATTTGACAAGTTCGTCAAAGCCAACAAGAGCCTGACCACAGCCATGAAGTCCACGGGGGAGGTTATGGCCATAGGAAGAGGCCTGGAGGAGTCCCTCCAAAAGGCCATACGATCCCTGGATATAGACAAGGAGCTGGGATACTCCGGCAAGTATTCTCAGTGGACCGATGAGGAGCTGCGAGGCCTTCTGGCCGAGCCCACGGACGAGAGGATCTTTGCCATATACATAGCTCTGAAGAGGGGATGGAAGGCGGAGGAGATCTCCCGGATCACAGGCATAGAGCCCTACTTCCTCTACCGCATGGAAAACATCCTGGCCATGGAAAATGAGATCAAGGCGGCTCTCAATCCCGAGGTTTTGAGAAAGGCCAAGCGCGGCGGCTTCACAGATGAGCAGATCGCCCGCCTGACGGGAAAAAGCCGGGAGGAGATCACGGATATGCGCATTTCTTCCGGCATCATTCCCACCTACAAGATGGTGGACACCTGCGCTGCCGAGTTTGCGGCCAAGACGCCCTACTACTATTCCACATATGACATGCAGTGTGAACTGGTCCCCTCCGACCGCAAGAAGGTTCTGATTCTGGGCTCGGGGCCCATTCGCATCGGCCAGGGAATAGAGTTCGACTACTGCACAGTTCATGCGGTGATGGCCTTGCGGGAGCAGGGGATAGAGGCCCATATCGTCAACAACAATCCGGAGACGGTATCCACAGACTACGATACCTCGGACAAGCTCTTCTTCGAGCCCGTGACCCTGGAAGATGTGATGAACATCATCGAGAAGGAGCAGCCCTATGGGGTGCTGGTTCAGTTCGGGGGCCAGACAGCGATCAACCTGGCCATACCCCTGGAGAAGGAGATCGCCCGGCGGGGCCTGGGGACCCGGATCCTGGGCACCAGCCCGGACAGCATAGACCTGGCGGAGGACAGGGAGAGGTTCAATTCCCTGATGAACAGTCTGAACATCCCCCAGCCCCAGGCGGGAATAGCCTTCTCCCCAGCTGAGGCAAAAGCGGTGGCGGCGAAGATCGGCTATCCTGTCTTGGTGCGGCCATCCTATGTCCTGGGAGGACGGGCCATGGAGATCGTCTATGACGAGGCGGGGCTGGAGGTCTATATGCGGGAGGCGGTGCGGGTCTCCCGGGAGCATCCCGTGCTCATAGACGATTTCCTCCAGGATGCGGTGGAGATAGATGTAGATGCGGTGTGCGACGGCAAGGATGTTCTGATCGGGGCGATCATGGAGCACATCGAGGAGGCGGGCATCCATTCGGGCGACAGCGCCTGCATGATACCCCCCCAGACCCTGCCCGGCGTGGTTCTGGAAGTCGTAAGAGACTATGTGCGAAAGATCGCCCTGGGCCTTAATGTGGTCGGAATCGTCAACCTCCAGATGGCCTACAAGGACGGGACGGTCTATGTTCTGGAGGCCAATCCCCGCTCCAGCCGGACAATACCCTTTGTATCCAAGTCCGTCGGCCTGCCCCTGGCCAAGATTGCAGCCAATGTCATGATCGGAAAATCTTTGGTCGAGCAGGGCTTCACCCGGGAGCCGAAGGTGCCCTATGTCTCGGTCAAGGAGGTGCTGCTGCCCTTCGACAAGCTGCCCGGCGCGGATGTGCTGCTGGGGCCGGAGATGAGGTCCACGGGGGAGGTCATGGGCATAGACTACAACCTGGGCCTGGCATTCTTCAAGGCGGAGCTCTCGGCGGACAACTCCCTGCCCGTCGAGGGCATGGTCTTTATCTCGGTCAAGGATGAGGACAAAGCGGCGGCGGCGGTGGCGGCCAGGAAGCTGTATGATGCCGGGCTCTCCATAATCGCCACGGACAGCACGGCAGAGTATCTGCGTCGCTCGGGCCTGCCGGTGGTGCGGGTGAACAAGATCTTCAACGGCAGCCCCAATGTGCTGGATTATATCAAGATCGGAGAGGTCAAGCTGATCATCAACACGCCGACTACAAACCAGTCGGTCAAAGACGGCTACCAGATCAGGAGAGCAGCAGTGGACTATCATGTGCCCTACATCACCACCATCCAGGCGGCTCAGGCGGCGGCGGATGCCATTCTCAAGGCCAAGAAAGATCAGATCACCATCAAGGCCCTGGATGAGTATCACAAAGAGGTCTACTACAGCTGAAGGGACAGCGATGCCCGGCTTAGGGCGCGGGCGGCGGGCAGGAGCCTCTGGTCGGAGGCTCTCGCCTGCTTCGCCGCCACTGCAGCCAAGCCGAAGGTTTTATATTGCAGGATGGGATAGGAAAGGTGCTTGCGGGCCCGTGGTCTAGCTGGTTATGACGTCGCCTTGACATGGCGGAGGTCATGCGTTCGAATCGCGTCGGGCCCACTTGAGCCCAAGTAGCTCAGTTGGGAGAGCGTCAGACTGAAGATCTGAATGTCCCCGGTTCGAGTCCGGGTTTGGGCATGAATTTTTTTGCCTGTGAATTTTAACTCCTAATAGCGATTTTGCTTAGAATTAGGTTCTTGTCATTAAGTGCCCAAGTCAATCTGATAAACAAGCTGCCTCACATCAGCTTCCTCAAGCCCACCAAGAGTTTCCCGCGAATATCTCAGCCTTTAATTTTTCCAGTTATTCCAAACAATATTATAATTATCCCAAGACCATTGGTCGTACCTTAGACTGTAATTCTCGGTTCCGTCTGGGACTGAGAAGGCGATATACCCCGATATTTCTCCCTCATCTTGGAGGGTTACATCCTCCAAAGGCGGATAACCACTATCCGATAATGATAAATGAACACGATCATAAACGATCTTGTTTACGACCATTTTAATGCAATAGGGTTCGAGATCAAATTCATGATACCCATGATTTTCTGCCTTTATCTTAACTAGAATGTATTGCTTTCCGGGATCTGCTTCAGAGTATCCCAATTCATATAAGATCAAATCGTCTTTCAGATCAAGTAGCACAAAGTTTCCTTCTCTTAAATTATAGTCGTCGATCTCTGAAAGCGAGCGATCCTCTTGAAGTGAGGAGGCAACTTCGTTTGGTAAATCCGGTTTAGAATTAGGAATCGTCTCGTATATCGTCGAAGCTGACAAATCGGCTGCCGTTGCGAATGCTTCATTTGCTTCTGCAGTGCGATTAAATCTTTTAAGGATAATTCCCTTATTTTGCCAGGCATAAGCTTCCTTTGGATTAATCTCGATTGCTTTATCATAGCATCTCAAAGCCAAATCATAGGAACTATTGTTATAGAATTCGTCTCCTTTCTGGAGCCAATAATTAGCGGTGTGCTCCTGTGCCATAACAGGTACAAACAAAAATAATATAGTAATAAATATAAAATCTAATCTCATTCTTCACACCTCATAAATTGTGGTATCCCTTTGCTCTGAGCTTCTTCAAACTTTGTCTTGAATGAGAAGTCAAATTCTTTCTCGAATACTTGGCCGCTCTTAGTTGTGACAGTTGCCTTGATCGGAAAACCGCCCCAACTCCATATCCATACCTCAAAATCGCTAGTTAGATCTTCGGAAACTGCTACAGGATTTGGGAATGATGGGTGCAGCAGATACTTTACTTGCGCTACCTTATCCAGATCACCACCGGTCAGATAAATTCTGCTTCGTACGACCATGTAGTTTCCTTTCGGGCAATAAAGCACTTGGCGATCTTTTTCGGAGTAAACATCACAGGCGACTTCGACGTTTAGAGCTGTAACCTTCGCAATCTGTGCTTGATCTATGGCGGTAGCATTTTGTTGCATTGATGAAGATTGATTTGCTTCGACAGCAGGAGGAGCTGTTAGCTGCTCGGGCAATTTAAAGCTTGAACCTTCGAACTGAGCGGCATCTACTCTTATAAATAAAATTAAAGCCAATAGTATAATAAAAATCAATAAATATCTAAAAAATATGCTTCTGGTCACTCTCTTGGCTGTCCCTCCACCGCAATTCATTGCTTCATCCCAATTGCTAAAAGATTGAAAAACAAGATATCTGACTACCATATCTTATATTGCCTCATTTATTTTTATATCAAAATCGTAGTATGGCAGAGCTTGGATCTCTGGAATCTGCCAATTGTAGGTCTGCTCTCCGTTTCCATTCCTGTATTCCTGGCACTGGCCTATTGTCTTCCAGCTCTTGATGTTCTCAGGAAGGCGGCTGTCTCCACCTACCAGGCATATCATCAGATTCTGAGAGGATTTTGCCGTCACCTCGAAGTTATGCACCCTACCATTTAGGCTGTCCCCGGCCTTGGACAGCACGGCTATGATCTCCGGACCAGGAAATGCTCTGGTCTCGACTCCATCGATGAGAAACCTGTATTCGCTCTGTCCCAGGAAGGGGGTCTCCCAGAAGGGCTTGAGTGTCCAACTCACGTTTCCGGCAGAAGGATTGAACTTTTTTTTGTCTCCTACAATCCTCCAAGGCTTTAGAGATCTGTATTCTCTTACGCATAGCTGAACTAAGGTAGGTTGAGGCGAATTTCATTTTTGAATCTGAAGAGTATAGGTTAGTGCATGAAGTGGGTCTTTCTCATCCCAAGCTTGGATAACTCCTAAGGAGGGTGAAACAGTGCCTATTATGGTATTATCAGTTCCTTGATTTTGGATCTTTCCATTTTGGAGAGTTGAGCTTGATAGATTTGCTTCCATATCAGGAACATTTTGCGGAGCCTTATGCAAACTAATACTTGAACCCTCAAACACAGCAGCGTCCACTAAAGGAACAATAAATACAATTGATAGAATAGATATAAGAAATGCAAACCGAAATAAGTCGATTCTTTTCGCTAGATCCCAAACCGGAGAAGCCAATCTCTTTGGACCAAATTTTGACATCATAAGGCATTCACTTAGCCAATATATCCCAATTCTTTTGCTTTCGAGAATGCAGCGTTTGCTTCTCCTGGGCGATTTAATTTTTGCAGTACCAATCCTTTGCTGCTCCATGCGGTTGCATCGTATGGATCGATATCTATAACCATCAAAATGGCTTCCAGAGCACCGTCATATCTTCCCAAACTCATCAGAGCATTTGCTTTTCCAGTTAGTGCCTTCTTGTTCCCTGGATTGATCTCTAAAGATTTGTTATAGCTCTCAATTGCCATCTCATAGTTTCCCATTGTCAAGAGAGTCATTGCCCTATTGTTCCAGACATCTGCGTTTGAAGGATCTGCCGCCACGGATTTATTGTAGCTATCTAAAGCGTCTTCATACTCGCCTAGTGCATACAGTGTCATGCCTTGCCCATTCCAGGTTGCTGCATTGTATGGGTCGATCTCAATAGACTTGCAGTAGCTCTCTAATGCATCTTTGTACTTGCCCAGGTTGAGTTGAGCTTCTCCTTTTCCTTTCCATATATTTGAGTCAGTCGAATCGGAAGCTGTCACTTTTTCAAAGCTTTCTAGTGCTTCGCTTGATTTGCCAAGCTTATTCTGAACCTCAGCTTTGCCTTTCTGTGCAATCAAGTCTGATGGATCGAGTGATAGAACTTTCTCATAACTCTGCAGAGCACTCTCGTACATCTTTAATTTGTGCTGGGATTCTGCTTTACCTTTCCAGGCTGCAATATCGGACGAACTCAGGTTTATCACCTGATCATAACTCCGAAGCGCACTCGTATAGTCTTTCAAATTACTCTGAGCATCCGCCTTTCCTCTCCAAGCAAGGATGTTATAAGAATTTAGAGCAATGACCTTATCGAAATTCTTCAGAGCTTCTTCATTTTGCTTTAGGATGTTCTGAATAATCCCAATGTCCATTATAGCTTCGATATTTGAAGGATCGATCTCAGTCGCTTCTTTGTAGCTTTGCAAAGCTTCTTCATTTTTACCCAACTTCTGGAGAGCATTGCCTTTGGCGATCCAAGTATCTGCCTTCGAGGAGTCTATTTCCAGCGACTTATTAAAACTGATTAAAGCCGTATCATATCTACCAAGGGCAGCTAAAGCTTTGCCATTTATCGCCCATGCAAACGCACTATCAGAATCTATTTCAAGGGATTTGTTGCTATAATTCATAGCTTCAATATATTTCCCCGTGAAAAGAAGGGCTTCTGCTTTGTTTGCTAATGGTGTGGCATAATTTGGAGCCTTTTTGATGGATTCATCGTAACACGTCAAAGCATCGCTATATCTTCCCATTTCTACTAATGCTGCTCCTTTATTGTTCCATGCCGCTATATTTGAAGGATCGATCTCCAAGCATTTATCAAAGCTAATAAGTGCTTCTTCATATCTTTTTAATTGAACAAGTGCATTAGCTTTTCCATACCAGGCATCTGCATATAGAGGTGATAGCTGTATTGCTTTTTCGTAGCATTCAAGAGCTTCCTGATATGAATCCAGATCAAAGAAAACATCGCCTTTATCTTTCCAAATTAAAGCATCAGAAGAGTTAAGTTTCAGTGAGACATTATAGCTAGTGAGTGATTCATCGAATCTCCCTAGTTTGTACAGAGCTAGTGAATAACCATGCCATGAGTTTGCATTTTTATTATCTATTTTGTTAATGCAATTATAAAAAATGTCTAATGCATCTTGATACTCCTCCAATGCTAACAGAGTAATTGCTCTATCTAAAAGATGCTCTTGAAATTCGAGAGATGACTCTTGACCTTGATAAGCTATCTTTGCGCAATCAGAACTTTCTATATAACTTGCTAATGCATTTTCATATTGACCTAATTTATAAAATGCATCACCCAAATGGTTTTTTATATCACATGAAGAATCTAGAAATCCATAACCATAGGGATCTGAGTCATCTGGGTTGGGTGCACTTTTAAGCGCCTCATTATAAGATTGTATTGCATCCATATAATTTCTTGCCCTATAAAACTCATTGCCTTTCACGATCCAATCGGAATCAAAAAGATACGCCTTATAATGCTTATCCCACGAAGGTCCATTATCCACTGACAATTCACATAATGCTGGGTTGATCTGCATAGCTATCAATCCAAAAAATATTAATAGAATGATTTTCATATAGCCTCTAAATTGGTAGAATTCATATAACCCAGATCTTCTGCTTTAGAAAGTGCTTTATCAGATTCAACTGAACTATTTAAGGCCCTCAGGACTAGTCCTTTTCCATACCATGCTACAGCATTAGATGGATTCAATTCAATAGCCTTGTTGTAGCTTGTAAGAGCTTCATCCTGTTTTCCAGTTTGATTAAGAGCCTTACCTTTGCCATACCATGCAGACGAACTGGATGGATTCAATTCCAGTGCTTTTTCATAGCTGGCTAATGCGTCCTCGGATCGGTTCATTTTCAGAAGAAGGTTTCCGCGATTGATCCAAGATGCAACATTACTGGAATCTATCTTTGTTACCTTATCGAAGGAATCTAATGCGGCTTCATAAACCCCCAGATCAATTTGAGCTAATCCTTTAGTATACCAAGCAGAACTCTCTAGCGGATTGATTTCCAAAGTCCTCTCGAAGCTCTTAAGGGCATCTGCACTCTTCCCAAGGTTGTATTGGGCATTTCCCTTAATGCTCCACGCGGCAGCGTCAAAAGGATTAAGGTCAATTGCTTTAGTTGATGCTGTAATTGCCTCATCGTACATTGCCATTTCATTGAGTACTTTGGATTTCTTAGCCCAAATATCCGATTTGGATTTATCCAAGTCAAGAGAGGTATTATAGCTGTTCAGAGCCTCCTCGTACATGCCCATTTCAGCCAGAGCCATGCCCTTACCTGCCCAGGCCTCGGCATCCGAAGAATCAATCTTGATCCCCTCATTGTAGCTTAAAAGAGCCTCATTGTACTTGTCCAGTCCAAGGAAGGCGATACCTTTATTCTTCCATGATAATGCATTCACAGGATCAATTTCGAGTGATTTGGTGCTGCTGGATAGTCCCTTTTCGTATTGCTCTTCTTTATTTAGAGCAATGGCCTTGCTTAGCCAAGCTTCCGAATCATTTTCGTTAAGTGATATTGCTTTCTCGCTAGATGAGAGAGCTTCCTCGGAATTGCCCAATAAATTGAATATCTTGGCTCTTGCCGACCATGCTTCTTGGAAGGTTGGGTCTATCTCGACTGAATTATTATAGCTACCTAATGCCAAATTGGATTGGCCCATGAGATAAAATGCATTTCCTTGCCCCGTCCAAGCTTCTGCATCCAATGGATTGATCTCTAATGACTTGTTGGAGCTTGTTATTGCATCCTTATAATTTCCTAATTTTAATAAAGCGCTAGCCTTTGAATTGTAAGCCCATGTGTCATCTGGGCTTAGCTGCGTTAGTTTATTATAGCAGTCTAAGGCATCTTTGTACATGCCAAGAGCATAAAATGATTCTCCCTTGACTTTCCAAGCTTCTACATTCATGGGGTCGATCTCAAGAGATTTATTAACCGAAAGAAGGGCAATATCATAAGATCCAGCGCTATAGTAATTATTTGCCTGTTCCAACCAATAATTTGCAGTATATTCTTCTCCGATTGAACTTGACCCAAGGATTATAACTAATATCGCTAAACTTGAACCGATAGGCATTATGGATCTCAATTAAGTCCCTCCTAATTTGGTTTCTCCTTCAATGCATTTAAGCTTAATTCTCAATTTTTATTTTTCATAGAAAATATAAAAATAAGCGGGCCTTTCTGAAAATTATCTAACTTGCTTTTCTCCCTAAAGCACAATGGTATTAAATCCTTTTAGAGCATATGGCTTTGTCATGAAGACATGGTTTCTAATTATAGCGTCCTTGGTTCTTCTCTCCGGCTGTATTGAGCAGAAGGATGACAAGGGCAAACCGTTGGAAAATGGCCGTGACTGGATTACCGTGAAAATTAGCTCCCCGTATTATGGACAGGTTCTTCAGGGGGACAAGGATGTCCTTTTCGAAGCCAAAGCTAACGGCGGAAAAGAGCCTTATTCTTATCATTGGACTTCAACAATGAATGGTGAGCTGTCTAACAAGAAGTCATTCCATATGAAGCCCTCTGATTTGAAAAAAGGACGTCATATGATAATAGCGTCGGCAACAGACGCGAATGGGGTATCCGGTCAAGGCACTGCTCAAATCAATGTTATGTAAGTAGCCATGGGCAAGCTGGAGCGCCTGGCTCTGGCCAAATTTTCGCAATCATTATAGCCCATAAGATGATTAAATGTGGCTCTTCATTATTTTCTGTGGGCAACCTAAGGCTTCTTGTAATTATTGGGTAGGCAACATCTTGCACCCTATTATAGGAGGAAGACTCTGGCAGATGTCATAGGGTTGAATCGCATCGGGCCCGCTTGAGCCCCAAGTGGTCTGTTGGAAGAGTGTCAGATTGAAGATCTGAACGTCCCTGATTTAAATCCGGTTTGGGGAATAAAATTAATTGGCTTTTATCAATATAATGGATTGGGCTATCTGCCGGCTTTGCATCTAAAGTCAATTCTGCAACTAAAGTCGTGAGTCTGCATCTAAAGTGACAGATTATATCAGTGAATTGGTTATTTTAATATACACCCAAGACTCGCTATATTATAAAAATATTAACGACGTAAAATACTGTGGTTAATCGAATCTATGTCTTTAATTCGTACGATCAAAGGAACTTTATCAAAATGCCCATCAAAAGAAATAATGTATGGAATGTTTTCATAATCCATTGCAACAAGACTCAATGCATCAACTATGCCCATGGGGCGTTCTCTGGATTGATTATGGCAAAACGGAGTCAATTTTGTATTAATAGCTTCATCGATATGTCCCGCCTCGATGTGAAAAACATGAAATTGATTCAGATTTTCATACTTCTCCTTGATTTGTCTCATCGGAATACGTTTCCGAATTAATTGATGAATAACTTCTATAATTATGTGGTCAGAAATATACAAATCTGTGATATCTGAGATGAGATGACTACTCCGTAAATACTCAAAAATATTTTTGGATTCCAAATTATACGAATCGTTATCTGACATTAGTCCTATTAGGAATGCAGTATCTGCAAAGAGCTTTCGTGTCATGCCGTTGAGATACTTTGAGAACGATATTCATTTGCAACTTTAGATATAGAATTTTGTGCCATTTCCGGGTAGGCCGAGTATATCTTTTTAAGTAATTGCTCAGAACTTAAGTGATTGAAATTAGCTTTGGCGTAATAAAATAGATCTTTTACATCATCCTTTAATCTATTCCATAAATCATCCGAAACAACCTTTCCCTTTTCAGTCAATTCTATCCGCCTATGGCGTGATGTAGTGGCATCAAAAGAAATGAAACCACCATCCCTTAAGGCATCCAATGCATCAAAAATCGTTTCATCCCAAGGTCCAAAATTATCAGGCTCAAATTTTAATTCCGGAATTAATTTTTTACCGAGATCTGTTTGGTGGATAGCGAATAGTTCTTTTACCACATGCAAGTTTCCAGGTATAGGGGAATATGATTTATGATTCTTGTCTTGGGATCTTAGAAGTACAAGAATTGCCCTTTGAGTCGTCGTGAAATTATATTTCTCCGTCATTTGCTAAACCACTCCTCATCTGTTGATTTAGACTGATGGCGATTAATCCCCTCGATTTCGGCCCTTTCTGCTACGATTTTAGCTTTGGACGAAAGATGTTTTATAAGTTCATTGTTCTCTATATATGCAGAATAATTAGAGATCTCTTTTATTGTCTTTTCGATGTCATGAGATGTACATAGTTTCTTTAATTGATAATCCCCCAATGTATTAAGCTCGGATAAATCGATATTCTTAAATGCATTTGTATCTATTAGGTCGTCAATATTCTTCATATTATTTAGTTCCTTTGTATCTATAAATCCATAATCCTTTTCGTTGAAAACATACCTTCGCGGGGAATCCCCTTTTTCAGAGAATACTATGAACTTAGGGGAAATGTGATTAGGACTATATGTATCAAAACCAAATCCTGCCCCAATCAAATTATTTATCCTGCTTGTATTTGCTTTTCCATATTTATATTTAGAATTGATTGCATTTAAAATATATTCCTCTTCACTTTTTTTGCTTAATTGTGATAGCAAATTATGTAGGCTATCTATCGCAATTGAGTACGCACCATATTTTTTATTTTCACAATTATATCCGAAAATTCTGACACCACATTCCCAATATTTCTCTATTAATTTGGGCTCATTGAGGGCATAATACGATGAAGGTATTATCGCCATCAGTGGTTGGTTTTTCCGATCAATTGAATCTGTTTGTCTCTTGAAGAACGCTTCAATCAGTTTCCCATGTTCATCAGGACTCTCCAAGGTGCCCAACAATGGTGTAGTTATTATAGAATTTCCAGGAATGCCCCACAGAACATTGAAAATAAATTCTAGCTCATTCGGTGGCAACAATCTATTCAGTGGATACCCATTATTGTCTAAGATAGATAGAAGAACATAGGGTAGTGCGCCTGCGTCCTTCAGTTGCCCGACTCTTCTTGATAATTTGGCGTTAAATTTCTCACGTTTGCCTGCATCGATAATATATTCATCGATATCATTTAATTTTATTCTTACGAAAACTTCGCCAAATGGCTTGAATTTATTTCCTATGAATCGCTTTGCTTCTTGCAACTCAGTGGCGGCGGACAGAGATACACCAATTGTTCGAGTAGGTGTCACTATCGTGTTGCCATTTATTTTTACTCGACATGATCGAATAAGAAGTTCTCCTTCTCTTCCCGTTTCTTGAATGTCCAAATTCGTCATGTCCTAAGCTCCGCTATTTTCTTGCACCTAGTTTGCCTGGTTGTGCGAGCTTCTGATATATACTTTTCTAACATCAAATATACTATTCCGCATTTGGTGGAGATCTTGAAGCTTTTCGCTCGCGATTCCAGTAAGGTGATTTGCACCTTGGACACACTTCGGGAGGTTTGTCGGGTACCTTCGGGTACCACTCATGATGGCATCTAGTGCATTTCAGTTTTTTTGGTTCAAATTCCTGGCCGCAATGAGGACATCTAATCATGATTTAACCTTTTGTTTTGATATACTTACGCTATCTGTTTTATTTATCACATCAAAGATATATAAGACCATCGGTATATGTTCCAACAATCATATATACCTTGAAGTACATATTGTAAGTAGTGAATTGCAATGACAGATATGCGTGAAGAGCGGGGAAAGGCAATTGCCAATAATAAGGGCAGCGTAAAACAGGTAACTGACCACTCTTTTAAGGTAAAATCCCAATCAGGAAAGGGTGCCTATGAGGTCAAAGCGACACCAAACGGCATGACTTGCACCTGTCCCGATTTCGTCTATCGCGGCGGAAAGTGCAAACACATAGCCGCAACGCGATACTACTTAGAGATCGAGAAAGATACACCACAGGGAACCGTCACCGAAAAGGTTCACCTGACCTATAGCCAGGCTTGGAACGCATACAATGAGGCTCAAAAGGTAGAGGTTCACCTATTCGATGAGCTACTTAAAGACCTGGTCAAAGCCATTCCAGAGCCGGAGCAGACCATCGGCAGGCCGCGCTTATCTCTTCAGGAAACGCTCTTCTGCGCGATCCAAAAGGTCTATTCCCAGCTTTCCAGCCGGAGAGCCTACAGTCTCTTTGAGAACGCGAAGGAGAAAGGGCAGATTGACCACGCTCCTGATTTCAATGTGCCCTCAAAGCTCTTCAAGAATCCTGAGATGACACCAATTCTTCACGGGTTGGTTACATTATCTGCCTTGCCTGTCGCTGGAATCGAGGAAGATTTCTCAGTAGATTCAACGGGATTTCGCACAACCACCTTTAACGCATACCACGGTGCAAAGTACGGTCAAAAGAAAGAGCATCAATGGGTGAAAGCCCATCTTTGCGCAGGCGTCAAAACCAATGTGGTAGCGGCTGTAGCAATCACCGACGCTTATAGTAATGATTCTCCTCAATTCGGGCCGTTGGTCAAGAAGACCGCGCAGGGCTTCACTATCAACGAGATTACGGCTGATATGGCTTATTCCTCACGACGCAATCTTCAGGCCGTAGAGAACACAGGCGGCAAAGCCTACATCCCCTTCAAGAAGAACGCTACCGGAAGGGCGGGCGGCTCTGCAATCTGGAAGAAGATGTTTCACTACTTCCAGCTTAACCGCGATGAGTTCATGGAGCACTACCACAAGAGGAGCAATATCGAGGCAACCAACGCGGCCATAAAGAGGAAGTTCGGCGAGACTCTGAAGTCCAAGAATCCAGTTGCCCAAGTGAATGAGCTACTTGCTAAAATTATTGCGTACAACTTGACCGTGGTTATCCATGAGATGTACGAAAATCAGATTAATCCTGAGTTCTTGCATCTAAAGTCTGAGGTCTGCAATTAAAGTCCCCCTAAAAAGGGACTTTAGATGCAAAGCCCTATCTGCCAGATCATCTCTATATCATTATCCAGCCATTGCTTGCCGGGCTCAAAGTTTATAAATCAACCACCGGGCTTTTTATCTATTAGTGCATTCTGCGCCAATAAATGGAGATAGCAGATGAGTGATGAACAGTCACATGATCCCTTTCGATTATTGCTGGGGAACCAACTGCCTTTAAAAGAGCATTTACAGAATGGAACTTCGCAAGATGCAGAGATTATTCGTCAGATGATCAGGCATGAGGATAACGTAATCAACCAGCGCTTTACCTGGTTATGCCAGATACAAGGATTTCTCTTTGCAGCTCTGGCTCTCGCCTGGAAAGAGCCGACCGCTAATCAGCTGGCCCTAATATTGTGGCCTCTTGGTTTTATTGTTTCTGTTACTTCCTGGTTTGCACTAAAATCGGCACGCAAAGCGGTGGCAAACTTGGTGCGTTGGTGGGATGAAAATAAAGCTGCCAACTATGCTGGTCCTGATGTTTTTGGTAGGCGAGTTGACCCAGGTTGGAGAGATTATCTTCGCCCTTGGAATATCCTTCCTATACTTTTCTGTCTAGCATGGCTTATCGTATTCATAATTCAGATAATCGGTCCTCTAAAACTTTTTGATCCTTCCCATTCGATTGTGATTATCACCGTTTTTGGGAGAAAATAGATGACAAAAATAGCAGAATTCAAAATAAAAAGGAACTTGTTGATTAGCGCATTAACACATATTTCAAATATCACACATAAGGCATCTATTGCGTTAATCGTGGATAGGAATTCAGATAATGCTAAAATGGGCATTACTTTTAATAATGTAGTGCATTTTGATGAGTCAGGGCATCAATTCGATTTGTATTCTTCATACCCAATTTTTCATTCAGAGATGGCATGTAATAGTTATTATATAGAAAATGTAGATGATTGGCCAATAGTATATATTGCCTGCATGCCGGAGTTTATCGTGTCCATTTCAACTCTTCCGCCCATAACATCTGATGGAGAAGATTTTCTGGACATGGCTCTTTGGAATGTCAGAGATGGGACCAAAATAAAAAGCGAGGTAGTTATTTTTGGAAACCACCATTCACACATAGCGTCAATCATAGAGCATGCAGATATTCTAAGTAGGGACGCTTCCGGTGCTCCAAGGATTATTTCATCTCTCCCTAGTAGAGATGATATTGGCGAGGTTCCAAGAATTAGCTATGGTTAGATTTATGATTTATGTTTAAGGAAGGCCATGAACATGAAAACAATGAAGGCAAATAAAGGTGTAAAGAAGCTTATTCGTGAAATAAATAGACCAATAAAAATCGAAAGCAAAAGATATGGTAATGGAGTGAACCCCTCCGAGTGGACAATGAGTTAAGCAACATAAACTCATGGAGGGAAATGCATGAAAAGGACGAGGCAACGCTACGACCGAGCATTCAAGATATCAGTAGTAGCAGAACTTGAGAGTGGCAAACCTCCATCTCAGATCGCCCGCGAACATTGCATCCATCCGAGCTTGCCCTCCCGGTGGCGAGATGAGCTGGCAGAAAATCCCGAAAAAGCGTTCAGCGGAAATGGAAACAAGTACAAGGACCA
>Ga0302252_1001134_pt1 | contig 16993 bp, 17 predicted proteins | sample AAG_RA_Leu_MG_FD_193511 | JGI IMG/M metagenome (GOLD analysis project Ga0302252, IMG submission 193511) | Enriched activated sludge microbial communities from anaerobic digester in WTTP, New Holstein, Wisconsin, United States - AAG_RA_Leu | ecosystem: Engineered > Bioreactor > Anaerobic >...
CACTCAGGCCGATGACGACGGGATGCGTCAGCAGGTAGCGGACAAATGGTCTGCCCTCTTCCATTATCCTTTCAGCAAGGAAGAGATAAACTGCGACGGTTGTTTAAGCGGCGGTAAAATGAGTGTTTACTGCGGAACCCTTTGTGAGATAAAGCCTTGCGCCATGGCCAAAGGCATTGAGAATTGCAAAGACTGCTCTGAATACATCTGCGATAAACTACGAATAAACCTGGAAGCATCCAGTCAATATATGAATGGATGAAGTATCACCGGGGGAAAGCCTCGTGCTTTCCCCCATTTACCAAAAGGAGGCTGATTGGCTTATAACCATGTAAGGAACTTCCTGCTGCGCAGACCTTCGCTTTTCCTCTGTTCTGTCAGGCTTACTTCCCTATGCTCCCAAGCCTGTTTACAGTGCAGGATACCTTCCCAGTCCGATGGTTCTTTTTTTGAGCCTGAAAGTTTTGAGGTCGTTTGCCGGAAGCTGTACAAGTATGGTACCCGAATCCTGATTCTCTCTGGGGGAGAACCTGCACTACATCCCCAACTCGAAGATATTTTCGCTATTGCAAAAAAGTATCGTTTCAGGTCGATGAGTATTCTTACCAATCTCTACTACTCTGAAGCACAGCAGGATAAGGTTATCGGGCTTTCTGCCAGATATGGCATCGGTATCCACACGTCCTATGACGGCCTGGGAGACACGGCAGATAGATTAAGAGGCGCAAAAGACGTTCAGGCCACCGTGGAAAGAGCAATGAACCGGATCAATGAACTTCGCAAGCAGGGCATTTACCAGCGAAAACCAACCGCCACAGTAGTGATAAGCGCTCTGAACATCGATCAGATACCTGATATTATCCAGCGATTGCAGGATCTGGATTGGAACCTGAATGCCGATCTTTATCGCTGGGGCTCGATAAACCACCGTGAACAGGATGTCCTGAAACTGAACGACAAAGCCAAAGTGATCCAGACCATAAACTTGATCCGCAGGACCAAAAACCTGAAAACGCCCCTATGGTATTATGACGGATTGCTGAAATACCAAGCTGGGAAAATGAAGAAACAATGTCCCTACCTGATTTCTCCGACCTTTGGCAGCAAGTTTTTCGTGCATGAGAATGGGGAACTGCACACCTGCATGGATGGGAGCCTCGGAAACCTGCTGAACGATGAAGTGAAAGATATCTTTCGCAGCCAGCCCTGGAGGGATATGCAAAGAGGTTTCATAAACTGCCAGGGATGCTGGAACAATTGCTTCACGGTCAGTTCACGCGCCTTGTCTTATCTGCATTGGCCCACCATCAGACAATTAATGATGATGAAAAGCAACCGGACTTAGAAAACAGATGAGAAAGGAAACCTGATATGCCACACAAAGCGATACCACAGCCAATACTTGAAGAGATTTGCCGGGCTTTTAAAAGCGAGAATCCAGAGTATTTTGCCGGGGGTTACGAATGGTCGGACGGAACTCTTTTTCTGCTGGATATATACGGCAAAAAGCATGTTCTGAAACTGATGGAGGCCTCTTCAGATTATAGCCTGGAGATCATAAAGGAAAGAATGGCCTTTGCCCGCTATCTGGCTGAACACGGCATTCAAACTACGAAGCCTCTGTATTCAAGCCGGGAAAATCTGGTGGAGTCAGCATCGGATAACGAAACGCAGTATCTGGCAGTCTGTTGGGAATATATTCCCGGAACTGGGATTGGGGATTCTGCACCCAAAGAACTAAAGAGCTATTATCTGGCTTGGGGAACATTATTGGGAAAAATGCACCGCCTGGCCAGGCACTACCCACATTGGCGCAACTCAGCGGTAAAGGACAAGAATGAAAAACCCCTAATCTGCCTGGATACCGAATGGCAGCTTTTTTACGATTGGCTGCAGGATGAAGAAGTAAGAAACGCCTGGCAGAACCTGAAGAGTGATTTGGATACCTTTCCTGTAAATCGAAACAACTTCGGCTTCATTCATAATGACGCTCACACAGGAAATATTCTGCGTAATGAAAAGGGTCTTGTTTTACTGGATTTTGACGTGGCAAACTATCTTTGGTTTGGGCTGGATCTGGCTATATGTTTGAACAGCGAGTATGCCAGAATAATGCATCATTCCAGCCATAAAGCTCAGGCTGAAAATCTGCAGAAGCTTTTCATCGAGCCTTTCATGCAGGGCTATACCAAAGAAAATACTTTGGCGGAAGAAGAACTGAAGCGAATCGGCAAATTCATCCATTACAGGCAATTCCTGATGTTCGCAGTTTTTTATAATCAGATAAAGAACAATGCCCCTTTGCACCTGGAAGTGATGAAAAGAGAGATAATCGCAGGGAGTAATTATACCCGAAAACAAGTAGAAGCATATTTCGGATAATCTCGTAACTGCTGGAAAGCAGATTGGATAGCCCAAGAGGCAAAAAAAGCTGGACAATATCCCGGCATTCAGGACATTGAACACAAAAATAATCTGGAGAAGAAATGAAAAAAGGTCTAATAGCTCTGCTGATTGTCATTCTGCTGATAATAATGGTAGCAGGATGGTTTGTAGGACGCTACAATAAAATCCAAAAAGAAAAGGTGACGGTAGAAAACGCCTGGGCTCAGGTTCAAAACGTTTATCAGACCCGCTTTGATCTGGTTCCGAACTTGGTGGGAACCGTGCAGGGCGCAGCCAATTTTGAAAAAGAAACCTTGACTCAGGTAACTGAAGCCAGAGCTAAGATGGGCGGCAGCATAAACCTGCCTCCAGAGGCACTAACCGATCCCCAGGCCTTTCAAGCTTTTCAGGCAAACCAGGCTGGGCTCAGCCAAGCTTTGTCGCGTTTGATGGTGGTAGTGGAAAGATATCCGGAACTGAAAGCAAACCAAAACTTCCTGCAATTCCAAGCTCAGTTGGAAGGTATAGAGAACCGCATCCGAACCGAAAGAATGCGATACAACGACGCAGCCAAGCTGTTTAACCAGCTAATCGTGACCTTTCCCAATAATATTATCGCCGGGATTATTAACGTAAAGACCTTCCAGTTTTTCCAGGCGGACGCAGCAGCTCAAACAGCCCCCAAGGTGGAATTTAAGTAGATGAAATTGGCTTTGATTAGCCTTTTGCTGCTACTTTGTATTCTCACCGTGGCAGCCATGGCCTTGGAAAAGCCCTTTGTTGATAAGAGTGCCTGCGTAGGCTGCAAAGACTGCGCAGGCATTTGTCCCACTGCGGCAATTAGCCTGGAATCAGAGAAGGCCAGCATTGATCCGGAGATCTGCATAGATTGCAAGCTGTGCATTCAGGCATGTCCTTTCAAAGCAATTAAGGACATTAAATGAAAGCGCTTGTCTGGCTTTGCCTGCTTTTGTTACTTACAACCTGCCTCGTAGTGGCATGTAAACAAAGCACTTTCACCGAATACACTATCGACCGCAGTTCTTGCAACGGATGTGGAGAATGCAGCAGGGTTTGCCCCAATGATGCAATCTATTACGACACTCTGGGCAAGGCTGTGATCGACCAAAGCAGATGCAGCAAATGCGCAAAGTGTGTAGCAGTATGTCCAAACAGCGCTATTTATTAATCACCTTGATCATATTAAGCTGCTCTTTGGCGGCTCAGAACTCCTGGAAAACGGAGTTCATCGCTTCTGTAGGCGATAAAGAACCACTTTGGATAGGACGCAGCAATCTAAACGCTGAGCTTTATATCAAGCCGAATTTAGCATTAAACTTTCGAACCAAACTGGAAAGCTCAGATGCATTGGAAAGAGAGTTTCCCCAAAAAACCTGGTCAAACTCCGCTCTGTCGATCAAATATACTCAGCCTTTGCTTACCGCAGAAGCAAGCTATCGCAGTACATTATGGGGCAGTTCGAAGGCACTTAATCTTTATCCAGTCGATAGCCCAGGCTTGGATTTTCGCAGAAACGCCGAACACCAAAGTTCACTATCGCTGAGCAGTGAGTTCCAGAAACTGAGAGGCAGTGCATTCGCCATACACCGGCAACTAAGAGCCAGACCAGTATCTTACGTCTATGACTGGCAAACTGATACGACAATTAGCGAAGTGCACGCCGAAAAGGGTTTGGATAACGTATATGCAGGTGCAGACGCAGCTTATCAGATTCGTCCCTATCTCAGGGCAGGTGCTTTCGTCAGACACAGCGAGGCACATTTCGACAGGGCAGACAGCTACCGTATCGATGCTGCAGGGTTAAACGCAGAACTTGAGCATAAGCTGAATAATAGTACCAGAATCCTGGGGCACTTTGTCTGGACCAACCGTTTCAGCGATAATCTAAGCCCAGAATCCAGAAATCTGCTGCAGAGCGGAGTACGGATTCAACGCACTCTGATGCCCGGCCTGAATGGCTTTATAAGTTATCAAAACAATTCCTGCACAGACGCAAGACTGGATACCCTTTACCTGATTTCGAACCAGATAAGGGCCCAGATTCAGTATCATTTCAGCTATGACCCCGATAAAGACTCTTATCTGCTGGCAGGAGCCAAGTTCAGCAAAAGCAACGAAGCAAGCGCTTTTTTTTCTGAAGCTCAAAGCCGTATTATGAACCGTCTGTATGCCAGAGTTGGCTGGAAGTGGCTTCCTGAGCTTTATGTTCAATATAATGGCAGGCTTGGCTACTTCTTTAATGGACTGGGAGAAATGTATTTGCTATATCAAAAACATGAACCATTTCCTTTACAAACTGCAGACTTTCATTACCTGGGGTTTGGAAGCAGCATCTACTTTTAATAATTTGATTTGACACGTGTTAACAATGATGTAAATCAGTATCTTCAGAGATATATCCATAAATTTATGCCAGATTTAATAAAAATTAGTGGACAGATACATTACTTTGATTATACTATACTTGAGCTTGACGCGGTAAAAGAGGATTAAATGCCTGCAGTTTTAAACACTACTAACTTGATAATGAACTTTATCACACCTGAAAGGGTGAGCCTAGCTGTGCGTGTAGTACTTATCCTGCTGATTGGCATTCCTTTGATCAGGCTTTTACGAGGAATAACCCGCAAACTCGTAAAGGACAGGCTTTCTGCTCAAAGTGAACAACTTATTGTGCGAAGTGTATACTATATCTCGATTCTAATCTTGCTGATCACTTTGCTTAACGAGTTTGGCTTCAAGCTCTCTGCTTTATTGGGTGCGGCTGGCGTTTTTGGTATCGCCATCGGTTTCGCTTCTCAGACCAGTTTTTCCAATATCATCAGCGGGATATTTCTGATCTCGGAAAAACCATTCATGATCGGAGACTGGGTTCAGATCGGACAAACCGTCGGCGTAGTGGATTCCATCGACTTGTTGTCCATCAAACTTAAAACCACCGACAATCGCTTTGTGCGGGTACCAAATGAAACCATGATCAAAACCGAAGTTATAAATATAACTCGTTTTCCGGTTAGGAGAGCGAACATCGAAGTATCAGTAAGCTACAACGCAGACCTGCCAAAAGTCAGAGAAGTATTGATGCATATCGCCGCCACTGAAAGTCTGGCTTTGCAGGACCCACCCCCTGTTTTTCAAGTGGTAGGGTTTGCCGATTCTGGAGTAAACATTCTCTTTGGCGTGTGGGGCAACAAAGACGCAGTAATCGACCTGAAAACTGCCTTGATGATGTCCATCAAGGATAGATTTGCCAGGGAAAATATAGAAATCCCTTATCCGCATTTAACTCTCCTCAGCGGAGGTGCGGAGTCGCAGCCCTTACTTTACAACACCTAAGATTAAGAAAAGGAAGTGAATCATGAGTAAAACCCCTACCATCAAGGCCATCATCTTCGATCTCGATGGCACCCTCATCGATAGCATCACAGATATCGCCGATGCAATGAATAATTCATTGGTAGCCCTTGGATTCCCCCCCCATCCGGTGGAAGCCTACAGAGACTTTGTTGGCAGTGGATTGAAGGAACTGGCCAAACGTGCCCTTCCTGAAAAACAGCAAACAACCAAGAACGTCGATTCCCTGGCCAAAAAATTCTGGGACGTCTACGATGTTACCTGGTATCTGCACACCAATATCTATCCCGGCGTGCTGTACCTAATCCAATTGGCAGTAGCCCGTAAGATGAAGCTGGCCATTTTGTCGAACAAACCACATTACTTCACCAAGAAAATGATCCGTCACTTCTTCCGCGGTGCCATGATTCGTCATACCAAAAATCCCTTTGGCTTATACAGCGGGGAAGATAGCGAAAAACCAGCCAAGCCGGATCCCAGCGTTGCATTAGAGCTGGCCGCCAAGATGAAAGTAAAACCCGAAAACATCGCCTTTGTGGGAGATTCCGAGATTGACATCCAAACTGCCAAGAATGCAGGAATGATAGCCGTCGGAGCTGCCTGGGGATTCAGAACCAAGAAGCAGCTTCAGGACGCAGGAGCAGATCTGATTTTTGACAGCGCCACTCAAATGACAACCTATCTGGATGCGCAGCCTCTTTGTCCATGAAGAGCTTTAAAAAGGTACTGCATTACCGTACCGAAACCCGTCGGGCCTTTCTGAACATCACTGCCGATGTCCGAAACGTGCTGCGGGAAAGCGGAATAATGGAAGGACTGTGTCTGGTAAATGCCATGCATATCACAGCCTCTGTGTTTATCAATGATGATGAACGCGGCTTACACCAGGATTTCGAGCATTGGCTGGAGAAACTGGCTCCGGAAAAACCACATTCCCAATATCGCCACAACGGCTATGAAGACAATGCCGACGCACACCTGAAAAGACAAATCATGGGACGAGAAGTTGTGGTGGCCATTACCAATGGGGATCTTGATTTTGGCACCTGGGAACAAATATTTTACGGCGAATTCGATGGAATGCGGGATAAACGGGTTCTGGTGAAGATAATCGGAGAATAATCAATTAACTGAACATGAAATATGAAAGGGCGGATATCCTCCGCCCTTTCTTTTATCAGCTTAGATAAACTCAATCAAAATAGTAGTATAACCCGGTTTGGGGTATGTACATCATGAACTCCGTGTCCTGATTCATCGTAAGGGGCAGTTCCACAGCCCAATGGAAATTCTGACCCAGGTTAAAGTCAAAGCCCAAACCAGCACCTACATAGTAATAATGGCGATTATCCCACTTCACCCGGTCGGCAGTATCCATTCTACGGTATTCGTCTTCCCAGGTAAGATTGTCGTTTATCAATTCAAAATCAACTTCAAACTGCTTTACCCTGGAATAAAGATAAGACCCACCGCCAAACACGTAGAATCTCCCCGTCCGGTTTTGTGCCAGAGTCTTTATGTAATTCAAACCAACATTCAGATTTGTCCTTCTGCCATCTTCCAGCAGAGTAATCTGTTGCTGTCCATTATACTCACCGAAGTGAACATATTCTTCATCACGATCCCCTAAAGTGATACCTCCAAGGGTGATTTGATAACCGTGCTGCTTCCCGAAGCTACGATAGCTGAATCCATTTGCCGACAGGGTTCCGAAGTGAACTCCCAATCCCTTTAAATGGTTGTCTTTATCTGCTTTTACAACACTGGGTTGAGCGAAGGCAATAGCCACCAAGGCCAGAAGGCCTGCCATGATTAGGATCTTCTTCATTCTGTTTTCCTCACAATATCTGCATTTAGCAGGTTTTCATTCACCTGAAATTATAAGCAGAATCAGTTCCAAAACAAGAGAAGAATGGTAAAAAGGGGCTGTAGCGCAGCGCTGCATCGTCCCTATACAGCATTTTTTCTATAGCAAGCTGGATAAAAGCCAATCATACCACTATCATACCGAATGCTCATGTGGTATGATAGTGGTATGTACCCCCTTTGAGCACAAACTTCAGCGAAGTTACGCAGAAAATTTTTTCCTGGCTAACATATAGCTCCGCAGATAATTGACTGCGTCAGTCGCATTAGCGAAGCCCGCTGATGACGAAATGTCCAGATATATTCAGTAACTTGGAATCTAACTTGCAACAAACAAAAAAACGCTTTCCAGGCTATTCCCGGGAAGTTTAATAGAAAGAATGTGAGTGAATTACCATGAAAAAAATCGTGTTTCCAGCTATCCTGCTTATCCTGCTCAGCCTCTGCTTTGCAGATTTTATTCAGCCCCGCGCTTCGATCTTGCAAAAGGCGGCTCGCATGCTCACCGAAGGCTCACTCGCCTTCAGTGTCCGCACAGCGACCTATAATGGCCCCTATGCACCACGCAATGCAGGCGTGATCTGGATTACCAACTCTCAAAACCAGTTTGTAAAAACTATCAAAATATGGGCAGCAACCTACCGCTATACCCTGATCCGCTGGATCAGCAGTTCCGGCCAGAATACCCAGGGTGCGATTACAGGCGCTTCCTTGAATAACCACCAATTGCACAACGTGGCTTGGAATGGCACAGACGCTCAGGGAAATCCTGTCCCCGACGGCGATTATAAGATGAATGTGGAGTTTACAGAGCACAATGCCACCGCCGGAAACATGGGAAAATTCAAACAAATCACCTTTACCAAAGGCAGTGAGCCAGTAAATCTCACTATTCCCAATGAGCAGTATTTCAGGGATATGACACTCAGTTGGACACCGGTAATCCAAAATGGTACCATCAGCGGAATCGTGAGTGGTACGAATAACGTTCCCCTTTCCGATGCAGTGATTGCGGCAGGAGCAAACAGCGTGTTCAGCAATGCTGATGGCAGCTACAGCATCAGCTTGCAGCCGGGAACCTGGGATGTTTCTTGCATGATCGAAGGATACGTGCCGCAGACAATCACCGGTGTGGAAGTATTGGCCGCTCAGAATACCACGCTGAATTTCAACCTTAATGCAGTTAGTAGCAGCGATGAACATCTAATACCCAGCACCTTCCTGCTATCCCAGCCCAGCCCCAATCCCTTCAAATCGACTACCACCCTGAAGCTCAATGCTGGCTCAGGTCAGAAGGTTCAAGCAAGCGTTTACGATTTGAAAGGAAGAAGAATTTGCTCGCTTCCGGTTGAGGGAGCTAGGCAAGTTCAATGGAATGGCCTGGATAGCCATGGTAAAGCTTGTGTAAATGGAACTTACATTATCAAAGTGGAGAGTGGGAAACAGTGCGAAAGCCGGAAAGTTATCTTACTGAAGTAATTTTCACCCGCATTTCCTTGATAAGTGGAATGGATATTGCACATTCCGACATTTGTAGCTTAGCCAAGCAGTGATTTGCTTTGCTGAAGCCCATTTAGCAGTTTTACTTGTATACAGGGGAATAAATGACAGTTCTGATAATTGCCACCATGCTTCTGGTGCTGTTTTGGACATTGGAATACCGGAGGCACACACGAAACGTGCTGGCTATTCCAATCCGGATTCATGTGAATGGCACACGTGGAAAATCCAGCGTAACCCGTTTGATAGCAGCCGGACTTCGGGCCGGCGGGAAAAAAACAGTCGCCAAAATAACCGGAACCCTTCCAAGGGTGGTTCTTCCCGACGGCCGGGAAGCTGCCATCATACGTTTGATGGGAGCCAATATCATCGAGCAGAAGTATATCTTCCGCCATGCGGTTACTCACAAACCAGATGCCATAGTAATCGAGTGTATGGCTGTGAACCCGGTATTTCAGTGGATTACCGAACGGAAATTCATCCGTAGTACGATCGGCGTGATTACCAATAGCCGTCCCGATCACCTGGATCTAATGGGCTCAACAGTGCAAAGCGTAACCATGTGCCTCAGTAATACCATCCCCCCAAATGGAGTCTGCTATACCGCGGAGCATGATCATTTCAGCATCCTGGAGAACCGGGCTCGGAAATTCAATTGCCGGATTCACAGAGTTCGTCCCGAAGCAGAAATGATCTCCTATCCAGATGGCAAACGGGTTCAAAAACCAGGACACATCACTGTGACACAGGAAGACTTGGATGCTTTCAACTATATCGAACACAAAGAAAACGTTCAGCTCGCCCTGGCCGTTTGCGCAGAAGTCGGAATCCCCAGGGACATTGCTCTCAAAGGCATGCAGAAGGCCAATCCAGATCCCGGCGCATTGAAAAAATACAGGATTGTAGATGGTAACAAGACCATCCATTTTTATAATATTTTCGCCGCCAACGATCCTCAGTCCACAGTAGGAATCATCAACATGATCACTGGGCACCTCCAGAATGTGGAGAAAATAATCATCATAAACAGCCGTGCCGACCGGCTTTTCCGCAGCCACCAACTCGTGGACGCAGTAAAACCCCTTGATTACTCTTATATCCTGCTTACCGGGGAAATCCCCGAAAAAGTGGAAACCTATGCCTTGCACAATGGGATTCCCAGGGAAAAACTCTTTGCCTTGGGTGAGCCGTTGACCGAGGTTATTTATCAGAAAGTGCTGTCCCTTACCGAAACGGAAGCACACGTAATGGGCATTGGAAACATGGCTGGCAGAATAAAGTACGGAGCTCAGATAGTAGCTCATTTCAAGCATAAAATGAATGTGAACCATAAAAGGAGCCATAAGTGATCGATGCAATAGTGCAGGCAGCCGTTGGAATCGGCGTAATCATATCTCTGGTGTTCAGTGAATTACTGGGTGCTTCCGCTGGAGGAATAGTTGTCCCTGGCTACATAGCCCTGTATTTGGACAAACCTATGCAGATTTTGGGAACACTGATCATAAGTTTAATCACCTGGGGGATTATCCGTCTGATCGGCAATTTTACCCTGCTGTTTGGCAAACGCAGAATGGTTTTGAGCATTTTGATCGGGTTTATCCTGGGCTGGGGCTCCCGGCTCCTCGTAATGGGCGATCTCACGGTTCACCAATTGCAGATGCAATCCATCGGCTACATCGTTCCGGGTCTCATCGCCAATTGGTTTGAACGCCAGGGTTTCTGGAAAACTATCTCCACCATGGGAATAGCTGCTGTGTTGGTGCGCTTGACCCTGATGGTTGTATTTCACGGGGAGATCTAAGCATGTATCGTCCATCTTTAAAATCCGGCCGTTCTCTGATCGTTCTCTTTCTTCTGTCGGTAGTGTTGTTTTACATCGCTCAGAGCAGCTATGTGCACGTAAAAACTGATAATTATGATCTCAAGGTAGCCGCATCGCAATTAATGAAGGCAGCTATGGATTCATTGAAAACCGAATTGAACAATCGCAATATTGAAATCGATCCCATAGATGATCCCCTCGAAACAGGTCTTATCGGTACCAGACTTAGCTCCATCACCACCGACAGAGGGCTGCTCTCTGAAAAACGGGCCGCGGTAAACCCAAATCTGGCAGCCATTTTTGTTGAGGAGCTTGGCAAGCTTGGCTTGCAGGCAGGAGATGTGGTGGCAGTTGGGCTCACTGGCAGTAATCCCGCCGTTAATCTGGCTCTCTTTGCGGCTTTACAAACCATGGATGTGGAGCCCAAAAGCATCGTTGCCCTGTCTTCCGCCTCTTATGGAGCCAACAGACCCGAGCTAACCTGGCTAGATATCGAAAGAATCCTGTATGAAAAAAACCTCTTTACATTCCGTAGTGCCTATGCCTCGCTGGGTGGGAAGGAAGACCTTGGAATTGGACTATCCGACAATGGAATAGCCGCGTTGCGGGAAGCCATGAACCGGAATGGAGTTCCTCTCCTGATCGGAACCACTCTTGCAGACAACGTGGACATCCGCATGGCCGCTTATGAGCAGTTGCTTCCCGAAGGACAGAGATATCACTTGTTCATAAACATCGGATCGGGACTGGCCAATGTAGGCAGCGAACCAAACGCCAATCTGATCCCGGAAGGAGTGAACCGCAAACTGGCTGAGCGGGAATATGAAAAAGAAGGCGTGATGATGAAGATGGCCAAGAAAAACATCACGGTATTCCATTTCCGACGTCCTCTGCGCTGGGCAAAACGCTATGAACTTCCCACCTTACTTGAAACAATGCCCAAGGTTGGCGAGGGAAAGATGTTCAGTTCGCTGATCCACAATCAAACTATCAATATTTTCTGCCTGGCGATTCTGCTAATTGCCATAGTTATTGTGATTATCTTCGACCGCCACGACCGGCGGTTCATGGCAAACATCGTTGATCCCGACGAAGAATTATAAGGACAAAATCATGAATAAATACGTAGTAATCCTTCTGCTGCTTTGCCTTAGCCTTTCATTATCGGCGGCTGCAGCGCAGCGTTATAAAGCCCTGAATTTCGAAAATCCCGGAACCCGCAGAGTATTGAAAACAGAAGCGGGAAACCACTTTTACTACCGCTCATTGCCAGAAAAATCCCTCCATCTCGACGCTACGGGAATAACCAAGCTGGAACTTCGCAGCTTCAGCACCAAAGAACTTAAGAAACCCGAGCTGATTATCATCGTCGCTGGCAAGCGGACTGCCTACCCTTTGGTTTTTAAACAGAAGATTGGCGCTTACTTCGTTTATGAATCGCTTACTATCTCAATCCCGGAAAAAACTTCCCAGCTTCAGGTTCTCTGTTATGAACGCTCAATGTACACACGTGCCTACAACGTTTTGCCCCCTAAGCCAGTAAAGCCTGTAAAACTGAAGAACCTGGTTCTGAAAGCCCATGCTGGCGCCATGACAGTTAACCACAATGGTTCCAGCAGCGATTATTACAGCCTTTTACCGGCACAGCCCTTGAAATTCAGTTTGAATAATGGCCGCGATGCTTTCATATATGTAAGGCCAAGGCTTTTAGACCGCAGCACACCCAAACTCGGCGTATTCGTGAACGGCGATCTGATCGAAACAGTGGAGTTCAATCTGAAACGCACCACCAAGTATCACGTACAAGGGATCAACAATCTGGGAATCTCACGTAAGATCAGCCTGCCCAAAAACAACAGCAGCAGCGAAGTAGAACTGCGTGCCCTTTCCGAGCACCTCTTCCTGGCAAAACCTGTGCTGATAAAGAAATAACGGAGCCTCAATGCCCGAAAAATCAGATAATTTCACCCCCCTTATCTTGCCCGAGTTGCTTGACTTGGAAGACCGTAAACCCGACAAGGGGAGCGGATTTTCCGCCGAGCACCCAACGACAATAAATCCGCGGCCAATTCGCAGAAAAGGCAGCATACGCCCCATCATCCTGAGCCTACTGCTGGTTCTGACCTTTGGAAAAGGGAAGCTGGATGCTCAGGTAACCGGATCCATAAGCCTGGGTGCCGTATACTTCGACAACGTTTTCCAACTATCGGAATACGACCTGGACAGGTTCAATGACGATCATGACAATCTCAGCTTTGCCGAAACCTCCGACGATCTGAATCTATCCACCAAAATCGATTTGGGCTACCCGCTGAACTATCGCTGGTGGAAATTCACTCCGTCGATCCAGGCTGTTTATTCGCAAAATGTTAGCAATACCGATAAATACCGTACAGACGCCGCTCTGCGCTTGAGGATAGACCGCTATTACTGGAACGCTCTGCTGCAGTATGGCTATAATCCGCATATCTACTACCGCGATTTCACCGATGGCGACGGCAGTGGAGATTTGGAAAACTACAGCTACAGCCGCAATACCTACAGACTGGATCTGGCGGTGAAAGCTCTGAAAAAAAGCACTCTGAAAACCAACATTCGCTTCGAGGACTATTATTACAACGAATTCTTCACGGAAGCGGACGGCTCTGCCCTTACAGGTGGCGCAGCCATCCAGCATCACTTTCCGGCTTTTACCCTGGAAGCAGGATACGATTATCGGGAGTTTACCAACGACAACCAAGTGGATAACGACGATGCTTCCTACCAGAGCAATATCTACAAAGCCGGATTATTGCTTCCTCGCATGCCTTTGAATGAGAAAGGCAAAACCTTGTGGCAGCCTCAATTGGGCTTAAATTATGAACAGCGCTACTACCAAGGCGGAGGCTCCTGGTATGGAGGCCGGGCTGATTATAGCTACACCCTGGCCGCAGGCTTCGACCTGATCTTCAATCCCCAATTGAATTTATCACTTGACTACACACACATCTTCAGGAATGTAGAATCAAACAATGAATCTCTTATCCGGCTGAAAGAATACAGCGAAAACCGGCTGGGGCTTTCTGCCCGGTATAAATTCTGAACTTTAGAGGTAGATATGCAGTTCAAACAGGAAAGCACAACCAAGAAGATAAAAGAGTTCCTGGACCTGGTGGAGAACCACAAGATAGACATCCGTCATTACAAGAGCCCGGTGCTCGTTTGGGCCGTGCAGGAAGGTACGGTTTACTACTCATTTTGGGAAGCCGACACACTGCTGAGATACGGTCTGGAAAACGTAGATGGCTGGGACTACGAGGAAGATCAGCTTTTCTGCCCCGATTGGGTTGGCGACAATGATGATGACGACGATGATGATCTGGACGACGACGATGATGATCTGGGGCTGATCTGCGATTTGAAGCTGAACCCCAAACATAAATAAGCTATTAGATGCGCATCGCGATAATCGGCGGAGGCGGCTGGGGCTTGGCCTTGGCAAAGCTTCTCTCGGAGAACGGCCATCAACTGACGGTCTGGGAATACAATCCCCAATTCCTTGCCCTGCTGAGATCAACTAAGAGCAATCCAAATCTGCTTTCGGGAATTGTGTTGCCGGATGAGATAGCTTTTACGGACTCATTTGACGAACTGCAGAAGCATGAGCCAGAAATAATCGTTCTGGCCACACCCTGCCAATTTATCAGACCCACTCTGGCAAAGGTTCCGCAGCAGCTTTGGCTTTCCGACAAGCTTGTAGCAATCGTAAACGTGGCCAAGGGCATCGAGGAAAGCAGCCTGCTGACCATCGACGCAATCCTGGAGGAAGTGCTTCCCAACGCGCTGCACCCAAGAATTTGCGCACTCTCAGGTCCTTCCCATGCCGAGGAAGTAGCCAGAAAAGTACCCACCACTGTAGTTATAGCCGGCAGGGACGACCAGCTCTTACAGAAGCTCCAAACGGTTTTTAGCAACAGCTATTTCCGGGTTTATCGCAGCCTCGATCTGATCGGCGTGGAAGTCGGCGGGGCAGTGAAAAACATCATCGCCATTGCGGCTGGAATAGTTGCCGGGCTTGGCTTTGGCGACAACACAATGGGAGCGCTTCTAACCCGGGGCATCGTAGAGATCAGCAGGCTTGGCATAGCTCTGAAGGCTCAGCCAGAAACATTCTTGGGGCTTTCCGGAATCGGCGATTTGATCACTACCGCGATCTCCACTCATAGCCGCAACCGGCACGTGGGCTATGAAATCGGTAAGGGCAAAAAGCTTATGGATATCCTGGCACAGATGCAGATGGTTGCCGAAGGGGTGGCCACTACCCGCAGCGTTTATCAACTGGCAGCCAGATTACAGGTGGAGATGCCCATCGTTCACCAGGTTTACCAGGCACTCTACGAAAACAAGGATCCCAAACAGGCCATCACTGAACTTATGACCAGGCAATTAAAAGCGGAATAGCTCTCAGCCAGAACCCGTGCTTCATTGCTCTGCGCATCCCTTCCCTACTAGCTCTCTTCCACCTCGTACAATCAAATCATTCTCCTCCTTGTCCGATCAAAGGCACCTGCTTCAATTGCTATTGAAATACGAATGAAATACGAATCCCATTCGTAGTTCAAGCGCATTGCAAAGGTAATTCCAGCAGGGATACAGACATCTCGGCCTGAAGAAGTAGAAACTGCGGGAAAACCGATTTTTAAAACTTTCGAAAAAAAGCATTGACTGCATTTCAAGCCTTCAAAAATGGTGATCTTCTGGAGAATATGCTATATAAGATGAAACGTATTATCATTGCCATAGACGGTCCCGCCGCTTCTGGAAAGAGCACAACTGCGAAGCTTCTGGCTTCCCGGTTGGGCTATATCTACCTGGATACCGGAGCCATGTACAGGGCTTGCGCCTTGAGGTGCAAACAGCTTGGACTGAAGCTGGAAGATAAAACGAAGATAATTGCCATGATGGATGCCATGGATCTACAGGTCAATCAAAGCAGCGATGGCAACATCGTGATCTTACATGGCACAGACGTTAGCGCTGAGATCCGGACTCCTGAGATTTCCTCCCTGGCCTCTGCTATTTCCGCTATTCCGGAAGTACGCGACAAAATGGTTGCTCTCCAGAGAAAGCTGGGTTCTGAGGGTGGCGTGGTGCTGGATGGCAGAGACATCGGAACCGTAGTATTTCCCCAGGCCGAAGCGAAATTTTTCCTGATTGCCGATGTGAATGAGCGTGCTAAACGCAGGTATCTGGAACTGCAAGCCAAGGGGCTGGATACTCCTTTTGAAAAGGTGTTGGAAGAGCTGATAGAGCGCGACAAGGCGGATGCCGGACGCGCCGTTGCTCCTCTGAAACCGGCTGTTGACTCAATTCCGGTGGACACCAGCAAACTGAGCATAGCGCAGCAGGTTAGCTGTCTTTTTATCCATCTGGAGAAGCTTCTCAGCCTGCCAGTCGTCCGCTTGGCCCAACATTCTGGCTATTGCTTTGGAGTTCGCAGGGCGCTGAACCTGGCTCTGGAAGCCAGAAACGATGAGAAACCGGTGATCACCCTGGGAGAAATCATCCATAATCCCCAAATCGTTCAAAAACTGGCTGACAAAGGCATCAGGGTAGCCAAAGAGGCTTCCGAAATCAAAAACAGCAAGGTAATCATCCGTTCGCATGGGATCCCCAAGTGGGAACTGGAAACCCTGATAGCAAACCAGAATGAGATCATAGATGCCACTTGTCCTTATGTGAAGCGCACCCACGAGACTCTTCAAAAACTGGTGGCCGAAGGCTATCCGGTAATTATTCTGGGCGACAAAGACCATCCAGAAGTGGTTGGCATGCTTAGCTATGGCGATAGTAAGACCCAGGTCGTTTCCAGCGATGATCCACTTCCCATTCTGGAAGGCAGAAAGACGGCCATACTGGCTCAAACAACTCAAAAATTGCAAAATCTGTCTGATTTGGCATGCAAATTGCTTCCTGATTGCAACGAGCTGAGAGTGTTCAACACAATCTGCCTGGCCACTTCTGAGCGTCAGAATTCCACGGTCGAGCTGGCCAAAGCAAGCGATC
>Ga0302252_1001135_pt1 | contig 16983 bp, 17 predicted proteins | sample AAG_RA_Leu_MG_FD_193511 | JGI IMG/M metagenome (GOLD analysis project Ga0302252, IMG submission 193511) | Enriched activated sludge microbial communities from anaerobic digester in WTTP, New Holstein, Wisconsin, United States - AAG_RA_Leu | ecosystem: Engineered > Bioreactor > Anaerobic >...
CGTTCGCTTCAGGTTGCTCTCCACCCCACCTCACGGTGACGCAGTTACCTTCAGCTACAGAGCTTGACGTTACTCTGAATCGGACTTGCACCGATCTGATATGCAACACGCACAGGCGCACGAATGCTAGCGTCTCGCTGGCACTGCAGTATCTGGGTTTAGTTTCTGAGCAAGTTTCTCGATTCGCTTACTCCGGGTTTCCGCTTTCTTTGCATCGTTTATCCAGTCCAGCGCTTCCTTTTGGTGGGAGTAGCTATAAGCTTCGTAAATCGAAAGAACCTGCTGTTCGGCCAAAAAAGCTTTGACGTCTTCAGGCAGTTCTATCTTACGGATTTCTGTGTCGCGCACAAGAGTTACCGTTATTTTGTCACCTGCCTTGTATCCAGTTTCCTGGCGCATCCTGGCATTGAACACCATCATATGCACCCCGGAATAAACAGCTATGGTACTGCGATAGCGATGTTCTCCCACCCAGAGCCAAACCGGGATCCTGCCTTTGGAACCAAATACGGCTTCAAAATCGAAATCAAAAATAAAAAAAGCAGAACCCGGATACTCATCCGAGCTCTGCAAAGTGGTTTCAAGTGTTATCCGATTGGGATATGAGGAAAAATCCTTCATTTCTGACTGCAGTCCGGAGTTAACTCGGGGCACTGGATGCAGGGAGTTCCTGGAAGCTTATCCTTGTCAACTGCGATAACTTTGTTCTGAAGTTTCTTATTGAGCCGTAAACTGCTAAATGGGGCGTTGATGTTCTCCACATGGAGGGAATAACTGATGATGAGCCCTGCAAAAACTATGGAAACCATGCTCATCAGCTTTACAAGGATGTTTATGCACGGACCGGCTGTGTCCTTAAAGGGATCGCCAACCGTGTCGCCCACAATTGTGGCCTTATGGTTTGAAGTACCTTTTGAGCCGCTGATCTCCACGAATTTTTTCGCATTGTCCCAGGCTCCCCCGGCGTTGTTCATCATCACGGCCAAAACAAAACCTGTAGACAAAGCTCCCACGAGAACGCCCAGAACGCCTGCAACACCCAAGAAAAAGCCCACGATAATCGGAGTAAGGATACCAACCATAGCGGGAAGCAGCATTTCTTTTTGAGCTCCCACCGTGGAAATCTTTACACAACGGGCATAATCCGGTTTGCCGGTACCTTCCATAATCCCGGGAATTTCTTTAAACTGGCGGCGAACTTCCTTTACCATCTGCCCTGCAGCCCGACCCACAGCCTTTATAGTGAGCGAAGAGAACACAAAAGCTACCATGGCGCCAACGAAGATTCCAAGCAGGAATTCAGGATTCAGCACATTGATCTGATAGAAATTGATAAAATCGGCTATCGTGGCTTTAGCCAGGGGGATGTTCTCGCTGAATTTCTCTCCGTAATGGATATTTAAAAAAAGCAGTTTCCCAGCCTTGTCACCAATTAGATGCAGAGCTCCCCGCACTTCCTCCAGATATGCTGCCAGGAGAGCCATGGCCGTTAAAGCCGCACTCCCGATGGCAAAGCCTTTACCAGTAGCAGCTGTGGTATTGCCCACGGAATCCAGATTATCGGTCATCGTGCGTACGCTTTCCGGCAATTCACTCATCTGAGCATTGCCCCCTGCATTATCGGCAATCGGGCCAAAGGCATCCATTGCCAGGGTAACACCCAGGGTTGCCAGCATCCCAACCGCTCCAAAACCAATACCATACAGCCCCATTTCTATGGAAGTGAAGCCATGGCTGCAGATAAAGGCTGACAGGATACCCACAACGATTGTGATCACCGGGGCAGCAGTAGAACGCATACCCACAGCCATGCCTTCCAGAATAACAGTAGCAGGGCCAAATTCAGCCTGGGCCGCAATGCTTTTAGTAGCGTCATAGCTGTGTGAAGTGTCCAACTCGGTAAAATACCCGATTAAAATTCCGGCCAATAAGCCAATTACCGTGGAAATGAATACCCCAAAGTAGTAATCGGCCGGCAATAACGCTCTGGTAATAAAGAAAGCTGCTACGGCAATAAGTATCGAGCTCAAATACACACTTTTATTAAGGGCAAACATCAGCTCTTTGGTGCCAGCGTTTTCTTTTGTAGTAACGGCAAAGATACCAATAATCGACAGAACAGCCCCAATACCGGCCAAAATCATCGGAGCAACTACAAAATTTACTGCCCAGGCTGAATAGGCTTCACCGAGCATAGAAACGGCAGCCATTCCCAGCGCAGCAGTCGCTAAAATGGAGCCCGCATAGCTCTCGTATAGGTCTGCACCCATTCCTGCGACATCGCCCACGTTATCACCAACGTTATCAGCAATTGTAGCCGGATTACGAGGATCATCCTCAGGGATATCTGCTTCGACCTTGCCTACCAGATCAGCTCCTACATCTGCAGCCTTGGTATAAATACCACCCCCCAATCGAGCAAACAAGGCCTGCGTGGAAGCGCCCATACCAAAGGACAACATGATGACGGTTATTTTATCGAGTGGGAAATTAAAGTGATTCAGTATGTAAAACCAAGCTGAGATGTCGATCAGAGCCAGGCCAACAACGGTTAAGCCCATCACGCTACCCGCCCGGAAAGCTACCTTTAGGCCCTTGTTCAGGCTTTTTGTACAGGCTTGCGCAGTTCGATTTGAGGCTAAAGTGGCGATATTCATACCGATAAATCCAGCCAGTCCACTGAAGAATCCGCCGGTTAAAAAGGCAAAGGGAATCAACCAATGCAAAACCCCTAAACCCCATGCCATGATATTGAAAACGACAAAAGCAATCACGAAGAAGATGATTACGCCTTTGTATTGCTGTCTGAGATAGGCAAAAGCACCTTCCCTAACGTATCCTGCGATTTCCTGCATCCGGGCAGTGCCGGGATCCTGAGCTTTCACCTGATAAAAAAAGACCATGGCAAAAACCAAGGCCAGAATTGCTCCCAAAGGGGCAATAAACCAAAGAAACGGAATAGCGACCATTCATAACCTCTAAACTATTTTCTTATTATGTAGATACACACATCTACCTTGCTAAACTGTGCCCTTCTATCCATTAAGCTAAACTTGTCAATTGAAATAGATTGCAGTACCCTACTCTTTTATACCTCCCATCAGTTTTTCCATCTGTTTCATGCCTTGGGGAGTGCTCATTTTTTTCATCATTTTCTTCATATCTTCAAACTGGCGGAGCAGGCGGTTTATTTCCATTACACTGCGCCCACAACCTTTTGAGATGCGCATTCTACGGCTACCGTTGATTATTTCAGGGCGTTCTCGCTCCTTGTCAGTCATCGATTGAATAATGGCTTCTACATGTTTCAGAGCTTTATCGTCGATTTTCAAATCTGCCGGAAGTTTGCTGCCCAATCCTGGAATCATTCTGATAATCGAATCCAGGGGACCCATTTTCTTGATGCTTTGAAGTTGTTTCAGAAAGTCATTCAGATTAAACTGGTTTTTCAGCATTCTTTTAGCCAGTTTGGCTTCAGCTTCAATGTCCATGGCTTCTTCGGCCTTTTCTATCAAAGACAGCACATCGCCCATACCCAGTATGCGGCTGGCCATTCGCTCAGGATAGAAGATTTCGAGATCGCTGATCTTCTCCCCGATTCCAACGAAGGCGACTGGGCGCTCCGTGACAGCCTTGATGGAGAGAGCTGCACCGCCACGGGCATCGCCATCGAGCTTAGTAAGGATTACTGCATCAAAGGATAGCTTGGCATAAAATTCTCTGGCAACGTTTACAGCGTCCTGACCCGTCATGGCATCCGCAACGAAGAAAATATAGTCAGGCCTGATATGAGCTTTTAAGCGTGCCACTTCGTCCATCATAGTTTCATCGATATGCAAGCGCCCTGCCGTATCGAAGATCAGAAGATTTGTGAATTCCTTATCAGCTTGAGCCAAGGCTACATTGGCTATCTGGATAACGTCCTTGGACTCAGTGAAAACGACCGGGATATCGATCTGCTTTCCCAGGATTTTTAGCTGATCTATGGCTGCGGGACGATACACGTCGCAGGCAACCATCATCGGCTTTATGCCCTTTTTACGGTAAAGAGCCGCTAACTTTGCACAGGCTGTGGTTTTGCCTGAGCCCTGCAACCCAACCATCATCACTTTCGTTAGGCGATTATTGTAAACCTTGAATTCAAAACCTTCGGTATCCATCAGATTGATAAGCTGCTCGTGCACTATCTTTACCACCTGCTGGCCTGGTGTAAGGGACTTCAAGACCTCTGCTCCCGTGGCGCGTTTTTCCACTTCGGTAATGAAGTTCTTTACAATCTTGAAGTTCACGTCTGCTTCCAGCAAGGCCATCCGGATTTCGCGCATACTAGCTTTGATGTTGTCTTCGGTTAAATAGCCTACTCCCTTCAGATTGCGAAAGATTTTGTCTAGCCGTTCAGAAAGGCTGTTGAACATAGAGATCTCCTTTATAAAATTGTGTTTTGACGAAGAGCTTTGATTGCGTTCGAATAGCTTTTGCTGCCAAAAATATAAGACGCGGAAACAAGAATATCGGCACCAGCTTCTATAAGCCTGGCTGAGTTGGTATCCGCTACTCCCCCATCAACCTCGATCTGAAATCCGGGTTTTAAGCCATTCAATCTTGCGATTTTTTCTAGGGACGATGGGATAAATGCCTGGGCTGAATAGCCAGGATTAACACTCATCACAAGAACAAAATCCAACTCTCCAAGGATACTTTCCAGGCTTGAAACAGGGGTAGCAGGATTCAAGGCCAAGCCTGCCTTTACGCCGTTCTGTTTGATCTGCTGGATCAGCCGATGGCTATGGAAAACAGCCTCCTGGTGAAAGCTGATCATCTGAACTCCAATCTCGCCCAAGACGGGTACATGCAGTTCAGGATTAGTAACCATCAAATGCACATCCAAAGGCAGCTTGGTTAGCTTACGGACGGCTGAAACCAGCGGAAAGCCAAAGCTTAGATTGGGTACATAATGGCCATCCATCACATCAAGGTGCAGGATATCGGCTCCGGCTGATTCCAGAGCCGCAATTTCGTCTGCCAGTCTGCCCAGGTCGGCAGATAGTAAAGAAGGGGCAATTAACGTTTTTTGCATTTCTTGGATTTTTGGCCGATCAGAAATACGATTTCGGCCAGCTCCTCTTGAAAGATATTTTTGTATTTGCTCATTATATCCGGTTTCAATAAAACCAATTCCTGCATCCAGGTATTGTTTTGCACGGCTACAAAAAGCACGTTGTTCTCCAGCTTCAGAGGATATGAGCGGCTGGCCAGCAGATCGCCCACAACTCGTTTCCAATTCAGAAATATGTGGATGAAACGCTCATACTTTTCTCCGCCTAGGCGGTAAATAAGGCTTTGCGAAACATTAAATACGCTGGAAAAGGGCATGGCACCAAATAAAACCACCGCCGGAGTACTCTGACTCCGGCAGCAGTATGAGTATTATCAATTAGTTTTAATTACTCTTTGTTCAGCAGATAGCCATAGCCATTGTAGGCCAGAACCAACACAGCCAGTGCCACATAATACACCGAACCGATGCTGGTGGTAGTTTTGTCTATGCGGCTCATCATGATTCCAGGGATAGCTGCACCAATAACAAACAGCACATAACCTATGATCCGCATACTCAGCTCACTGCCTTTGTTATTAATCAGATGCAATGCAACCAACACCAACGCGATAAAAACAACCGTGATTCCCAGCACGATTCCGATTACTGCTCCGAGGCTGAGGGTTGCAGGCAGATTGATGATGGTGCTGCGAACGGTTATTAACACAGGTGCAGCGAGGGCTGCCACCATCAGCACTCCTCCAATAATCTTGCGGAAGAGCGGGTTTGCTCCCTTGGTTAGATCGTAGTGACGCTGACGTTTACGCATTAAGAAGAACATCACTGCCATCACGGCTGCAAAAAATACTGCATAGGCCAGGATCATCAGTGGTTGCTTGGTAATGCTTCCCATCAGGGACAATACCCCGATAAACACTATCACGCTGACGATCTGCTTGATCTTGAAGATCGTATCGGACATGGGAACCTCCATGGTTTATTCTTGTTCTTGCTCGATCACTATGTTCAGATTTGTGCTGATTTCTTTGTGCAGACGAACCGGAACGGAGATCTCACCCAGTTCCTTGAAGTGTTTGTCCATTCCCAAAGCGCTTTTATGCAGGGTTATCCCCTGTTCATGCAGGGCATGCACAATGTCGAGCTCTGAAACAGAGCCAAACATACTGCCGTGTTCGTCCACTTTACGCACGAAAACCAGTTTGGTAGCAGCGATTTTTTCGGCAAGGTTTTTCAGCTCGGCCAACATTTTTTCTTCTTCTACGGCCAGCTTGTTCTTGATTACATCCAGATTTTTGAGGTTGGCAGGAGTAGCATATATGGCATATCCCCGCGGGGTAAGATAGTTTCTGGCAAAGCCGCGTTTCACGTTTACCACTTCGCCTTGCTTGCCAACTTTTTCTATGTTCTGCAGCATAATTACCTTCATGCTGTGGTTCCTCCAGGATTATAGTTATTTTTGTTTAGCCAGATATCTGCAAAGCCATATAGTACCAGCAGGATATTGGCATAGATAAGGATTAATAGCATCAAAATGCCAGCTACAATGCGGTTGTTGAAGATCAGGCCAAGCTTCTGCCAGAAAATCACTGCCCCTTGGATCAGGGGGATAAAGCAAAGGCTGATCAGCGCATTGAGGAAAATGAGCTTGGTCTGTTCCAATACAAAGAGGGGTAGGATTGCTACAATCAGCATATTGTACAGGCTTGGAAAACGCAACTGCTCCAGCACAGTGGAAACCTTCAGGGCTCTGAGAAATAGCATGAAACCTAATACGAGAGCAAAACCCTGGGATACAATCCACACCGCTGGCAAAACAGCCCGTCCCATTGTCTGCATTTGCAGTAGCAAATCATTCTCCAACTTCAGGGGAAACTGCGTTTCAAAAGCTGCAACCGCCTGATCAAACAAACTGGTCTGCAACTCGCCAAACAATGCAAAGCGCAGTACTCCGTATCCGGCCAGGAAAAGGAAGGCCACCATCAATGCATCGCTTAACACATGATTACGTCGTAAGGCAAGAATAAATACCATCAAAGTGACCCCTACTCCCAACAGGGCATCCAAGGCCAGCAGCCTGGTTGGCAGGCCGGGATCAACCAGCATAGCCAATAGGGGAGCCAGCATGAAGAGCAACAAGCTCTGAAGCTGACGGGGCCGACCTTGAGCGATTATCTTACCGGAATAGCCGAGCAGCAGGATCAACGAGAACCAGGGGCTGATCAGGCTAAACACACCAAGAAGCAGAGGATAGAGAAGCATTTACTCCACTACGTAAGGAATCAGGGCCATTTGGCGGGCGCGTTTGATTTCGGCTGTCAGCTTGCGCTGATGTTTGGCGCAGGTTCCGGTGAGGCGGGCGGCTTCGATCTTGCCAACGTCTGATGTGTATTGACGCATGATATCAAGATTCTTGTAATCTATCTGGATATCCTTGTTGGCGCAGAATTTGCAGTATTTTTTCCGGGTGAATTTTTTCTTCTTGTCGGTGATATTCATTGTTTTCATCTCCTAAAAGGGAACGTCGTCGCTGGTAGCGCTTTGCGGAGCAGTTTCTTCTGGAGGAAGCGGAACTTCCTCATCATGCGCCGAAGAGCCTTCTTCGCGGGATTTCCATTCCAGCACCTGGATCGATTCGATGATGATCTCGGTGCTTTTGCGGTTTTGGTTGTTCTGATCGGTCCAGTTGCGGGTTTCCAATCTGCCTTCCACGATTACCGGGCTGCCTTTGTGGGTTTGATTGGCCACAAATTCTGCCCATTTGTTCCAGGCGATGCATTCGATCCAACTGGTTGCCGATTGCCATTGATCAGATTCATCTTTGTAGCGACGGTCGTTAGCCAGAGTAAAGCGTACCACCGGGGTCCCCTTGGCGGTATATTTCAGCTCTATCTCATTGGCAATGCGGCCACTGGCGATGAAATGGTTTAAACGCGGAATTTTGAGGTCGGCCATGATTCCTCCTAATTGCGAACCACGAACATATGGCGCAGGATGTTCTCGTTGATGTTGAACAGGGCTTTCAGTTTTTTTACCAAAAGGCTGTCCATTTTGAAGTAATTCACGAAGTAATAAGCTTCCTGATTCTTCTTGATGGGATAGGCCAAAAGGCGTTTTCCCCAGGGATCGGTTTTGATGATTTCCCCGCCATTTTCAACCACCAGATTCAACAATCCTTCGTTCAGATTGTTGGCCTCGTCGGCGTTCAATTTGGGGCTTAGAATCACCATCAGTTCATAATCCTTTGTCATTTATTTCCTCCTTTGGACTGACGATTCCACTGCTTTTTGCCGTGGAATAGGATTTTTTCCAGTTGCTGTATTCATTCAGCACTTGGCTGAAATCACTTCTCACATAGGTGTCGGTTAGCTTTACTGCCAGTTCCAGGGCTGGGGCCAGAATTTCCTGCTCGCTTGCACCCATCTCGCCCAAAACGTGATCGTGAGGTTCCAAAGTGGAACTGCGGCCAATGCCAATCCGGATACGTTTCAGTTCATCCGGTCTTTTCACGTCAAAGAGCGATTTAATGCCATTGTGACCGCCATCTCCACCTCCCTGACGGATGCGAAGAACTGCGGGAGCCAATTCCAGATCATCATAAACGACCAAAACATCGTTTATCTTCCACCGTCTGAGAGCTTCCTCTAAAGCAACTCCGGACCTGTTCATCCAGGTTTTGGGTTTGATCAGCACCGTGCTGCGAGTCTGGATAAAGTCGAAAAGTGTGTCTTGTGACCAGTCTTTTTTCTTCTGAGCAGCCCATTTATCCAGGCAAATGAAGCCCAGGTTATGTCTGGTATTGGCATATTCGGCCGTGGGATTACCAAGCCCGATCACAAGTTTCATTGCCGGACAAAAGCTTAGGCTTCAGGCTGAGGAGCAGGCTTCTCGGCTTCGGGCTGGCTTTCTTTCTTCTTGGGATGCACGGCTACAAGAGCGACCTCAGCATGATCCTTGATCTGCCAGGTTCCCTTGGGAAGGTTGCCAACGTGGAGGCTTTCCCCCACTTTCAGGTTGCTGATGTCAAGGACAATTTCTTCAGGTATCTCGGTGGATTTGCATAGCACTTTCACGTGGCGTTGCAGAATTTCTAGCATTCCGCCTTCTTTGGTTCCGACAGCTTCGCCGGTGAAGTGAATCGGGATTTCCAATTCCAGAGTTGCTTCAGCAGATACGATCATAAAATCTGCATGCAGGAAGTTTCTGGTCACTGGGTGCACCTGTTTGTCTTTCAGTATGGTATGGAATTTTTTTCCATCCACTTCGATTTCCCAGAAGCATACTTCGGAGAAGCTCTTCTTATGATACTGGAAAAACTCGTTGGCTTTCAAGGCAACGGACAGGTTTTCGCCGCCGGGGCCATAAATTACGGCAGGCATCAAACCGCTTGCTCTTAGAGTAGTCAGGTCTGATTTACGAACCGTGGTTCTGGGTGTAGCTGTAAGGGTGAATATCATTTATTCCTCCATCTCTTATCTAAATAATATACTTATCGATTCTTCTATGTGAATTTTCTTGATTGCGATAGCCAGCATTTCTGCGATGGAAAGCTGTACTATCTTCTTGGATTTCTGCTTGGTTTCATTCAAGGCTATGGTATTGGTAATAAAGAGCTTCTCTATAGGCGAAGCTTCAAGATTAGCAATGGCATTCCCGCTCAAAACCCCATGGGTGCAGGCTGCGAATATTCGTTTCACACCCTGTTCCTGCAAAGCTTTTGCCACTTTTATGAGGCTACCCCCGGTATCGATGATGTCATCGAAAAGGATGGCAGTTTTTCCACATACGTCGCCAATAATGTTCAAAAGCTCTGCTTTATCGTCGTTCCCGCTTCTGCGTTTGTCCCCAATCGCTAAACCGCAGTTCAGGCGTTTGGCCAGAGCCCGGGCCCGGTTTGCTCCTCCTGAATCGGGAGACACTACCACAATATCTTCCATCTGCATAATGCTTTTAAAATAACGGGCAAAGCTCGGAATGGCAAAAAGGTGATCAACGGGGATATCAAAAAACCCCTGAATCTGCTCGGCATGTAAATCAACTGTGATTACTCGGTCAGCCCCGGCTACGGTAATCAGATCCGCCACCAGCTTCGCGGTGATCGGAACCCTGGGTTGGTCCTTTTTGTCGGAGCGGGCATAAGCGTAGTAAGGAATAACGCAGTTAATTCGTTGGGCTGAAGCACGCTTCAGAGCGTCTATAATAATCAGCAAATCCATCAGATTGTCGTTCACCGGATAGCTGGTCGGCTGGATCACAAAGACATCCGCTCCGCGCACATTGTCATTTATCTTTACAAAGGATTCGTCATTCGAGAATTTGAACAGGTCGATATCCCCGAGAGGAATACCCGCATGACGGGCTACTTCCTCTGCCAGAGGTCGATTGGCATTGCCAGTGATTAGCTTAAGTTTTGAAAACACTTCATTCTCTCTCTGTTTTGTTTTTTCCTTTGCAACTTGCAGTTCAACGGACAGAAAATCCCGCTTGCAGGATATGCTAAACACAATCCTGACAGGCGAATACGCTTCTCCTATCGCGTTAGAACAGCCAAGTCTTACAAAATTTTCCAACCCCTGCTTTTTGTCAAAGCATATTTATGCAAACGGGGGTTTTTACATTAATTACCAGCCTGAGTCTCCTACATTTCTCTGGATTCCAGGGACTGCCGGGGTTTCAGTTTTTCCCGTTATATGGTCTCTTCAGGCTGCCCCGATATTCATGAAATCACTGAACTGCCTTTCCTACGAATATTTAACCCACTGTTTATATGATAGGTATAGGATGGAGTCCCCTGCAGGAAATCATAGGGATAGAAAATATGCTGGCTGGTTTGGAAAGCTTCTTGCATATATCAAAAATAGAGGACTGCTTAGCAGTTTACAGTCCACAAATGGCAAATTAGTTAAGGAGATAAATATGAAGAAATTAGCGATTATCATAGCCCTCGCCTTCGGCATCGGTTTGCTCTCGGCCACCCTGGCCTGGGATACGGCAGTTGCCATTCGGCAAGGTGTAAATATCGAATGGTTCCGCACCGGTATCGACACTCCCGATGGTGGAGCTATCTACGTTTGGTCGGACACCAAGCTGGGAGAGCGCGATCTTTGGGCTCAGAAAGTGGACGCTTCCGGAAATCTGGTGTGGGGCGAACCTGTTTTGGTAGATGGCAAGGCAGACCGCCAGGAAGACCCGGTGATCACCCGGACCAGCGATAATAACTACATAATTGCCTGGATAGACTTTTCCCAAGACCTCGACGGAGACGTTTTTGCCCAAAAGATAAATGCCCAAGGGCAATTGCTCTGGCCTGCCGGAGGTAAGCCGGTTTGCGTAAATACCGGAGTACAGATTGCTTTGAATATGGAAGCCGACAACGACGGCGGAGCTTTTATCGTTTGGGTGGACGACCGTAATCCCAGCAAGGATCTGTATGGCCAACGCCTCAATTCTTCTGGCAGCCCAGTATGGCAAGTAAACGGTATCCCGATTGCCAATGGCACCGGCGACGAAATCCAGAATACCATGCTTCCCGATGGACAGGGCGGAATGATAATCGCCTACACGCATTCCTATGTGGGAGCCGACGACCTGTTTGCAAAGCGTTTTGACGCTTCTGGGACCATGGTTTGGCCCAACACGCTTACACTCAGCGACGCCACAGGCAATCAATCCGGAGTCCGTATGGCTGCCCTTACTGGAGGAGAATTCGTTTTCACCTGGCAGGACCAGCGTAACGCCGATCCTGATATCTATGCTCAGAAAATTAACCTCCAGGGGCAACCTCAATGGGGGAACTTCCTGATAGTCTATTCAGATCAAAGCGGGCTTGCCAGGCCTCAATTGAACCCCAGGATAGTGAAAACCTCCGACAACGGAGTAGTGATAATCTGGGAAGATCACCGTCTCGATACTCAAAACCCCGACCTTTTTGCTCAGAAAGTATCTACAGCGGGGACACTGGTTTGGGCCAGCGAAGGCATTGCCCTTTGCACAGCCGAATTTGCCCAGATTGGACCGCGTATGGCAGCCGATACCAATGGTGGTTGCTTTGTGGTTTGGGACGATCTCCGTAATGGTAATTCGCCTAACGACGACATCTATGCCCAGCATCTTTCTTCTACTGGCACAGCTCTCTGGGATGCCAATGGAAAAGCTATCTGCACGGCTCCCAATCAGCAAACCGGAAGCTTGGTGAAATTCTCCGGGGATACTGTTTACGTAAACTGGATGGACATCCGTAATGGCAGTGCAGGTATTTATTACCAGGCTCTGAATGTAAGCGGAACCGCTCTTCTGGAGACAAACGGCAAGCAGGTTTTCTGGGGCCTTAGCGGTGATACACCCAAGGAAAACTACCTAATCCTGCCTCGCACCAATGACGCTGTGATTATCTGGCAAGACACCCGCTTTGCCAATGATGGCTACAGGATTTACTTCCAATTTCTTAATGAAGACGGCACCGTAGACTTGGAAACCAATGGCCGGCCGGTAACCACCTTTGGTGGCGGCGAACAAAAAACTCCCCATGCAGTGGTAACCCCTGACAATCACGTTGCCATAGTTTGGGAAGACGCTCGCGGCAATAACCCCAAGATTTATGCCCAATTGATCAGCCCCACCGGAGAAAGACTCTGGGGCGACGGAGGTTTGGAGCTGACTAATAGCGATCCCCTGCGTCAGAAAGACCCGAAGATTAGCTACTACAACGGTTCTTATTATCTTGGCTGGTCAAATTCCGACCAAATCGGCACCAGCTTCTTCTTCCACGTATATGGTCAGCGCATCCAGAACGGCCAAAAAATGTGGGGACCCGACGGAGTAATGGTTTCGACTCTGGCCCAAGCCGACCAGAATAACGAATGCACTCTTTACGATCTGATCGACAATTTCTTCGTTTGGCACCGGGTAAATCCCAGCGACAACAGCCAAACCATCTGGGTAAAGAAACTGAATGAGAATGGCGGACCCGACACAGGCTGGCTGGAAGAAGGCCTAAAAACTTCCACCTATGCCGATATGCCTAATATTCAATTGCTTCCCGCAGCTCATAAGACACCTGATGGAATCTTCGTGATGTGGAAAGACCTGCGTGATGACTTCATTCTGAATTACTGGGGCCAACATATTTCAGGCAGCGGTTCCCGCATTTGGAACCCTCTGGGAGTAAACCTGGCAGAAAACCAGCGTGAACAGGAAAAGCCCGCCATAACTGCAAACAATACCGGCATAACCTTCGTATGGTGTGAAAACATAGACGGGATGCACGATATTATGGGACAGAGATTCTCCCTGAACGGCGATCCTCTCTGGAGCACCCAAGGTTATTATGTGGTTCAAAAAGACTCCACCCAGTCCAACCCAACCATCATCAACTATTCTGATGGCGGAAATCTTGTGGCCTGGACAGACTTCTTCGGCATTGAAAGCGATATCTACTATCGCTATGTGCGCGACAATGGCGAAATGGTTAGCCAGAATCCTGGCGGAAACATCCTCTGCAATGTGGCAAAACAGCAGTACGACCCGATAGCTGCTGCCCAGGGTTCAAAAGCTTATGTAATATGGGCCGATGGACGCTCCAGCGGAAAAACTGAGATTCTGGGTCTCTACGCTCAACGGGTGGACAACGAAATCGGCTCACCTGTAACCGACCACACTACACCAGGATTGAACAGGTTTGTTTTAAACCAGAATCATCCCAATCCCTTCAATCCCTCTACAACAATCAGTTTTGCCTTGATGCAGAATAGCCCCAAAGTGGAGCTGGGTATTTACAACCTGAAAGGACAATTGGTTAAAAACCTCTTCTCCGGAAGCATGGACAGAGGCAATCACAGCCTGGTTTGGGATGGCCTGGATAATTCTGGTCAAAGTGTTGGCAGCGGAGTATTCTTCTATCGTCTCAGCGATGGCAAAAACAGCCAGCAGCGCAAAATGGTACTGATGAAATAGGTTAACAAATAAACGGATTAACAGTTTAACGGTATTAAGCCCTGGTTTGACCAGGGCTTTTTTTTCTTGTGATAGTAAACTATACTGCTTGCTAATCCGAGCTGGACACCTAAGCTGCATGATAAAAATCTTCTTGCCTTATACTGGCCTTTGCGTTTCTTGGCATTCATAAGCTATCAATAATAAACTAAAGGAGATAACCATGGCTTTTAACCTGAAGAATCGCCACTTCCTGACCCTTATGGACTTTAGCCCCAAGGAGATTCAGTTCTTGCTTGACCTGTCTTTACAACTGAAAAAGGCAAAATATGCCGGAACCGAACAGCAGCTTTTGAAGGGCAAAAACATAGCCCTGATCTTTGAAAAGGACAGCACCCGCACTCGCTGTGCCTTCGAAGTGGCAGCTTTGGATCAAGGCGCACACGTTACCTACCTTGGCCCCACCGGAAGCCAGATGGGTAAAAAAGAATCCATCGCAGATACCGCAAGAGTTCTTGGCCGCATGTATGACGGTATTGAGTACCGCGGTTATGGACAGGAGATCGTGGAAGAATTGGCGCAGTATGCCGGGGTTCCAGTATGGAACGGTCTCACCGACCAGGATCACCCCACCCAGGTTTTGGCGGATTTTCTCACTGCTATCGAACACTTGAACAAGCCAACTCATGAAATGGTGTTTGTTTATGCAGGAGATGGACGCAATAATGTGGCCAATGCCCTGATGATCGGAGCAGCCAAAACTGGTATGGATTTCCGCATTGTAGCCCCCAAAAGCCTTTTCCCGGATAAGAAACTGCTGGATAAATGCAAAGCTACCGCCAAAGAAACCGGCGCAAAGATAACCATTACCGACGACATCGATAAGGGCGTGAAAGGCGCAGACGTGATCTATACCGACGTTTGGGTTTCAATGGGCGAGCCGGACAGCGTTTGGGCCAGCCGGATCAAACTCCTAAAGCCTTACCAGGTAAACACCGCCATGATGAAGAAAACAGGCAAAACCACTACTCTCTTCATGCACTGCCTGCCTGCTTTCCACGACCTGAAGACCAAAATCGGCAAAGAAATATTTGAAAAGTATGGTCTGAACGGTATGGAAGTGACTGATGAGGTATTTGAAAGCCCGAATTCCGTGGTTTTTGATGAAGCCGAAAACCGTATGCACACTATTAAAGCCGTTATGGTTGCTACCCTGGCCTAAGCAATATCTCGACCACAACTAATCTACGAAGGTGAATCTCTTTTTACGGAATTCACCTTCTTTATTTTATATGCTTTTATGCCAAATGCTGCGGACTGGACCTTAAAGCCTTGGTTATGAAATACACAAAAGCGAAGGAGATCAACGTAGTGATTCCGTCTGCGATTGGAAGGGCAAAAATAAGACCTTCAAAATGGAATAAACGATTCAAGATATAGATCATCGGAATATAAACCAGACCTTGTCTGGAAAGAGCCACAATAAAGGCTGGCAATGCTTTTCCCATGGCCTGCAGAGAAGCCATTAGGATCATGCCTACCGCTGCGAATGGGATGGCAAACACGTAGGCTCCCAGTATCACAGTGCCGATCTCCACGATCATTTTATCGGCTATGAAGGCAACGATCAATCCTTTGGGGAACAGCGCAAACCATAAAGTAAAAAGAACTCCCAGACACATGCTGATGAAGATAGAGCTTCGAATAGCCTTCTTCATTCTGGTATAGTTATGTGCGCCGTAGTTAAACCCTATCAGCGGTTGCACTCCTATGGAGATGCCTATAAAAACGAAGATGGGGATAGAGAACACCCTGGAGGCAACTCCCAATGCAGCGACACTGTGATCTCCATATACCGATGCCAACTTGAAGCTGATTGTATTACCTATGCTCATCATAATCTGGCTAAGTGAGGAAGGAATCCCGATAAATAGAATTTCCCTGTAGCATTGCCATCTCAGATGTAGAAATCTCCTGCTTGGAGTTGCCAGGCTTTTCCGCTTCCAATAATAGCTGAGGTAATACAGCATACCCAGACACTGGCCAATAATGGTGGCTATCGCAGCTCCCATCACCCCCATGCCAAAGCCAAAGATAAACAGGGGGTCCAGAATTATGTTTGCCCCGGTTCCGATGAACAGACCCAGCATTGCCGCCTTGGCTGCTCCTTCTGCTCTGAGAAGCTGCACCAGGGCAAACTTCATCATGATAAAGGGACTGCCCAGAATAATCACCAACAAATACTGACTGGCCGGCAACAGGGTTTGGTTGCTCGCCCCAGCCATATTCAAATAGGTAGGCATGAAAAGAAGGCCGAATCCGATCATCAGTACAGAGATGATTGCTACAGTAAATATAGAGGTGGTGGTGGTTTCGCGTGCAGTGTCAAAGGCCTTCTTACCCAGAAGGCGCGACAAATAGCTGCCCCCACCAGTTCCGAAAATTCCCGCAATGGCCATTTGAAAAGTGAAAAATGGCAGACCGATGGATACGCCGGCCACTTGATAAGGATCGTTCAACTTGCCTATGAAGAAGGTGTCGGTAAGATTGTAAACAATGTTTACCAACATGCTGAGCACACTGGGCAAAGCCAGATGCAATATTGAGTATGGGATTGAGGTTTTTTCGAGAATATCTATTTTACTATGTTTCATTACGTTGATTCCTGATAACCAATCTCTGGACATAGCGCATTGTGTCAAGCCCGGGAATTACAGGCAAAAAATCCTGGCGGACACAAGAAACCGATTTCAATTGACACAAACAGCCTTGCTGATAACTGGGGTATACAACGATTCAGGACATAGAACATGAAAAAGCCAAAAATACTATTATGTGTGACGGGTGGAATCGCCGCTTACAAAGCGATAGATCTGGCCAGCCAGATGAAGAAACTGGGCTGGGAAATCGAATGCATTTTGAGTGCTGGAGCACAGGAGTTTGTGCGGCCATTGAGCTTCGAAGCGATAATCGGGAAAAAAGCCCACATTCATTTC
>Ga0302252_1001140_pt1 | contig 16907 bp, 19 predicted proteins | sample AAG_RA_Leu_MG_FD_193511 | JGI IMG/M metagenome (GOLD analysis project Ga0302252, IMG submission 193511) | Enriched activated sludge microbial communities from anaerobic digester in WTTP, New Holstein, Wisconsin, United States - AAG_RA_Leu | ecosystem: Engineered > Bioreactor > Anaerobic >...
TCCGAGAATCCTAAGAACCGGAAGTTTTGCAGAAAAAAACGAGGTGGATAGAATAACATCTAAGAGAATTTCAGTCAATAATTGATATAGTTCCGGTGTGATAGTAAAGAAGGGAATTAAAGAGGGGGCTAACTTGACAGGCAGGCTGCGGAAAGAAATTCAATTCTATTGTCCTCTGTCGCAGCTATGTTTCCGAGGGGCCTTAATGACTTCCAGTGCAAAAATGAAAAGGGAGACTATGCGGCGTCGCTTGATCCACACCTTCAATGTCATGAGCCCACTCTGCTATAGTGTCAAAAGACAGCTATAATGCTGGTGGGACTTGATTGATTAAAATGGATTTATTCTTTGGCGCCGTGCTTGCGGAGGAGGTCGGCAATATCTTTGTGATCATAAGCTATTGCAATGCCCAGAGGTGATTTCCCATCATTATTCCTGACATTCACATTAGCGCCTTTCGATATCAAGAGCCCAACCAACTGCTTAGAACCACTCATTGCCGCATAAAACAAAGGGGTTTCACCATTTTTGTTTTTAATTTCGATCTTAGCACCCTTAGATATGAGAAACTCGGCCATTTCATAAGAGCCGATTTTTGCCACTCCGAATAATGATGTTGAACCATCGTTAAAACGAGTATTTATGTCTGCACCTTGAGATATAAGAAACCCGGCTAATTCTTTGCCTCTTGTGATTGATATACTCTTAGCGCTTGTTGTTGCATATGCAAGAGGCGGACAGCCAAAAAGATCCAATGCATTTATATTGGCGCCTTTTGATACCAAGAATTCCGCTACAGAAACAGAACAACTATTTGCTGCGCAGTGCAACGGTGTTTGCTTAATGTCATCTATGGCATTCACCGTTGCACCTTTTGTTACAAGTAATCTTACCATTTCGAGGTGACCATTGATTGCTGCTCGGTGCAACGGCGTCCTACCAAAGCTATCTGGCGCATTTATGTCAGCATCTTTTGATATCAGGAATTTTGCCACTGCTACATGACAACTGTTTGCGCCCCAATGTAATGGTATTATCTTAGCATTATCTAATACTTCCAAATCTAGACCTTCTGCAGCACAATATAATGGACTCTTTTTTTGCTCTCCCCTCGAATTAACGTCGGCATTTTTCATCACAAGTGCCTTCACGATTTCAATGTAGCCACCTGTTGCTGCTCGATGCAACGGCGTCCAACCGAAATTATCAGTCACATTTACTTTTGCACCTTTGGATATAAGAAATTGTACAACCTTTAAATGCCCATTCAAAGACGCAGAATGGAGGGCTGTATCTCCGTTCTTGTCTTTTATATTGATTAATTCTGGCCTGTTATCAATAAGAGCTTGTATCTTGCTTAAGTTACCCTTACCCGCAAACTCTATAAAATCGTCGATTTCGAGTGCTTCTGAAAATTCGAAAGTGGAGACTAACAATATCAGTATTAAAAAGATATTATTTACTAATTTCAACCAACTCACCACCTTTAATAGAACCTAACGCTTGATTCTTAGCGGCGCTGTTGCGCTCTTAGTTGATTGAAAACTCTCTGTAATTCGTTCTTCGCTCGACTAGACATTTCAGGATAAACACTATACTTGTCAAGTGTTTGTACTAAACCATATGCTTCGTATTGAAAAGCATAACCAGGCTCATGTGCGTATTTAGCGAGAGCCCAATTACCAGGAGCATGATAATGACAAAGTTCGTGTAATAAGAGAATCTCAGTAAGTAGCATTTTGAGCGAAGAATCCTTACTACCTAAGGACGCGTCTCCAAAAAAATCTTGATCTAGATATATTATTCCTCCGGGAGGAGTAGAGCCAAGCGAATTAAGCTTTCCTTTGACACTAACCGTTGGGCCTTGGCCATATTCAAGGTCATGATATAAATCCGATTCATTCTGGTATTGTCCCCATTGCATTAGATTTTCACGAATAATTTTATCGTTTTTAACGGTTTCTGTTATACTATGTAACTCCTGATCTAATTTATTATATTTACCTCCACCGGGATTCTCAAACTTGAAATATCCGCTGGGATCAGCATATTTGATAGGGTTTCCGCCACAATACATATAAGGGTTCTGCGAAGAGGGATTTGCGAGGTACCCTTTGAACGCGTCAGGCGAGAGGAACCTTCCGGTATCGGGATCATACTGTCTGACTCCTGTCTTGCAACCAAATGGCCCCTGATCATACCCCTTATACGAGCTCCTATACCCGTCCTGACCATCATAGAGCGCACAGGCACCATAAGCCGAATATTTATACATGGCATATGGAATATCACCAGCGCGGTTTGAAGTCTGCACAATGTTGCCCATACCATCATACAGGAAGAAAGTGCTCTTGCAGGAGGGTGGTATCCATATTATAACTCGGCTTCCCCTGCCTTCACCTGCCAGGGCGCTCACACCTACTTTAAGCCCGTTCAGATAGGTATAATACTCAATGGAATGGACAAGCGTGGTCTCATCGAGAGCGCCGCCTGTATAGGCGCCAGACGTGAAATTCTTGTACAGCAGAGCGCCGAATTCATAGCCGTGATAGACATTGTTAAAGTTGTAATCGGATGTTGCGGGCGGTGACGTATAAGTCTTTTTCTCGCTGAAGAAGAGCTCTTCATCGCCATCGTATGAGAAGGATTCCTCAGTATAGAGCATTTCGTCGGGACCCTGCGCTTTTGCAACTGCCGCGCCTCTGCTGCCAGGATTCTGGTAGCTCTTGACGCTTCGCAGGCGGTTTATCGCGTCAAATGCGCTTACGATATTGGGAATGCTTGGAGAATCAGGTGAGTATTTGCGAGACTGGTTGCCGTTTACGTCATATTCGAAGTTGTAGGTCGGCATTTGCAGGCCTGTTCCTGGAGTCCGCTTCACAACCTGATGGGCGTTGTTATAGGTATATACGATATTACGGTTGCTCGACAGCAGACGATCCCGTATCTTGTTCCCGGCGTCGTCATATACGAAGCGTATCTGCTCCGATTCGTCATAGGTAAGCCTGTTGAGCTTGTCATATTCATACTTCATGAAGCCTGGAACGTAGGGATAATTGGGATCTTTCTTGAGGCTCGTGCAGTTTCCATTGTTGTCATAACGATAGGTGTAGGAGATGTATGGCGGATCATTGAGAGGATTGGGATGATCGTTTTTAACACTGGTGATCCGATTCTCCGCGTCGAATGACCTTAACGAGCTTGTGCTGTCAGGGTAGTTGATGGAGAGCATGTTCCCGACGTCATCGTATTCCGCTGTGAATGTATCGCCGTTTGAATTGGTCACGCCAATCTGCCTATCCAGGCTGTCGTATGAGTAGCTGTATGAAAAATCAAAGGACTGGCCGAGAAGTCCGGCAGGAGTGGGAGGCAGGCCCCTCTGGATGGTCTTTGCCATATGTGTCAGGTTGCTGTTTTCATCGTATTGGCAGGTGGAGCTTTCCATCTGGGTGCCGTCGAGGGTGGTGACTTTATCGGTCAGGCGATTGTCATCGTCGTAGTAGTAGGCGACTTCAAGATTGGAGAGGACTGATGAGCCTCCTGTGTCAACCACTGACGCGCTTACGCGGTTATTGCTGTTGTCATAGGCGAATTTAATGACATGAGGCTTGCCCAGGAAAATCTCTCTGAGCTTCCGGGTGAAATGCCTGACCGCTCCCCGTATCGCTGAACCTGTTATTGGAATCCCGCCTCTCATCCTGTGTTTCCTCAGATGCTCCGCTTCCTGTGAGGGCAGAGCTGTGTTTTCATCCCTCCTTTCATCGATTAGAATCGCAGTCGATGCTGATTTCTTCAGCGGTGGTCAATAAGCCCGGTCTGTTGATAGTCATTATGGTATAGCCAGATGGCGCGGTTGAAGATAGCGGGCTGAGAATATGTGCGCCTGGCTCCGAAGGAGCTTATTCCTTTCATTATACCATTTGTGACTATTCCTGTCCATGTCTTCATACTTTATCCATAACTGCCCTGGTAGGCAAATTTAACGTATTCATCTGCATGTCTCTGAAGCCTCACTGCCATCTGATTTATGGGATGTTTCCGGGCGGCCTCTACGAGCTCTTCGACAGTGACGTGGATGTATATCTGTGTTGTCGAGATACTGCTGTGGCCCAGGAGATCTCTGACGACCTCCAGTCCCTGTCCTGACTTGAGGAGATGGGTGGCACAGGTGTGTCTCAGCTTATGAGGCGACAGCTTTTTGACGATGCCTGCCTTTATGCCATATTTTGACACGATGTATCCCACTCCGCGAGTGGACAGGCCTCCTCCTTTCTTGCTCAGAAACAGGGATTCTTCATCGTGAGGTCTTGAATAGACCGTCAGGTATTCCTGAAGTGCTTCACCCATAACATCGTTCATTGGCACATAGCGCTCTTTGTTGCCTTTTCCCCTTATCAATATGAGCCTGTTTCCCCAGTCTATATGACCGAGCTTGATGTTGCATAATTCGGCCACTCTTACCCCTGTAACATAGAATGTGACAAGGATGGCGTAATCTCTTATTCCCTGTATTGTATCCCTTTTTACCGCCCGGAAGAGCTCCTTTATCTCGTCTTCGCTGAGTGAGACAGGAAGTTTGGCCGGCTCTTCCTTTATTTTACGGGGGAGGTTTCTCGTGGGGTCTTTTTTCTCCTCGATATACTCGATGGCAGCGAGGTATTTGTAGTAGCTTTTTAATGAGGCAAGCTTTCTGTTAACCGAGCGCTTGCTGTTCTTCCTCTCTTCCCTCAGATAGACAATGAATTCAAGGATCTTCATCATATTGACAGCTTCAAAGGTGACTCCCTCTCTTTCCAGGTATCTCGTGAAGATAGAGAGATCGAATTCATAGGCACCCCGTGTTCCAAGTGAGCAGCCCTTCACCTTTTCGACATAATTGAGAAAGCCGTTGAGGTGCGGAATCTCCTGCATCATTGCTGCGCCTCCAGTCCTGAAAGTATCTCGTTTGCGGGGTGCTCTTCAATGGCAAGCTTGAGCCTCCTGGCCGATGTGTGGAGATAGGGGTTCGATTCTTTGAGTGACTTATGGCCCATGAGCTTGGCTATGACAGGAACTTTCACTCCCTCTTCCGCGAGATGTGTTGCATAGCTGTGGCGTATCGTTTTGGGTGTGACTTTCTGCGTTATGTTGGCGGCTCTGGCGAGTTTTTTCATGAGCTCGCGGAGATAGTTGAGTGTGACGTGCCTTTCGCCTTTCATCTGGAAGAATGCCCTTCCCTTATTGCCCCGCATTGCCTTGTAATCTTGCAGAAGGGGCAGAAGCTCACAGGGCAGCGGGATGTATCGCTGCCGCCCTCTTTTGCCGTGATTGACAAAAACGGTTTCTCTTCCCACGCTTACGTCGTCCATTCTAAGATTGCAGAGCTCATTCGCTCTCATACCAGTTCCATAGAGAAGAGCGAGAATGCAGTAATCCCTGAAGCCTGCTTTGCCGGTGAGCTTTCTTGCCTGCTGAAAGAGAAGAGCTGTCTCTTCCTGTGAGAGAAAATCATCAGTTATCTTCGTTGCGGCCCTCTTCAGCTTGACAAGTGAGGCGGGGTTTTTTGTAATGATCTCCCGGCACAATAGATAGTCAAAGAAGGATGAGAGATGGGATAGGTTTTTCAAGACGGTTGTATGACTGACACCGGTTTTCTTGATATGCTCAATCCAGGCCAGCAGGTCAGATGCGGTGATAGCTGCGGCTTCAAGAGAATTGCCCTGGCCTTTTTCCTTTTCCAGGCAGGCGCACATTTTTCTGATGGAGCATCTCATGTCCTCAAGAGTTCCTGCGGCGTACCTGCGTATCTCCATATGGTAACTGAGCCATTCATTCATTGCTTCCCTGATTGTCATTATGTTACACCGCCTTTCTTAGTCTTCTGGTCTTAACAAGTGGATATTTCCTCAATATTTTGTTGATGGGATGTGACTGCACTGCTTTATGAGCTTCTTTATCGCTTATATGGGTGTAAATCAATGTGCTTTCAAGATGGTTGTGACCAAGCCATTTGGCAATCGTTTCTATCTTCTGCTGGGAATACTCCAGAAGGTGTGTAGCACAGGTATGGCGCAGCAGTCTGGTTGTCACCTTCTTTTTCAGGCCGGCTTTCTGCGAATAGATTCTCATGAATCTGAGGACATTGTCTTTGCTGATGGCCCGGCGTTTGTTATTCAGGAAGAGGGCAATCGAGTCACTCTCGATAATGAGGCGGACCTCCAGATGTCTGGCAAGGGCTTCACAGACAAGGGGAACCAGTGGAATGAAGCGTTCTCTGCGTGATTTGGTGCTGCATATCTTTATCATCCTTTTTTCCAAATCTACACTCTCTATTGTGAGGGCCAGGAGCTCGGAAAGTCTTATTCCTGTGGAATAAAGGAGAACAACGATTGCATAATCTCTTATTGAATAGGGCTTGGAAGACTCTGCCAGAATGGTGTGTATGAGGAGCTCAACTTCTCGTGGTGTGAGGAAGCCTGGTAACCTTTCGAGGCGATCAATTCTCGGTCCCTTCAGCCACTTGGCGGGATCTTTTTCTATCATCTCCATTCCTTCTGCATACTTGAAGAATCCTTTGAGCATGCTCAGCTTTGAGAGGACTGTGGTTTTTGCCCTGAAGGTTCCGGTTTTTGCGAGGTATTGAATAATGTCGGTGCTGCTTATGTTTGCAAGCCTGGCTTGTGTCACACTGCCATATTTCTGAGCGAGGTAAAGAGAAAATTTCTGAAGCTCGTACTTTGTATGCAGTACTGACTCGTCACAAATTCCTTTGATCACTCTGCTATACTCCAGATACCCTTCAATACAGGTTTCCAGCTCGGTTTTTGTGTCAATTTTTTTCTCTGAAATCGTAAGCACTTTTCACCTCTTCTGCTGAAATTTTGTGATGTTTCATTACTATAGCATGAAATGCTGGAAACATAGGTGGAGTATGGGTTTTCGAGATGTTTCAGGAGAGTCTGCGAATGGAGGTTTTTTGACCCCGGAAAATTTTATGTCGTTAAATAATCAGATTTGCATGATCCCAGCTTTGTGCAGATGGATAGCGCATAGCCTGGATGGTTCCTGCTGCATAAACGGCACTGGCCAGAACATGTGTTGGGCAGAACAAACCCCGGATCATTTGTTTTCGCCACGGGCCTGTGAGCTCAGCGGTTGTAGTATTCAATGCTGATTGTACAGCGACATCTGTAATATCAAGTATGCGCTCCAGATTAACCTTTATTGTCAATTGCACGGTGGGATTGACTAGCTTTTTCTTTTTATGAGTGGGATCTGTAACTAGCACAATACGTTCGACGCTGGTGTATTCCGCTAGAGCAGTAACCGGATCCTCTGCCACATATAACGCACTTGGTCCGCCTTTCGGAGTGTAGCGCTGTCCGTTGAGTCCGGGGCCAAGTACATACAGAGGCATCATTGGAGCGAATTTTGTCAGCGTCGCAAAGTCAACAATTCGATAGCAGGCTTGTTTATATGGCATCAATGGCAGAGTTGCTATGATTGCCGGCAGATCAGATGCTGAATGCATTAGCCCGGATGCCCCAATAATGTGTCTTCAACCATTGCGGCTATGTCTTCAATATGTCCTTCCCTGATGTAATCGATTGGCAGTTCGTTGTCTAATTCTGGATTCGGCGCATTCAGCCATATACGGAGGCCTCGTTCAGAGCCAGTGAGCCTGCGAAGGCCCCAGGCGATTCTCTCGAAGCTGATCAGCTTTGATTGAATTGATTGCGCATCAGGTGTCTTATAAAGCGCGGGCTCTCCGGCTCCTATAATGCGCGCCAAAACTGGAATCGAAATGCCAAACATCTTTACGACCTTTTTTGCATCAATCCGACCGTTTTGGCTTCGAAGCTCGTCAACAACCAAATGAGGCAGGCGATATCTGGTTGTTTCATCGGCCGGCGATATCTTGCACAAAAGTCTGAAGATCCGCTGTAAAACCTCTTTCGGATCATAGGGCCTTCTCACCATCTCGATTAACGGATCACGCTCTAAAAAAGACCAGTCCGGATTTGCCGAAAGCATTAAAATCGGGATTTCCGGTCTTGCCTTCCGCAGTCTTTCTGTCAAATTACATACTGATTGGCGGGGAAGCTCAATATCCAGGAGCACTATATCAGGATCATTTACAACAACCGTGCTGAGCAATTCTTCTGCAGAGGCAACGGGAGATAGCGTCAATTGCACTGGGCCTGTTTCCTGTTCCAGTCGTCCCAGGCAGGCATCCGGGTCGAGAACCGCCGCGGTGTAACGTTCAGCCATAGCAAACCCCACTCCTGTAATTCATATTTATACTAAAATTATACCATATCCAGATTTTGAGTCAAGTAAGTATAATAATAGTATAATTCTAGCATGCGATTACGTATTATCGGATGAGAAATATTCGGCAAGATTCAGCAGCACTTCAGGGCCAGGGAGAGGGGATTATTCTTTTCCGGGCTATATATGCAGTGACATCTTGAATTGATTATAATGTCACTTTGTGTTAAACTATATTTGACTATGTTAAACTTTGTAATTGATATAAGGACGTGGGTGCAATGAATAAAAGAGCGACAAAGGTTGTCGGATTTTCTGTGCCGCCTTCGCTTTACTCTGAGCTGGTTTTTATTGCTAAAGAAGAGCAGAAAACAAAAAGCGAGTTGTTCAGGGATATGTTTGACATTTATAAACGATTTCGCAATACCCAGAGGGTACAGGAAGAGCACTGGATAAGAGAGGTTATTGCGGAGGGGAAGAGAGAGAAAAAGACCTTTACGAAGAAGCAGGAAGAGGCCGAATACCAGGAGCTGCTCTCATATGGCACAGCGCAGGCAAAAAAGTTAGGATTGACTTCAGAAGAGGATTTGGAAAGATATCTGAATGAGCAGTAACAGTATCAGGGCTGTTTTTGACACTAATATCCTCGTTTCCGCTTTTAACTGGAGAGGAGGTAACCCCGAAAAGGTATATCGAGCCGCACGGGCTGGACAATTCACCCTCTTGACCTCACCGGCTGTTATCGCAGAAACGGCGAGAATACTGAGAAACAAATTTTTCTGGAACGAGGAAGCCCTTCTCAAGCAAATCAAGGAAGTTTCACGAACCGCAGAGATAGTGGAGCCCAGTCGGCGCCTCTCTGTTGTATGCGATGAGCCTGACAACAGAATCATCGAGTGTGCAGTGGAGGGCAATGCTCAGCTTATTGTTTCAGGGGATCGTCATTTACTTGAAATGAAAGAATACAACGGAATCCCCATAATAAGAGCTGTCGATTTGCTTCACATACTTGGCAAGTGATATATGCAGAAAGATGCGCTTTCAGAGGCGGGATATGAGAAGATTTTTATTGAACAGCTGAGAGGGGTGGCTTCTGAAAAGCCCGGAATTGAGATGGCGTCTGGGGGAAAGGCCGAATGTGTTTGACGAGTAGAAGATTAAGGTTGCGCCGAGGCTGCATGAGGAGCGCCAGCATACTGTGCAAGAGGTACTATTGTCTATGCCCTTCAATTTTTGCCACAAGCTATGGCAAAAATTGACAGCATCGAACTGTCATATTCATATATGCGCGTGCCCCCAAAGGGCTAGGGAGAGGGGATTATTCTTTTCCGGACCATAAACAGGAGCATCTTGGTTCAGGATTGAGAAGTTCCTCCGGAAAGCTCTTCAATCTTGCCGGCTTCATTCATTACTGTCAATGCGGAAATTATCAGCCCGCGCTGTTTCTTGGGGAGCCCTGTAAATAGTGTGGTGAGCATTTTCTTATCGCCGAGCTCGCCTAACATGTTCCAGGCGGCAAGCGCCTGCTCTCTATCTTTAGGGACCTTTTCCAGATTTTTTCTCTTGACGGATATCATCAATTTGTGAAGTGCAAAGTTCGCAGGATGTGGGACTTTTATAAGGAGTCCCTTATATTCTACAGACATCGTGTTGCTTACAAGAAAGGAAAGATATGGTAAGGGCTGGGGGTGTATGCCGAATCCAGGCAATTTATACCGATCTGCTATTCCATCACCCTTCCGATGGATGAGGAATTCGACTATGATCTCCGGATGCTCAAAGGTGGTGTATCCGGCTTCTCCATGGTATTTCATCACAAAATCGAGCTCCTTCAGAATCGTGATGATGTTTTTCGGCTTTTGTGACTTGGAGATGAGACTTGTTTCGAATTCAATATCCTTTGTTCTCCAGGATGTAAGGCGAAAGGCTTCTTTGAATTTGTGCCTGTAAAAATATACACACCAGCTGCCTACAACTACGAGGTGTTGAAGGATGCCTTCTCTGTCAAGTTTTTCCAGAACCTTGTCAACAAAGGGGACAACGCTATCCATAGTTTAGAACCTTTTGGAAAAATGTGATCTGTTTTTCGGACTTCTTAATCAGCTTTGAATACTCTCGTCTTCTGCGGATCTTCTCGCGGTAACGCTTCAATTGGGCATCAGACAGCTTTCCCAGATATCTGGATTGTACTCTGCCTGATTTGTCCCTGTATGAGAGATAGTAATATTCGTTGCCTTTTATTTTCTTGCGGGAAAGGCTGCCTTTGGGAAGTTTGCTCAATGCTTTTTTATAGTCATCTCTTATCCTGATAGAGTTTTCCAGTTCTTCCCTGGCCAGACTCTTCATTATATCCATTTTAGAGCTCCATAGTTAACCAACAATTATATAATTATTATAATTAATTGGTTAACTATTTGTCAAATATCATTCAAAGAAGGCGCCGGGAGAATGATTTGATGAGAGGTCTATGTGGCCGGCCCCATCAGTTCTGCTGGAATCTTCTCTAATATTGACACGTTGCCTTATAATCAAAATGAAGGTTTTACTCCCGTGTCGGGGTTCGCAGAAGGCCCGCGCTGCAGAGGGCAGAAGCGAAACACCCCTTCTGGACTGCCTGCAAAGGTGTGGTAAAATGCGGGAGGTCTGCAGCCCCTGAAATAGGCCCGAGAAAGAACGGGCTTATTTTATTGCTGTTCCTCAGGGAATGTCGTCACGATAATGTTCTTTTTCAGACAATAAACCGATTTCATTGGGCATCAGAAGTTAGAGCAAACTGGCAGGACCTTTTGTAAACCTGTCGTATATGTGATATGCGGGAACACGGCTGGAATTAGATTCTGGCACGTGTTCCTTTTATTTTGAATGAAGCAATCTTGAAGGAGGTATGAAGGTGAGTTCAGAGAACGGAGACCTTATGACAGTAAAGGAAGCGGCACACATACTGAACCTTTCTGAAAGGACGGTATGGAAGTACATTCAGAATAGATCACTGAAAGCTTCAAGAAAGATCACAACTGGGAAAAAGCCTATGGTTATGGTGTTTGAGAAGAGTATTTCTGAACTATTGCGAAGCAGGAATATTGAACCTTCAACAGGAGGCTCAATGAACAATCCTGAACAGGTTCACAATGCTTCAGGAAACGTTCAAAATGCTTCAGAGAAACCTTACTTAATCCCGCTTCAGCATTACGAAGAGCAGCGTTCACAATGGCTTCAGGAACGTGATCAGTTACAGGCGGGTCTTCTGATGTATCGTTATAAATTCGAAGAGTTGGATAGGCAAGTGAAGATGTTGCCGGCTCCAGTCGAGATCATTCCCACCAAGTTGACTGAATTAGAGACAAAGGCAGCAGAACTTGTCGAGAAGGACCAGGCACTCATAAAATCACAGGAGACTGTTAAAGCCCTGGAGGAGGCCCTGCAGATGGAGAGGCAGCGTTCATGGTGGGAGCGACTGTGGAAGAAATGAAGTGCAAACAAAGAAATATTTCGTTATGATTGAGAACAGGCGACGCCGAGGTGAAAACAATGCCTGAAACTCCGAAAAGGAAACCTTTAAAGCAAGCTGACAATAAAGGTGACGCCCTTCTGAAAGTTCTGGAAAATGCTCCCGAAGACGACGAGCCATTTACAGATGATGACAGAGCTGAGGAAGAAGAAGGGTGGAGGGAATACCTGGAGGGACTCGGCAGGCCATGGCCAGAAGTGACAAAGAAGCCGTCGCAGCAGCATAAATCATCATAGAAAGAGACACGCCAATGGTAAAACACATGCAACGCCCGCTCTGGGAACTGCGGGCATTGCCTGGGAAGCTCCTGGCTTCACCAACACCGGAAACGGTAAAGGAGATCTTCATCAAGGATTTCTTTGACCGCGCCGGAGATAAGCTGAGACCAAGGAGATTCACTGACACTGAGGGTGTCATTGTAACGGCAAAGGAACGTAACTTCGATCATATCTTTTTCAAGAATGGTGTCTTTCTGATAGATAGAGCAGAAAGAGTCTACTGGATAAAGAAAACCATTCTTAATGCAAGATACATCATACAGGACAAGGACAGCGATATGAGGTTCCATTATCTTCAACCATATAAGGTGGGCGAGATTGTAGAGAGCTTTTGTGTTATTACAGAGAGGATAGCTACGAGCAGGACGAGCAGAATAATCACGGCATTTCCTGTGGACTGGGAAAGAATTTATGCGCTGATGGAGGAAGCAAAATGAACCCTGTTAAGGGCTCATTTCGTGGCTGCAAGGCCTCTGCATTTACCACACCTTTTTACAGGCAGTCCAGAAGAGGTATCTCGATCCATCCCCTGCAGCCGGGATGGGTACGAACCTCTACGCAGAGGGAAAACCTTCACCTTTATTATAGGACATGAATATGGATGTGTCAACGTTATGAAAGACTCGTCCTGGGTCCCGGAGCGCGTTATAGCAAATGAGGTAATATGATTTACGAGCAGATGACCATTACCGGCGAGTTAGAGCTTACTGATGCCCAGACTATGAAGGTGATAGCGATAAAACGCATTTTCACGGCAGAAAGGCCTTGTTGCCTTTGCGGAGAGAGATTCGCCAGGGGAGCAAAAATAGAAGTGATTTTCCCGGCACAATGCGATTTATGGAACAGCTCTGAAACTGGACCTTGGTATCCAGGCGGGCATACTTCGTGGTGGATGAAAGCTCATGCCTTTCAGATAAAGAAAGGAGACGGTAAAATACTTTTTTCATCAGGTATGCCAATGGTTCTAAGGTAAGGAGAAAAGTTATCCACAGGGTGCTTTTGCATATTGTTATTCGAGGGGAAATACCGTATTCTGAGTCGAGAAAGCAGCCATAGAACACTTGTGGCCGTAGGGACCAAATTCTGTAGAACAAGATCTTAGAACTAGGAATTGCGCCAGATACAATATTTAGCCAATTCTCGTATGGTGAACATGCTATGAAACAGAAAAGGTTCCTGCCTGCACAGTCTCGATGGATAGTTCATATCAGGAGAATAAAGGCTAATAGTAGAAGCCAGAGACAAACCATGAGCATCAATGGTTAAATTTGACTGATCAAGAAAAACATTGTATAATTATGGCTAATGAAACTCAATGGGAGGCCATTATGGAGCTACACGAAAAAGAAATATATACAATCGAAGAAGTAGCCCAAATATTGAAGATAAGCCAGACTACCGTGAGAAGAAAGATAAAGACTGGGGAATTGAAATCGCGGAGACTGGGAAGACTGCACAGAGTAAGCGGAATAGAATTAAAGCGGTTGATCTCCGGAACTGACAACAGAAGCAATGAGTCAAGGAGGCAATAGAGAGCGCTAACGAGAGATAAAAAAAACCGCGGAATAGACCGCGGAAAAACCTCTATGCCCGGAGGCATATAAAATTCAAATACACCGACATTATAACATGTCCTCCGGGAATAGTCAAAATGGCTTTGGAGGGCATATTTTATTGTGTCGGAAAGAAACGAAAAGGGCCGGCAGATAGATTATATATTTGCCAGGTATCCTCTATGGATAAGATACAGCAAACTGCCTGGCAAACTTGGGCCGGGTCCGTGGTGCATATTCCAGAGGCTTCTGGAGCTTATGGAGCGATTCGGCAGTCCCAAGTTTCGCTATTCGCTGGAGAGACTCGGTGACACAGCGGGAGTCAATTCAAGGCTTGGCGTAAGGAAGATCCTGAAAAAACTGGAAGAGGAAGGGCTCATACGATACACTCCCCAACAAGGCAGAGGGAAAGAATCGCAATTCGAAATACTGCTGCCGATCAAGGCGCCTCTCTCAGAAGAAGATGTCTATCACATACATCCCAGACTGAGATCTAAATCATACCAGAAGAGCCTGGAAGAATACGCAAAAAAGGATCACAACGTTACCCTTTTAGGAGAGAAAAAGGATCATAATGTGATCCTTTTAGATCAAGAAAAGGATCACGCTGTTACCCTTTTAGAAGATAAAAAGGATCACAACGTTACCGTTTTCGGAAACAATGTGATCCTTTTAGGAAAAAATGATGGGCAAGAAAACGTTGCCACAGCGCCATTTAATGAGAGTCAAAAAAATGCCCATGATAAGGATAAAAAGACTTGTATAAAAAGACAACAACAACAAAAAGATCTTTTTATATCCGGCACGCCAGATGATCCTCAAGATGTGCCGAAGCTGTCCGAACTCAATAACGATAATGCTGTTGTTGCTCCTAACACCCAAAACCTCAAAGAATACGGCATATCCGGCGAGCTAGCTGAACGATACACCAGGATGTATGCCCCTCATTATATCGAAGATAAGATAGAGATAATTGAGTACAAGCGTTTTAAGGGAGAGCAGATAAGAAACCCAGGCGGGATGCTGAAGAAAGCGATTGAGGAAGACTGGCAGCGGCCGGAGGGATTCTCGACCAGGGCGCAGCGTGAGGAAGCTGCCAGGGCTGCAAAGGAAGCCGAGAAGGCTGAAAAGCTTAAAGAGAAGGAGCGGCTGGAAAACATCAGGCGCGAAGAAGAGACCGCTGCCGCAGCCGAGGAATGGAGGAAGGCTGCGGCTCCTGGAATACTTGCCAGGATAAGAGAGCGCGCTGTTAAGGAAGTGAAGGCAAGGTTCCCTGATACGGATGAGTCTTTACTGAGAGTGCCAATAAGACTGGAAGAGAACAAGATCATAGCGAAGGAATTTCTAAGTCCGGATTCTTCCTGATGACCTATATGATAATACTGTCGCAAAGGCGTAATACGGCTATAACATAGCGATTGACAATGTTAATACAGCGTAATATCAAGTATTACAGGCATTTTGAATGGAGGAGCTACACGATGGGGGATGATAGACTGCAGACGATCTCGCTGAGGATTCCGGAAGAGACAGGTGAGAAGCTGAAGAAGTATGCCGAGGAGCACGGCTCAAGCGTGAGCGATGTTGTAAGAGGGCTCATTGACGGGCTGTTTTCCGGCACGCCTGGTCCAAGCCCGGCACCTGGGCCGCCAACACAGGAGCCAGAGCCATCTCCTGCTCCGAATCCAACTCCCGAGCCTGCGCCGCAGCCGGTGACTATACCTGCTGAGATTCTGGAGCTCCCTGATAAAGTCAAGGCAATGATGCAGTATGAGATTGAGATGCGGGATTACGTGGGAAAGATGGCGTGCCGGGTGGGCGAGCTGCAGCAGGAAGTGAAGAAGCTGCTGATGGTGGTGTTTCCATTTATGCCGCTTCCACCGTGGGCTGTGATGAGCGCGTTTGAAAATCCTGTAATACAGGAGCTGGAAAAACTGGCTGAAAAGTATTACGGCGACGGCGCGTGAAATATGTCCGAGAATCTGGACGATTCCAGGACATTTTTCCGGGGAGAACTCGCAGAAAGGTTTTCTGAGCCTCAAAAGGGGGTTTTGGAGGCTAAAGTGGGGGTTGGGACCTTTTTTGAGGAGGAAAGTGGGAAAGAAAAATGTCAAGTGATGTAGGGGTTTTTGAGGGGACAGGTGACGGGAAATGGGAGTGAAGAAGAAAAAAGAGGCGCGCGAACGCGACAAAGAGGAGATGCATGAGGAGGCCACGGAGCGGCCAGGCCGGTATAGGAGTGCTCTTGAGGAGATCCGGCACGAGCTTAGAGAGCTCTGGGGTGGACCGCCCTACGAGAGGGGCGACAAGCTTCCGGCGACGCTTGCCAGGGAAGAGTGCCATCAGTTGATGACGGCATACAAGAAAGGGAAGTGGGCCTTCCGGAACAACCTCGTGAGCCGGATTTTCTATGCCACCGGGATGCGCGGCGAGGAGCTGGAGAACCTGAAGGTCTGCGATCTCTTCGACAGCCAGGGGACGATATTTATAAGGGCTGGGAAAGGCGACAAGGACCGGTATGTCTGCTGTGACGAGGAAACCTTCAAGCTGATCCGCCAGTGGTGCGAGGAGCAGAAGAAGGGGCTGGCCGATCCGGTGATCGGGCTCTCGGTACGCCAGCTCCGGCGGATCGTGGAGGAGGCCGGTGAGATAACGGGGATCGCCGAGAAATATGCGGCGATGGATAGAGTATTCTCATCGCACAGCCTGCGGCACGCCTTTGCCACCCATTGTTATGAGAACGGGATGAGAACGCTGACACTGAAAAAGATGATGGGCCATGAGTTTCTGGCGACGACGGAGATTTATCTCTATACCTCGATGAGGTATGAGGTGGAGGAGTTTAAGAAGGTGGGGCCGCTGGGGGGAGGGTCGTGAAAGTCTTGGTGTACGACGTATCACAAACCTTCGTTTATGATACAGAGAAAAAGGCTCCGATTTAGCCGTAAAATCTGTATCTTATTTCATATCAGAAAGTATGTGTATTATACCAGATTGATTTTGATTGGTAAACAGGAGTTGATCGGAGATCTGGGAAAGTCAGAGGGCAGCCCTTAATTTTTAATGGACTCCAAGATCTCCGGACATCTTACGCGATCGTAACAAAAATCTTACAGGACCGTAACGGATTTTTCATCTTTTATCAACATCGCTCAGCTATACTGAGAATTAGCAGAAAACCATACGAGGGCGCAGTTGAACAACATTCTTTACCCAGTCGGCACTTTTCAGACAGGCATAACCGGTTTCGCTACAGTGAAACGGAAGCCCTGGTTCTTAGCCAACCAGGACCTTTCTTTGACAAAAATTTCAACAGCA
>Ga0302252_1001141_pt1 | contig 16902 bp, 15 predicted proteins | sample AAG_RA_Leu_MG_FD_193511 | JGI IMG/M metagenome (GOLD analysis project Ga0302252, IMG submission 193511) | Enriched activated sludge microbial communities from anaerobic digester in WTTP, New Holstein, Wisconsin, United States - AAG_RA_Leu | ecosystem: Engineered > Bioreactor > Anaerobic >...
TTTAACGCTGCAGCCGGTGGAGTTGACCAGCAGCACTCCCGAGCTGCTGTTGCTTATATTCAGGCCTGCCGCTATGATGTTCTTGCAGGAGACCAGGCCCAAGAAGCCGCAATCGGAAGGCACGACCAGGTCCGACTGGCCCACCAGGTAGCAGACGGACTTATTGTCTACCAAATTGCTCTCGCCGATATCCTGGACAAAGAAATCGTAATTGGATGGCTTGGAGACGCTCTGGCCCGGATCTATCCGCAGGTTGAAGTGATTGTCCCAGAGGCGGCTCTCCTGGAGCCGGTTCTTCCCGCAGGCCCGGATTGAGATTCCGTACCTGTTCTCGGAGGCGGAATTATTGGACAGGATGTTTTCCGCCGAGCCCTGCAAGAGGATTCCGTTGCCGTTCTCCCGGAGGCTGTTGTCCTTCAGGCTGTTATTCGCCCCTCCTTCCAGAAAGATTCCGGCCCGCTCATTTCTCCGGCATTTATTGCCGGTTAAATTGCACCTCTCCGATCCCCTCAGGCTCATGCCCACCTGTCCCCAGGAGATGTTGTTCTGGCTGAAGTTATTGCCCCAAGACTGGAAAGCGTCTATGCCGCTCACCATCTTGCCGGAGAGGCTGTTGCCGAGGACGAGATTGCTATGGGACCGGGAAAGGACTATGGCCATGCCCTCTCCGGAATAGCTGTTGTTGGCCACGGACGAGTCATTGCATTCTTCCAGCGCCACGCCCCGCAGGGCAGATATGATGCAGCCTTCCACCATCCCCTCACGGGTGCGATTGAAGATCACAGCCGTCTCGGCAGTGATGTTGCTTTCCAGGACTGAATTGTCCGCTCCCAGGATCTCCACTCCTATGAGAGAGCTAATGCTGCAGCTTTCCAGTCGGTTGCCTTCTCCCGAAATATATACCGCATTTCCGGGTGAGGAGATGCTACATCCCGAGAGGATGCAGCCGGAGGAGGCCAGGCTGATGCCTGAGCTGCCTTCCGGACCGCTGATATCGATATGCGATATCCTGCAGCCAGGAGCATCGAGGACCAGGCTGCCCTTCAAATTTACGCCCGCCCCTCCGGTGATGTTCAGGCTCCGGTCCACCTTCGCCCCGGAGTAATTGCCTGGCAAGAGGATTATGCTGTCGCCGTCCTCGGCCAGCAAGATCGCATCCTGGAGATTGAGAGCATCGCCCGATCCTTTTCCGTCCACAGTCAGCGTCTTTGCCTGACCGGAGGAGAGGACGAGCAGAAGAATAAGGGCATGCAGAGCTTTCATCTCTCCCGGCTTTAGGCTTGATCGCAGATAAAACTATGGTGATCTTGACCGCTTTGAAAGAGCAGCGATGCAAGGACTTCCTGGCGGAAAGATAGAAATATGTCATTTCGATATTCTCAGTAAGCCAGAGGGAGGATTTTCGTGCCTGAGCCATTTCGCATTCTGATCATTGAAGACGATCCGGAGCATGCCGAGCTGATAAAGATGGGCTTCAGAAGGCATGATGAGTTCTTCCTCGACTTTTCGGCCACCGGAGAGGACGGCCTGGAGATGATCTCTGCTAAGGCTTACGACCTGATATCCGTGGATCTGGTCTTGCCGGGCATGGGGGGCCTGGATGTATTGGTGCGCATCAGGAAGCTGGATCAGGATATACCCGTGGTGATGGTCTCGGGGCATGGAACCACGGAGATGGCGGTGGTGGCCTTTGAGAACCGGGCCACTAAATATATGGTCAAGAGCCTGGAGAGCTTCAAGAGCCTGCCTTATGTCTTCGAGAACCTGATCCAGGAGGCCAGGTTCAAATCCAGCCAGAGGTCCATGCGCTCCCAGATAGAAAGATCGGAGAGGATCCACCGCAGCATCGTGGAAAACGCCCTGGCCGGCATTTACATATTGCAGGATGGGGCCTTCCGACTGGTCAATCCCAAGCTGGGCGAGATATTCGGCACCTCTGCTGAAAGCCTTCTCGGCCTGCCCTTCTGGCAGCTGATCAAGCCCGATGATATGGCCTGCGTCAGCCGCCTAAACAGCGATGGGCAATCCGATGTGCCGGTTTATGAGTCCAAGGTGCAGCGCAAGGACGGCACATATCGCTGGATAGAGTTTCGCACCGTTGCCATAGAATTCGAGGGCAAGAGGGCCACTCTGGGCAACGTCCTGGACATCACGGCCCGAAAGGAGAGAGAGATCGGCATGATCAATGCCGGCCGGGAGCTCTCCGCCCTGGACGGCCTGACCGAGAGCTGCCTGTCGGGCCTGGACCCGGATCAGATGCTCGCCGGCGTCCTAGGCCACCTGGTATCCGGAACGGGCAGAGCGGAGGTCGGCGGTATATTCCTCCAGGAAGGGGAAGCATTGGAGCTGAGGGCTCTGCATGGCTCGGTGGAGGAGCTGATCCGCTTTATCCAGGAGATGGATACATTGCGGCTCCTGAGCCAGCCTTCCATCCATGCCGCCGGGGCGACTGGAAACAGCTGGATCTCGGCACCCATTATGAGCCAGGGCCGGACCAGGGGACTGGCGGTGCTGGCTTTAGCCGAGGAGGCGGACCGGGCTCGCCTGGATTTTCTGGAGAGGGCAGCCAGCCGCATGGGCCGGCTCCTGGAAGGCGGCTCTTCAGAAAAGATGCCGCCATCCGGCCAGGAGTTGCCCTCCCGGATCAGGGCCGGCTCTGTCCAGGATTAGCTCAGGAACTCCTCCAGCCAGTCTACATTGCCCGGTGGCAGATGCAGCCTTCCCTCTATTATATCCTCGACCGTCCGGGCCACCTCTTCAGCGCTCTTGCCAGTGGTATCGATCTCATCCACCCGCCGGCACATCTCCACCGCCTCCACCAGTATCACATCCAGGGCCTCGGCCTCCAGGTTCTCTCTGATCTTGGCCTGGGAATAGCGGCGGGCCTCAAGGCGGGGTCGGAGAGCAGATGGCGAGAGGCGCAGGACTATGGCCCAATCGGCAAAATGATGGGAAAAGTGCCCCTCCAGTATGGTCGTCTCACTAAAGTCAAGGGAGGCCAGATGCCCGGCCAGAGCATCCATATCCGCCTCCAGGCATCCCCTCTCCGGATCCAGGCCAAGGTTCATACCCCCTCTCACCAGGGAGTTGATGTCCAAAATCCGATAAGCCAGCAGAGCGCCCACGGTGGTCTTTCCCGTGCCCGGCGTGCCGGTCAAGGCTATCTGCATATATCCCGGTAAGCGGACAGAAAGCGCCGGTTTTCCTCCGGCCTGCCCACAGTGACGCGAACCCTGTGCTCTCCCGCCCCCCGGAAGGATCGGCAGTCGCGAATGATAATGCCCCGGGAGAGAAATCTCTCCACGAATTGATCGGAGGGCTCTTCTGTACGGAGGTAGAGGAAGTTGGCCTGGGAGGCGCCGCATCCGATCATCCTCACCAGCCTTTCTCTCTCGGATACTATCTTCTCCACCGAGCGGCGCATAAAAGGCAGATCGGATAAGGCTGCCGCCCCGGCAGCAGCGGAAGCAGAGCTTATTCCGTAGAAAGGCGGAGCAGCCCGGCGGTACTGCTCGGCCACCCAGGGAGAAGCCAGGGCATATCCCAGGCGCATGCCCGCCAGGCCGAAGGCCTTGGAGAGGGTCCGGCCTACAATCAAGTTGTCGTAATCCCTCACCATATGGATCAGGCTCCTCTCCGAAAATTCGACATAGGCCTCGTCCAGGAAGACTATGGCATCGGTGCTCTCCAGCACGGCCCGAAGCTGCTCCTGGCTTAGGACATTGCCGGTGGGATTGTTAGGGGAGCAGAGAAAAGCCATCTTGGCCCCGGCAGGCACAGCCTCGGCTAGCTCATGCTGCTCCCCCCGGGGGGAGAATATGGGCCTGGCAGCCGCCATGATGGTCAGGATCTCATAATAGCTGAAGGTGGGGGTAGGGATGAAGGTGGCATCTCCCGGATCCAGAAAGATGCGGGAGAGGGTGTCCATGACCCCGTCCATTCCTGCCCCGATAAGGATCATCTCCTCGGGAAAACCGGTATAGGCGGAGAGCCCTGCCAAGAGCTCCTCCGGCTCGGGGTACCTCTCCATGGCCACAGAAGCGAGGGCCTCTCTGGCTTTGGGACTGGGGCCATAGGGATTCTCGTTGCTGCCCAGCTTGACTATATCCGCAGCATCGAGGCCGTATTTTCGGGAGATCTCGCCAAAGCCCTTGCCCGCCACATAGGGATGGAGAAGGCTGAGGGCGGGACGCAGCTGAGCCTTCTTCCAGGCCTCAGAGTGACTGGCCAATCACGCTCACCACTTGGTCGATATCCTTCTTCTCCACCACCAGAGGCGGTATGAGGCGGATAGTGTGCTCGCCGGTGCTGTTGATCAGAACTCCCCTGGCCAGGGCTTTTTCCACCAGGCTCTTGCAGTCGGCATCGAGATCCAGGCCCACCATCAAGCCCAGGCCCCGCACCTCTCGCGGCCCCAGCTTGGCAAGCTCGCTCTTAAGGTAGGCACCATTCTCCGCTGACCTCTCCACCAGCCTCTCCTCCCGGATCACATCGATCACTGCCAGGGCGGCAGCACAGATAAGCGGCCCCCCGGCAAAGGTGGAGCCGTGATCTCCCTTTCCCAGCGCCTGAGCGGCATCTTCAGCCGCCAGCATAGCCCCTATGGGAAGGCCTCCGGCCATGGCCTTGGCCAGGGTCATGACATCGGGCATAATTCCGAAGTGGTCCTTGCCAAACCACTTTCCGGTGCGCCCGAAACCCGTCTGCACCTCATCGAAGATGAGCAGAGCATCCCTATCATCGCATATCTCACGAGCCGCGCGCAGATACTCTTTATCGGCAACATAAACCCCCGCCTCTCCCTGCACCGGCTCGAGTATGACAGCTCCTGTATCTGAAGTTGCAGCAGACTTGAGGGCCTCTACATCGTTGTAAGGCACAAAGGCCGCCTCATCGAGGGGCCGGAAGGGCTCGCGGTAGGCGGACTTGTAGGTGGCGCCTAAAGCGCCAAGAGTGCGGCCGTGAAAGGCACGCTCCGCAGCCACGATCTTCGATCTGCCTTTTGCCCGGCGGGTGAGCTTGAGAGCCGCCTCCACGCTCTCCGCCCCGGAGTTGCAGAAGTAGGCTTTATCCATGCCCGTCAAACCTTTCAGCTCTTCCGCGAGCATTACCTGGTTTTCCGTATAGTAGAGGTTCGAGGTGTGAATCAGCCTCTCCGCCTGCGCCGCTACCGCACCGGCCACCTTGGGGTGGCAGTGGCCCACATTGTTCACTGCTATTCCGGCCACAAAGTCCAGATACTCTTTGCCATCCGAGTCCCAGACATGGGCCCCGCTGCCGCGCACGAGAAGAACATCCTGTCGTCCGTAGGTCTGGATGATGGCCGCAGCCTCGCGATTCTTGATATCAGTCTTATCGGTCATATGCATTGATCCGGCTAGATTTCAGTTCTCTGCTCTCTTCCATAGCCCCCCAGGCAATATGCCCCAGAGGCCCTGAAGCCATCTCTCTGCCGGCCATAAAAGGCTTTAGAGATGGCTTAGTCTTACGGGATTGCCTGGGCAATTCCTCTGCTGGGGCTAGCCCTCCACCAAGAAAAAGATTTCGCGGATGAAGCATATTCTTGTCGCAGCCCAAAACAGATCAAGAATCGGCCCGCCAGCCCGACGGGGACAGGTTGGAGGGGCCCTGCTTGCCGTCTTCTTTTTGGGCAGGCATTGACAAACTATATATTTCTCAATCCCTTTGCACCAGATGACATCTGACCCAGGTTAGGGTGCTATGAAGCCATAAGGCAGGGCCGGGGCTTAGGGCGTTCCGAGGTGCCTCGTCCTGAGAGAGACGGGTCCAGTTACAGTGGAGTTGAGGTTTTTGGCGGGCAGAGCTTGGAAGTTTGCAGACGATATCGACACCGATGCCATCATCCCCGGGCGCTATCTGGTTATAAATGAGCCGAGGGAGCTGGCGGAGCATCTCTTTGAGGGCGTCCGCCCGGAGATGGCGGAAGAAGTCAGAGAGGGAGACTATGTGGTGGCAGGGGAGAACTTCGGATGCGGCTCCTCCCGGGAGCACGCCCCTCTGGCTCTCAAGGGGGCAGGGGTCAAGGCCGTAGTGGCCAAATCCTTTGCCCGGATATTCTTCCGGAACGCAATCAACATCGGCCTACCCCTGTTCATCTGCCCGGATGTGGATAAAATTGCCGACGGCTCGGAGATAGAGATAGATATGGCCGGAGGCATAATAGAAAACAGGTCCAGCCATGAGTCCTACCAGACAACGCCGCTGCCGGATTTTCTTCAGGAGATTGTGGAGGCGGGGGGCCTGGTGGAATATACCAGAAGGCAGGTTAGTGAGGTAAAGGCATGAATTATAAGGTACCGGTGATCCCCGGCGACGGCATAGGCCCGGAGATTGTAGCCGAGGGCTGCAAGGTCCTGGAGGCGGCGGCAGACAAATATAATTTCTCCCTGGACTGGAAGGAGTACTCCCTGGGAGCGGAGCACTACCTTGAGACAGGCGAGCTGGTCTCCGAGGATACCCTCAAAGAGCTGTCAAGATACCCGGCCATCTTCCTGGGAGCCATAGGCGATCCGCGGGTCAAGCCGGGTATACTGGAGAAGGGGGTACTCCTGACCATGCGCTTCTACTTCGACCAGTATGTCAATCTGAGGCCGGTCAAGCTGCTGGAGGGGGTCTGGACCCCGCTCAAGGACAAGAGCCCCAAGGACATAGACTTCGTTGTAGTTCGCGAGAACACCGAGGACTTCTACATCGGCATTGGAAGCCGGGCCCGGCGGGGCAAGAGCCACGCCGACTTCGAGATCAGGCGCAGCCTCTACAACATCAAATTCGGCCTGGATATAGAATCCGATAGCGAGGAGATAGGCTATCAGATCGGAGAGGTCAGCCGGGAGGGCTGCCAGAGGGTGATAAAGTATGCCTTCGATCTGGCCATGAAGAGGCGCCGGCAGGTCTCCTCGGTGGACAAGGCCAATGTGCTCAGCGACATCTACGGCTTCTGGAGGGAGGTCTTCCTGGATGTGGCCGCGGGCTACCCCCAGGTCAAGCATGACTTCAACTTCGTGGATGCCATAACCATGTGGTTTGTCAAGAATCCGGAGTGGTTTGATGTGGTTGTGGCTCCCAATATGTTCGGAGATATAATCACTGACCTCGGAGCCATGATCCAGGGAGGCCTCGGTCTTGCGCCGGGCGCCAACCTCAACCCGGAGGGGACAAGCATGTTCGAGCCCATTCACGGCTCGGCTCCCAAGTACAAGGGCCAGAATAAGGTCAATCCGCTCGCAACCATCTGGGCCGGAGCATTGCTTTTGGAGCATCTGGACCAGCCCCAGGCCGCCTCGGATGTAGTCAAAGCTATCGAGAGGAACCTGATTGAAGGCAGGATAAAGACCTACGATCTGGGTGGCAGCTCGAGCACAGCCGAGGTCGGCTCGGAGATAGCTCGCCTGGTGGGACTGCTTTAAGGTCCCACAGGGAAAAAGCTTTTATGGGGGATGCTTTTATTGCCAATTGCGTGCAGCAGAAATGGCCTAGGACATGCCAGGCAGCGGGGGCTCGTAGCTCAGTTAGGCAGAGCGTCTGGCTTTTAAATTTTTGTATGAAGATACCAGGTGGTCGAGGGTTCAAATCCCCCCGAGCCCGTTTGGAGTTCCTTTGAGCCTGCGTGTTGCACCATTCCCTTTAAAGGTGGTTCCAGTGACCAAATTTGCCATAAGAGACCATGAGATGGTTCCGGAGCATATTCTGCTCACCCCGGAAGAGGGCGCCGGGGTGCTGAAGGAGTTCGGCATAACCGCCCCCCAGCTGCCAAAAATTCATGTGAGCGACCCCGCGTCCAAGGAGATAGGGGCGAAAGTAGGCGATATAATAAAGATAGTTCGAAAGAGTACTACAGCCAGGCAGTCTGTCTTCTACCGGCTGGTAATAGACTAAGGGTGGTTTTCTTGCTGGATAGAGATGTTCTTTATAGCTCTTATTTTACCAGGGATAAGCTGGTTCACCATCATATAAACTCATTCAATGATTTTATTGATAAGGGACTGCAGAAGGTCATTGATGAGGTCGGTATAATCGAGACCAATATCGAGAATACCTATGTCAAGCTGGGCAAGATCAGGGTGGAAAAGCCCATGGTGCGCGAGGCGGACGGCTCCATAGAGAGGCTCTACCCCAACGACGCCCGGCTTCGCAACCTGACCTACTCCTCCCCCATCAAGCTGGAGATGACCATTGTGGAGGGTGAGACGGAGAAGGAGTTGGTGGAGGCGGACATAGGCACACTGCCCATAATGCTCAACTCCAAGATCTGCAATCTTTACGGCCTCTCTGCCGACGAGATGATAACTTACGGCGAGGATCCTGCCGACCCCGGCGGCTACTTCGTAGTCAACGGCTCGGAGAGGGTGATCATGACATTGGAGGATCTGGCTCCCAACAAGATCCTGGTGGAGTACAACCAGCGCTATGACGAGAACATAGAGGTGACCAAGGTCTTCTCCCAGAGGCAAGGATATCGCTCTCTGGTCATTGTGGAGCGGGGCAGGCGCTCCATACTGGAGGTCTCCTTCCCCTCCGTCTCGGGAAGGATCAACTTCGTGACCCTGCTGCGATCCCTGGGCCTGGAAACGGATATGGATATAGTGAAAAGCGTATCTGACAATCCCGAGATCATCAAATTCATGCTGGAGAACCTGGAGGAGGCGGAGGTGTCCACCATGGATGAGGCCCTGGAGAAGATCGGCTCCCGGGTGGCAGCAGGCCAGGCCAAGGAGTATCAGAAGAAGAGGGCTACATATGTGCTGGACCGCTACCTTCTGCCCCATATAGGTGTGGAGGAGAAGGACCGCTATGCTAAAGCCCTCTTCCTCTCCCGGATGGCCGAGGCCTGCTTCGAGCTGGCGCTCTCCAAGCGCGGTGAGGACGATAAGGATCACTACTCCAATAAGAGGCTCAAGCTCTCCGGGGACCTGATGGAGGACCTCTTCCGGGTGGCCTTCAACCGCCTCACCCGAGACATAAAATACCAGCTGGAGCGGGCCAGCATGAGAAACAGGGACCTGAATGTGGTGACGACGGTCCGGGCCGATGTACTTACCGAGAGGATGATCCATCCCCTGGCCACGGGCAACTGGGTGGGCGGTAGGACCGGCGTCTCCCAACTTCTTGACCGAACGGACTACATGGCTACCCTCTCCCATCTGCGACGGGTGATATCGCCCTTATCCCGTTCTCAGCCCCACTTCGAGGCCAGGGATCTGCATGCCACCCAGTGGGGCCGAATCTGCCCCAGCGAGACCCCGGAGGGGCCCAACTGCGGCCTGGTGAAGAACTTCGCCCAGGGCGTGGAGCTGTCCAAGGGTGCCGATGATGCGGCAAGCATCAAGAAGATCCTGTTTGATTTGGGCGTTGCAGCGGTAGGTGGTAATATTGGATGAGGGCTTAGGTTCCGGAGCGCGGGTTTATGTCAATGGAGAGATAGTAGGGCATCATGAGGATCCCAAAACGCTGGTTGCTAATCTGCGCCGACTGCGCCGCTCCGGCAGCATCAGCAGCCAGATGAATGTGGCCTACTTCGAGGAGACCAATGAGATCTTCATGAACACCGACTCCGGCCGGGCCAGAAGGCCGCTGGTTATTGTCGAGAACGGCCAGGCGTTGGTCACCGAGGAGCATGTATCCAAGATAAAAAGCGAGGAGATGACCTTCTCCGATCTGGTCTCCTCCGGCCTGGTAGAGTATCTGGATGCTGAGGAGGAGGAGAACAGCCTCATAGCCATCTGGGAGGAGGATCTCACACCGGATCACACCCATCTGGAGCTGGACCCCTCTCTTATTTTAGGCATAGCAGCCGGCCTGGTCCCCTACCCGGAGCATAACGCCAGCCCCAGAAACACCATGGGGGCGGGAATGGTCAAGCAGTGCCTGGGCATGTCCACAGCCAATATGCGTCTGCGCCCGGACACCAGGGGGCATTACCTGAACAGCCCTCAAAGAGGGATCGTCCGGACCAAGACCTCCGGGGCCATAGGCTTCGAGGAGAGGCCGGCCGGCCAGAACTTCGTGGTGGCCGTCCTGGCTTATGAGGGCTATAACATCGAGGATGCCCTGGTCATGAACCGGGGCTCCATCCAGCGCGGCCTGGGTCGAAGCCACTTCTTCCGGGTATCGGAGGCGGAGGAGCGAAAGTATCCCGGCGGCCAGGAGGACAAGTTCGAGATTCCCGATGTGGAGGTGCGGGGAGCCAGAGGCAGCGAGGCCTATGATCAGCTGGACTCGGACGGCCTGGTCAATCCCAATGCCTATGTCGGCCCCAATGATGTGCTCATAGGCAAGACCAGCCCGCCCCGCTTTTTGGAGGAGCCGTCTGAATTCGGGCTCACTCCCCAGCAGAGGCGTGAGACATCGGTGACCATGCGCTCCAATGAGAAGGGGGTAGTGGACATGGTCATACTCACCGAGTCCTCCAATGGCAACCGCCTGGCCAAGGTCAAGAGCCGGGACCAGCGCGTTCCTGAGCTGGGCGACAAGTTCGCCTCCCGGCACGGCCAGAAGGGTGTGGTAGGCCTGATTGTGCCCCAGGAAGATATGCCCTTCACCGAATCGGGAGTTGTGCCGGACCTCCTGCTCAACCCCCATGCCATCCCCTCCCGCATGACTGTGGGCCATGTCCTGGAGATGATCGGTGGCAAGGTGGGCTCTTTAGAGGGGCGGTTCATAGATGCGACGGCGTTTTTAGGCGAGAACGAGCCTGACCTCCGGGGCGCTCTGACCAAGTTCGGCTTCTCCCATACCGGAAGGGAGATACTCTACAATGGAGCCACAGGAGAGCAGGTAATGGCCGATGTCTTCGTGGGAGTCATCCTCTACCAGAAGCTCTATCACATGGTCACAGGCAAGATGCACGCCCGCTCCCGCGGTCCGGTGCAGGTCTTGACCCGCCAGCCCACAGAAGGCAGAGCCCGCGAGGGAGGTCTTCGATTCGGAGAGATGGAGAGGGATGTGCTCATTGCTCACGGCGCCGCTTTGGCCCTCAAAGAGCGGCTGGTGGATGAATCGGATAAAGTGACCGAGCTGGTTTGCAGCCATTGCGGCATGATTGCCATCCACGACCGGCGCAGAAATGCGGACTTCTGTCCCACCTGCGGCGCGGATACGGAGATCTATCCGGTGGAGATGAGCTATGCCTTCAAGCTGCTGCTCGACGAGATCAAATCACTAGGTGTAGCCCCGCGGCTGATCCTGGAAGACGCGGTTTAGGTGGAAGTATGACAGTTCCCAAGAGAATCGGCAAGATCCGCTTCGGCCTCATCTCTCCGCAGGAGTTTCGGAAGATGAGCGTGGTCAAGATCATCACCGCTGATACATACGACGACGACGGATTTCCCATTGAGATGGGACTCATGGACCCCCGGCTCGGTGTCATCGATCCCGGCCTGCGCTGCCGCTCCTGCGGCGGCCGGCCCGGAGAGTGCCCCGGCCACTTCGGACATATCGATCTCATCGCCCCCGTGATCCACGTAGGCTTTGCAAAACTGATCCGCAAAGTCCTGCGGGGGGTTTGCCGGGACTGCTCCCGGCTGATGCTCAAAGAGGGAGAGAAGAAGATGTACCTGGAGCAGATCCAGGAGCTGGAGCGTCTGGGGCAGATGACCGACGATACAGTGAACAAGGTCTTTGCCGAGGCCCGCAAGAACAAGGCCTGCCCCTATTGCGGAGCACCCCAGCAGGAGATCAAATTCGAGAGGCCTCTCTCCTATATCGAGGAGGGCCACAAGCTCACCGCCTCGGATATCCGGGACCGCTTCGAGAAGATCCCGGATGAGGACATAGCCGTCATGGGCATGAATCCGGCCACGGCAAGGCCGGAGTGGATGATACTGACGGTGCTGCCTGTCCCCCCCGTAACCATGCGCCCCTCCATCACATTGGAGTCCGGCCAGAGGAGCGAGGATGATCTCACCCATAAGCTGGTGGACATCATAAGAATCAACCAGCGTTTCCAGGAGAACCGCGAGGCTGGGGCCCCCCAGCTGATCATCGAGGACCTCTGGGAGCTGCTGCAATATCATGTCACCACCTTTCTGGACAATACCGTATCCGGAGTTCCTCCCGCCCGCCATCGCAGCGGCAGGCCGCTCAAGACCCTCTCCCAGAGGCTGAAGGGAAAAGAGGGCCGCTTCCGCGGCTCGCTATCAGGCAAAAGGGTCAACTTCAGCGCCAGGACGGTCATCTCTCCCGATCCCAACCTCTCCATAGGGGAGGTGGGAGTGCCCATGGACATAGCCATGGAGCTGTCTGTGCCCATGATCGCCAACTCCCGGAACATGGAGATGATAAAAACCTACGTTCGGCGCGGCCCGGACAGACATCCGGGCGTCAATTATGTCACCCGCCCGGACCAGAGAAGGGTCAAGGTAACAGACAAGAACTGCGAGGAGGTGGCGGAGCAGATAGATATCGGCTGGAGGATCGACCGCCAGCTCTCCGACGGCGACATAGTCCTCTTCAACCGTCAGCCCTCCCTGCACCGCATGTCCATCATGTCCCACCGGGTCAAGGTCATGCCTTACAAGACCTTCCGGCTCAATCCGGCGGTCTGCCCGCCCTACAACGCAGACTTCGACGGCGATGAGATGAATATGCACGTGCCCCAGACGGAGGAGGCCCGGGCCGAGGCGGAGATACTGATGAGGGTGCAGGAGAACATCCTATCCCCCCGGTTCGGCGGACCGATCATCGGCGGCATCCACGATTATGTCACAGGCTCCTTTTTGCTGACACACGGCAGAAAGCCCATAGACCGGCGAGGGGTGATGGAGCTACTAAAGAAGTTCGACATATCGGAGCTGCCCGAGCCGGAGGGTGTCGAGGACGGCAAGCCCTTCTGGACCGGAAAGCAGGTCTTCAGTCTGATCCTGCCCCGGGGCCTCAACCTCTCCTTCAAGGCCGATTTCTGCTACAACTGCGATGTGTGCCGCGGAGCGGACTGCGAGAACGATGCTTTTGTGGTTATAGAGGACGGAAAGCTCCTCCAGGGTACCATAGATGCCGAGGCGGTGGGGGCCTTCAAGGGCAAGATAACCGACCGGATAATAAAGGAGTACAGTCCCACCGTGGCCAGCGAGTTCTTGGATCGCATGACCAGGCTGGCTTTGCGGGGAATCATGCATGCCGGATTCTCCTTCGGCATAGACGACGAGGACATCCCCAAGGCGGCAGTGGAGCAGATCGAGGAGACCACCAGAGCGGCCCGGGAGAAGTCTCAGCAGCTGATAGAGGCCTACAAGGCGGGGGAGTTGGAGCCCCTGCCCGGTCGCACCCTGGACGAGACGCTGGAGATGAGGATCATGCAGACCCTGGGAAAGGCCAGGGATACGGCGGGCAAAATCGCCGGCCGGCATCTGGGTCTGGACAACTCCGGGGTGGTCATGGCGGTTAGCGGAGCGCGCGGCAGCATGCTCAACCTCACCCAGATGGCGGCCTGCGTCGGCCAGCAGTCTGTGCGAGGGGAGAGGATCATGCGCGGCTACGCTGGCCGGACCCTGCCCCATTTCAGACGGGGCGATCTGGGTCCGGAGGCCCACGGCTTTGTGGAGTCCAGTTATAAGGACGGCCTCAATCCCACCGAGTTCTTCTTCCATGCTATAGGCGGCAGGGAGGGCCTGGTGGATACGGCCATCAGAACATCTCAGAGCGGATACCTGCAGCGCCGCCTGGTCAATGCGCTACAGGACCTAGAGGTCAAGTACGATGGCACGGTCAAGGAGACCCGGGGAATGATAGTGCAGTTCCAGTACGGCGAAGACGGGGTGGATGCCTCCCGGCGCGACTATGCCAGCAACGACAATGTAAAGCGCATAATCAAGAGCGTGCTCCAGAAGGGGCGGGAGGAGTCGGCATGAGCCTTACGGAAAAAGAGATCAGAGAGCGTCTGGATGGCCTGGACCTGCCGGAGAGCATCAAGGATGCCATGAAGTCTGGGCTCGAGGGCGCCTCCCTCAGCAAAGATCAGATGGATGAGATCATATCCATGGTCAGCTCCGACTACAAGCACTCCCAGGTCGAGCCCTGCGAGGCGGTGGGCGTGGTCGCGGCTCAGTCCATAGGCGAGCCCGGCACCCAGATGACCATGCGTACCTTCCACTATGCCGGTGTGGCCGAGATCAATGTCACTTTAGGTCTGCCCCGGCTCATAGAGATCGTGGACGCCAGAAAGATCCCCTCTACCCCCACCATGACCATAAAGCTGGCTGCGGATTATGCTCACGACCGGGACCTGGCCAGAGAGGTGGCCTGGGCCATAGAGTCCACATCCATACTCCATCTGGGATCCATCGCCACCGACCTGGCGGAGATGAATGTGATCATCGAGCTGAATCCAGGAGCCATGGAGCAGAGGAAGATCACCGCCGAGGAGGTTGCAGCCAGGCTCAAAGAGGAGACCGGCCTTGATGTGGACCAGAAGGAGAATCTTCTGGTCATGGCCCCGGAGGAGCCATCATACCGGGAGCTGCTCCAGCTGGTGGAGAAGATCAAGAAGATATCCCTCAAGGGCGTGGAGGGAATCAAGCGGGTGGTCATAAGGAAGGAGGGCGATGAGTACATCCTCTACACCGAGGGCTCATCGCTCAAGAAGGTGATGCAGTTTGATGGTGTCGATCCCACCCGGATCAAGACCAACAACATCAATGAGATCGGAGAGGTGCTGGGCATAGAGGCAGCCAGAAATGCGATCATCAATGAGGCTACAGATACCCTTCGCGAGCAGGGCCTCTCGGTGGATGTGCGCCATATCATGCTGGTGGCGGATATCATGACTGTGGACGGCGAGGTCAAGCAGATCGGCAGGCACGGTGTCTCGGGGGAGAAGGCCAGCGTTCTGGCCAGAGCTGCCTTCGAGGTTACCGTCAATCATATACTGGATGCAGCGGTTCGCGGCGATGTTGACGACCTGCGGGGCGTGACGGAGAATGTGATCGTTGGCCAGCCCATACAGCTGGGTACCGGGGATGTGACACTCGTAGCAAGCAAGAGATGAGGAGATAACGATGATTAACGTAGATAGAGCTCTTAGAAGCTCCATTAGAACCGGAAAAGTGGTGCTTGGGTCGAATGAGACCGTAGAAGCCGGGATTGGCGGACAGGCAAAGCTCATAATTTATGCCGTGGATTGCCCTGCCGATTTTAGGATGCAGCTGGAGAACATCGATGTTCCAGCTTATGCATACCAGGGAATGGGCAAAGACCTCGGATCTGCCTGCGGAAAACCCTTCTCCGTTGCCGCCTTGGCCGTCATAGAGCCAGGGGATTCGGAGATAATGGCACTGCAGCGCGAGATCCGGGGTGTTGTGGCATGAGTGAGTTCAAGCTCACCACGGAAGGAATCAGATATATTGCTCTGTTCGAGAGCCTTACCGGCGGCATGGCCCGGGATTGCATTGTGGATGAGGACAATGAGCGGATCATCTTTGTGATCAAGAAGGGAGATATGGGGGCGGCCATTGGCCGCAAGGGCTCCAATATCAACCGGGTGAAGAAGTCGGTAGGAAAGCAGATTGAGATAGTCGAGTACAGTGAAGATGCCAAGGAGTTCCTGGAGAACCTCTTCCAGCCAGCGGCGATAAAGAATGTCATGGTTGTGAACAAGAACAATAAGCGATTGGCTTATGTAGAGGTAGCAAATAAGGACAAGGGCATTGCCATCGGCAGGGATGGCCGAAACATATTAAAAGCCAAGATGCTTGCGCAGAGGCATCACGGCATTGACGATATCATAATTCAATAGGTTTCGCGCATTTACTCAAGGTGAAATGAATGGGAAATGGAATTTATGCCGCCAGGAAGCTGGAGGGTGATCGGAAGAATATGAGATGGAGCGATCCCAAGTACATCCGCAGGATGTCGGGCAGCAAGATGAAGGCTGATCCACTGTCCGGAGCGCCCATGGGCAGGGGAATAGTCCTGGAAAAGGTAGGAATTGAGGCCAAGCAGCCCAATTCGGCCATAAGAAAGGCGGTGCGCATCCAGTTGATCAAAAACGGCCGCCAGGTTACTGCCTTCGCCCCGGGCGATGGTGCCATAGGATTCATAGATGAGCATGACGAGGTCACAGTAGACCGCATCGGCGGGCGTCAGGGACGGTCCATGGGAGACATCCCTGGAGTAAGATTCAAGGTCATTGCGGTCAACAATGTATCGCTCCAGGAGCTGGTCCGGGGCAGAAAAGAGAAGCCGGTCAGGTGAGGAAAAATGAAATTATTCGGCAAGTGGGATCCGGCTGAGGTCGAGGTTGCTGATCTGAGCGTCAAGGGATATATGAACCTGGCTTCCAAGTCGGTTATGATCTCCGGCGGCAAGCATGCCAAGCAGCAGTTCAAGAAGTCGGAGCAGCATATCGTGGAGCGACTGGTAAATAAGATGATGAGAAAAGAGAAGAACACAGGCAAGAAGCTCAAGGTCTATGGAATTGTCGAGGGCGCTTTCGATATAATTGCCAAGAGGACCAAGGAGAATCCACTCAGCGTCCTGGGCAAGGCCATAGCCAATGCCGGCCCCAGGGAAGAGGTGGTCCGTCTCAAGTACGGAGGCATCACCGTGCCCAAGGCCGTGGATACTTCTCCCCAGAGAAGGGTGGACACTGCCCTGATGTTCATCGCAAAGGGCGCTCATGCCGCCTCATTCAAGAAGGCCAAAACGGCAGAAGCGGCACTGGCTGATGAGATCATAGCTGCCGCCAACCGCGACGTCAAGAGCTACGCCATCAACCACAGGGACAGCGTGGAGAGGGTGGCCAAGGCGGCGAGATAAGGCCGCTTTTATCCTTTTTTAAAATCTATTTTTAGTACGTGTTTAGCTGGATAAGCACGACCGTAACATCTGGAGCTTATCGAGTCCACATTGTTCCCAAGTTGCCAAGACAGTCATAATAGTCTCATGAAT
>Ga0302252_1001142_pt1 | contig 16900 bp, 10 predicted proteins | sample AAG_RA_Leu_MG_FD_193511 | JGI IMG/M metagenome (GOLD analysis project Ga0302252, IMG submission 193511) | Enriched activated sludge microbial communities from anaerobic digester in WTTP, New Holstein, Wisconsin, United States - AAG_RA_Leu | ecosystem: Engineered > Bioreactor > Anaerobic >...
ATGAAGCCCATGGTAGTGCCTTTATGAACTTCGGAAATCTTGGCAGCTTCATCTAACTGGTCGTTGCGAATGAAGTTTCTAAGCTTCAGGAATAAACCGCCGGCGTCTATCTTTTCGTTCATATAGAGCTGTTTCCAACGCACGAAAGCATAGATGATACCAATTACAAAGACAAGCAGAATAGGATAAGCCCATGTTCCTGAATCTACGAACACGGAAAAGAGGTCGGTTCCTCCCTTAACGGGGGCAGCCTCAGCAGCTGCTGCTTGATCAGCAGCCTGGGCAAATAAACCAAGGCAAATAAACAGGGACACGATCACGAGGACGATATGTTTTGCTTTCATTTTGACTCCTTAAGCCATTTATTTAATAGTATATCGCTATTTTTGCGCAAAGATTCGAGACTGAAGCTGAATTTGTATTCTCCAGATTTCACATAGGTGTCGGTTTTATCTTGAAATACCGCTGTATCGGGAATCAGCGATTTTGCTTCGATGGTTAGTTCGGCTTTTTCCACATAGGATTGAACTCCTCTAAAGCCAGCTGGGGTTTGAGCCGGGTTCTGAGTAGTCGTTTGGGTGGCCGTTTGAGCTTGCAAACAGAGCGTCAGCATCCCAAGTGCGAAAACCAGCAAGAGCTGCTTTTTCATCTTATATCCTCCTTACCTGCTTTTACAATTTTAACTGCGGCCATGAATCCGCGGTAGGCCGAGCCATTACTCACCACGAAACGCAGGGTGTTTTTTCCTGTCACCACCTTGGTTCTGTCTATGCTGCTAATCTGGGTGGGATATACCCTGAATGGTTCAGGATCGTAGTCGAAAGCCAGATTTGTGGCCAGTTCCTGCCCATTAAGGTAGACTGAGGCATTTTCCGGGGCCACGAAATCTATCGAACCTTCTCTGAATTCAGTGTCTAGATAGAAATCCACCTCAAACACGGCAGTAGCCACAGGTGCTTCTTCGATTGGCCAGATAGCCCTGGCGGCTGTGCTTTCCATGCCTTCAATCTGGTCCTTGGCAATGCCAAATTGCGTAGCCGGCGTGGCCGCGCTGGCCGTCTCAGCCCCTGTTTCGGAATTAATGCTCACGATTCTCCAGGTGGGATCAGTGTATAGCATTATTGTCTCCGGAGGAATAGACTCCGAAATGGTCTTGCGATTGGTATAGACCTGCAGGTTTGCATATATCGTCTGGTTTTCCGGAGTAGCGTTGGGAACGTTTAGCTCGATGATGTTCTGGCCTTCCGCCCAAACGTTGGCTGGAAGAAGATATGCATAGCGAGTAGTGGTAAAGGGCTTTGCCGCATCCAGGGTGTCGGTGGCCACTGCTCCTACTTCTACATCTGTGCCATTCATCCGGATTTTAATATCATAAGGATAAACCAATTGCAAAAGTGCAAAATCTGGCTTGATCCTTGTAGTAACGCTTCTGTTCAGAGTTAGCTCTTTCTGGGAAGGAATGGTCAGGCTACCAAGCTGGACCCCCTTGGGCGAGGCTTTGCTCTGGGCAGGAAGATTGACGCTGGACTCCTCTATTCTCTGGTTCCAGCCTACGTTTATGGGGTATTCTTCCAGTTTATAGTCTGGCACCAGATTCCATTCCTGCAGCCAGGCTACACTCTGTTGCGTATAATTATCCTGATAACCTGCCAGATGGTAAATGTTATAAATATTAAGATGAGTGCTGTATTCCGAATTTAGCAGGTCGCTGTTCCAGTCTCCCACTAATTGATTCAGCACGTTTTTCAACGCTTCACCCTGATATTCCTGACGCACTCCGGCTGTTTCCACGGCTATCCGCAGATACTGCTCGACCTGAGTATTGATGGTCGATACACCTTTTGCGTAGATCTTGGCCATCAAACTCAAAGCCCTTAATCTTCTGGGATTATCCAGCTCATAATCTGATGCATTCGCAGTTTCTAAAACCTTGCTTACTTTCTTCACTTCTGCCGTCACCTGAGTCTTGAAATTGGGAATACGGCGGTAGGAGCCGCCAATCAGATGCTTTTGCCAGGTTGTGTTGGCATTTACGGTGATCAGTTTGGCGGGAGAGGAAGTAAGCAGAGCACCTTTTTCTATGGCAGCAAGCTGGCTGTCATAGCTCTTCAGGAAGGCTGCTTTCTTCTGCAGATCATCGTATTCTTTTTGAACCTGGGCAAAGTATTCAGCGTTCTTGGTAGAACTGAATCCGGCGGTTTCAAAAGTCAAGCCTTCTTTTTTATAGGCAGCTTCCAGCTTTCTGTACTCATCTCTTTGTTTAAAAGCCTCAGCATAGTTTGTATTCTTATAGGCAGTATCAAAATTGTACATCAGCTTGTTAAGCTTGATCTGAGCAATCCACATCAGGCGGTCGCTCTTGGTGCGGTCTTTATTATAAATGTCCCTGGCGACCTGCTCGAAGCGCAGGGTGTCGCCTTTGGCCAGATGATCATCGGCAATTACCTGAAGATAGGGGATAACGCTGGCATGATTAGGATACAGGGCTATAAACCGAGAATAGGTTTCCAGTTCTTTTTCCTTGTTGCCGGCTTCCCGGTAATTGATCCCGGCATTTATCAAAAGCACATCAGGGGTATCTGTACCAATGTTTATCTTCTTGTCCCTGGCTTCTTCAAAGAGCTGTAAATATGCTTCCGCAGCGGCTGTGCGGGTAGCCGCGCTTCTCTCCAGTTCCTTGACTTCGGTCATCCTCAGCGAGTAAGCCTGATTTGAGCTGGGATACTTCGCTATGAATGAATTACGGATGCCTTTCGCCATTTCCTTGTTGTTCATTGCGGTATCTGCTTCAGCTATCTCAGCAGCACGGAAATAATAGAAGAAAACCTCTTCGATGTCGGAGGTCGTGCCGGCCAGTTCCAGGAGTATATCTATGGCTTTTTGATATTCCTTCGCCTTCACATAGGAGGCCTGGGCAGCCATCTTGTAGCCCTTTATCTTATCGGATTCTGCTGGAGAAAGCTGGGTTGCCAGCCGCAAACGCTCATCGGCTGCCAAAGTGAAGTTTCCTGCTGTCTCGGCTGCTTCATAGCTGCTTTGGATCTGATAATTTATATCGTTGGTTATGGCCTCGCGTTCAGCAGGGGTAGCCGCAAAGGCAAGAGCCTGACGGTAATACTGCTCTGCATCCCGGAAGTTTTGATCCTGACGGGCCATTACCGCCAGTTTCCCGTATACGTCGAATTTGGAGCGAGGTTCCAGGATTGTTTCTTTTTCCAGGGCCTGCAGATACAGGGTCTTAGCATCTGCAAACTTCTCTCGCCCATACTGAATGTCACCCAAATTCAAGATCAGGGCAAGGGCTTGCTGTTCCCTTTCCGGATTGGAGAATTTTTCGTTGCGCAGTACTCCCACGAATCGCAGAGAATTAGTTTTCAGCATTTCGTAAAGATCGTCTGCAGTAGCGGGTATTCCGGCTTCAGCGGTGAAGCCAGGGTTGCCATAGCTGTCAATCAGTTCGTTGTATACATTGTTGCTATAAACATAAGACAAGCCTTCATAGCGGAAGTAGTCTTCGTCATCAGGGTATTTGGCGTTGAACTGCTGGATTTTTCCTATTGCCGCTAGATAGTTTTTGGGAGACTTGGTATTTTCTGCCAACATGGTGCTGAGGTCAAGCTGAGTTTTTTCATTTGCCTTCCTCCAGTCAGCCAGGGTATCTCCGTGCAGTTCACTAAAATCGCCGAATTTTGCTATGTGCTGCTGGTAGGCAATCAGTTTAGCTTCGTTGGTCGGATCAGATATGAATTCATTCTGGAGTCTGATTCCCCTGTTCTCAAAGGCTCTTTTGATTACGGGCAATTGCTTGCTGATATCCAGGTCTTTGTTCTTGGCAAACCACGCTGATTCCTTGCCATAATTGGTAATAATATTCTGGTAGAGGTCCTGGGTAATCTGGTCAAAATCCTGTCCTTCGCGTAGTGAACGTCGAGAAGCAGCATAGATCATCAGGATAGAATCAACCAAGGTAGGATTGTTGATTGCCAGAGGATCCATGTTTATCTTCAGCCACATGTAGTCCACAGCCTGCATGGAGGCGGCCAGGGTAAATTTGTTGCTGGCTGCTTTTTCCACGACTTTGGAGATCACCTGCTGGTTTGTATATCCTGCGAAAATCTGTTGTAAGGCGGCAACACCCTTGGCTTGAGAATTATAATCCGTTCCGTCCAAAGCGATCAGGCAATATGCAATATTGTTAATTGCATCTTCCTGATAGTCCTGAGCCAATACTGGATCATTTATCGAGCCCGACTCAACAGCATTCAGCAGGGTAAGAAAGTCACCCATGGCCAGCTGCAAGTCTTGCTCCTCGGCTGAGTTCAGCCTCAGCCAACCACGTTGGTAAATGGCATCATACTTATATTTGCTGGTTGGCTTTTCCACAAGTTCATTAAAGCAGTTGGCGGCTATTGCATAGTAGCGCTGGGGTTGATCAGCGTCAGTTGCCAGGATATAGTTCAAAATTCCCAGTCGATAAAGGGCTTCGTCGTAGAAAGCAGAGTCCTTGAAACCGTCAACAATCCTTCCGTAAGCCGAAAGCGCTTCCGTAAAATCAGATTCTTTATAACGGCTTGCCGCATCCAGACTGAGAGCGGTGCTATTCAGCTCATAAAAACGGTTTTTATTCGTATCTATCTGTTGTCTTTTCAATTGGCTGCTGATAAAACCAATATTATAGAGAGCTGAATCAAGGTTATAAAAATCGGGATCCAACTGCACTGTCTTACGATAACTTTCCAGAGCGAGAGACGGGTTTGTGAGATTTACTGCATACTGCAGCTCTGCAAGGTTGTAATATAGGTCGGCATTACTTATCAGAAAAGTGCTGTCAGGTTGTTCCACGGCTTGGAAATTAGGATTGGCGGCGATAAAGTTTTGTATTTTGGCGATTAACGTTTGTTTCTCTGCCAGAATCTCGTTCAACCTTGTGGCCATTTCCTGCTCCGAGAGTGAATTTCTCTGAGCCAGACGGTTTTGCTCCTTGACATGGAGGTTGCGATATTCCAATTGAAGCGCCAGAAACTCAAGATTTGCCTGCAAATCTCTTACGTTCAAGCGGATGGGTTCATTGCGCGGCTCAGAATCAAGAGCCATACCAATCTGGGAATTTATCTTCGCCTGCAGTTCATCCCGCATCTTGCTGTCAAAAATATCTTTGGCATCTGTGGTGAAGAACTCCTCCATCTCAGCCAATTGCATTTCCATGTCTTTCTTATCGCGATTGAGCTCGTAGTACTCAGTCAGAATTGCGTTGAATAGCTGTTCCTGAACATCATCCAGGTGCTTGCGGGTTCCCAGCAAGTCTTGTTTGCGTATGGTGAGATTGGTTCTTTTTTCGGAGTATTCTGCTCTGGTGGCCTGCAAACGGGGTAGCAAATCTGCGTTTGTGGGATTGGCGATATCTTTGTCAAGCTCAGAAATCAAGTCGTTATATACTTGGAGGTTCTTCTCAATCTCCACCAGGCGGGTCAGTTCCAAATCACTGAAGTCTTTGCCCTGAATGCTGGGATCGTTTGCCAGGAAAAGCTCGTATTGCTTTTGCAATACTCTGTCCATCAGTTCGATCTGTTTTTGATAGCTGATTGAAAATTGCTTAACGCTCTGGAGCAAGGCATAACCATCGGCGACTTTGGCGGCAGATTTTGCTTCCACGTCATGATACTCGGAAACGTTGCCACGCAATTGGTCCAGAATATCCAGCTCTTCTTTGTGTGTGTTCACAATGGCATCCAGGTAGATAATGCCTCTTAGTGAGATCAGTTCATTATAATTCTTGATCAGATCGGTCTTTACTCCATCGATCAACGCTGTGATTTTTGCATATTCCGCATCAGTGGGATTTTGATAAAAATTCCTCAGATCAAGCTCTTGGATTCGGTTGATCGTGGCAATTTTAGCCGGTAGAATTTGGTTTAGAATAATATCCCGGTTTTGGTTGTATCCTTCCAAAGTTGCCAAGACGGACTCGGATTCACCATCGTCGGCCGCCATGTCTGCCCATATATAAAGGTAAGAGGGATAATAATGGTCTATGTTCATGTTGTCCAAGACTATGGCACGCAAAAAGTCTTTAGCGGTCTGGCGATCTCCAGCCTGAAGGTAATCGGCCATTTGCTTGTACAGAGTCATGTTCAGCATAGCTCTGGCGTCTTGGTTGAGATTTGTTTTCAATAAGGAGGTAAAATAACTGATAGCCTTTTTGTTTTCCCCCATGCGGGCATAAAGATGTCCCATCAAATACAGTACATCATTCTGATCCATTAGGTTGAATAGGCTACTATTCTGTGCCAAGGCCTGTTCTGCAGCTTCGGGGTCGCTTTGCATGAGGCCTGGCAAAGTATCGATCAGGAAGGTCTTGGCAGTTTCCCTGATCATCTGCTTTTCGGCCGCGATTTCTTTCAGCAACTCATCTTTCGTAAGAACTTTTGCGTTTTGGGCAACTAAAAGGGATTGGCAAAACAACGCAAAAACAACGAGTAGTATCACATATATGTTCTTTTTCATAACCCCGCTCACTTATTTATCTTCTGTCCGGTCGCTTTGATAGCGAAGTTCAGGACAAAGACCTTTGTGCCTTCGTCCTGAACTTCTTCTATCTATATTCATAGGAAGTATGAATCCTAAACCTACATTTATTACACTTCTGACGTTAAGCTATTATGGTTTCTGTTGCTTAAGATCCTGTATCCATTTGCGAAGTTCGTCCATAGCTTGTTGGGCTTTCTGGCGTTCTTCCCTCAGTACCTGGAGCTCTTTCATAAGGTCCTGAACTTCTGGGGAGAGCTCTTTGTAGGCAGCGCTACCCTGTGTGGTCAAGCCAGGGGTTGTAAGCTGAGTTCCGGGTCCGATCACAATCTCTTCGCCTGAGGGGGTTATAATTACCTGACCCTCAGAGAGATTGGTGCCGGGAGGAACTATCACCACTTCGCCGGATGGGGTAACTATGGCTGTTTCGGTAGGAGTGATAACGGTTTCCCCTATCTCAACAATCTCTTCGCCTTCTTCCAGATTGGTGGTGGCATAACGCCCGATATCGGGACGGCGTTTGGCTTCGGCAAATTTGTCGAACAAATAGGACAAACCGACGCCAATCCGGAGATTATCTTCGTAGCCATTGTCCTTTGCCAGGTCTTCCATGGCCGCTCCGGCAAGTTTGATACCAAAATTCTTGTAGCTGTACTTGATGCCGGCATTGAAATCTTCTCCGTCATATTCAGCTTGCAATGAGAGGTCTTTTACGGGCGACATCTCAAGCGAAGTAAAGAACCCGTTGAAATATCTGGAGCGGGAAACCTGTCCCACGAAGCGGTTTGCGCCAAAACCCAGATTCAACATCCAGGGAATACCCATGAATACTGCCTGCTTGGAAGCTACCACATAGGGTGAGTAGTATTCATAAGAGTCTCTGTCTGGATGGGTGGCAAAATCCTCGGTTGGGGCAAGGTCCTGGGTTTTATGTTTTCCCACGGGGGAGAGGATGTTATCCATTCCGACCGAGATTTGAGGCAAGCGGAGGGTCTCTTCTATCACCTTCACTTTGGCATTGAAAAAATAGACTAATCCATCTTCTTTGGTTACATCACCCACATAAACTCCAAGCTCCACTCTGTCCAGGATGCCGACGCCGGCCATCCCATAAGGGAAGAAACCCTCGTGATCATCAGTGACAGGAGTAGGTTTGGCCACGTCCCGATAATATCCTACCAACATAAACTCAGCTGCCTTGTGTGGTAAAACGTAGGCATCTGGTGTACGCAGCATCCCCAGAGTCTGAAAGGGCGCAGCCTGGACGACGCTAAACATAGCTGCCAGAACAATCATGCTCAATAATACTTTTTTCATACTTCCCTCCACCTTTCGGTGTGTTTCTTATCATGTTTCATCGATATCATTGACAGATATTTCGTCAAGCATTTTCTTGTCTTATGATTCAATACTCACGAAGCGATCTGTTTAAAATAGGCGAAGACATCGCCGTCAAGCACCTTGTAAGTACCGGGTATACCTTGGTTTGTAGAAACTACCGGCAAACTTATGGAGAAATTGACGTTATTGTTGAAAAGAATCAACGCCTAATTTTTTGCGAGGTGAAAACTCGTTCATATCACTCTATATCTCGTGCGCTGGAAGCGGTGTCGTTTTCCAAACAAAAAAAACTAACCAAAACCGCACAATCATATATTAACCAGAATCCTCAGTTTCACAACCATCAGTTTCGGTTCGACATTATTGTGGTACTTTTTGAGCCTGGCCTGGACATCTTTTCTGTGAAACACTTTGAAGATGCATTTTTGCCAGTCCCGTACTGTTAATTATCCAGTTTTCCAGTGTCAAAATCACTGCCTACGAAACGGATCCAATCCGGATTGGTGGCTTCCATGTCGTCGTTATCAACGTATATTAAACGATAATTTCCGTTCATTTGGATGTCTATGAACAGGTACACCGGCTTGTTTTCTTTGCTGTATTTCCAGATTTCAAAGTCTTTTCTTACGAATCTGCTTTCGTCAGAACTTGTCTCTCGTTGCACATCATCGGGAGCACCATAGCGGATGTAGATTCTTCCCATGTCCGAGGTCCAGCCGTTTTTTAAATGGCTGAAATGCTGATTGGCATAGTCGATTCTTTCCTTGATCAGCTTAATCATGTCTTGCGGACTGCGACCCTTTGAAGCGCCAAGGCTGCGCCAGAACTCGGTGCAGTAGCGGCGCTGTTTGTCCAAACTCAGGGCTTTCCAATCAGATGGCAGTTTGCTCCCCGGAAAGTAGGACATCAGGGTATACTCGCTTTCTGGGTCTGGAAACAGGAAGAACTGCTCTTCTGCTTCCTCGAAGAGCACGAAATCAAACTCCTGTTCAGCTATCTCATTTCCGTTTTGAACTACCACGGCTCCCCGGTAAGTGCCGGGTCTTAAGCTTTCCAGAGGGATTTTCAGACTGAGGCTTTCATTGTTCTGCTTGGGTACGAAGTCCAGATATTCATCCATGATCACCAGCGAGTCTTTGGTTAATGAAAGGTTTAGCAGGATGCTCTGGTCCGAGATTGAGCTGTAGCTTTCCAGGTACAGGAAGAGGTTATCGGTCAGATTTTTATTTATCAATCCGGAAGGTTCGGGTTTGTAAAGTGTGTTGTTGCGTTGGAATTTTGCCAGGTACTGCAAGCTGTCTGGGCGTACTTCGGTGTTCAATTCAATGTCGCTGATCAGGCTTTGAGGGTCCAGCTTATCGATGGCGAGCCGCCAGTTGAAAACTTTCTGAGAGTTTTGGTCCACGGCCTGGAAAACCACCTCGGTGCTTGGCTTGTCCAAAATAAAGCTTAGCCGGTTTAGGTAGGATTTCTGCCGGTTGGCGGCGTCTGCTTTGTTTCTGATCCCGATGTTGTCGGTCACTTCCTGCTGCATCAGGATGCTATCTGCTTCCACAAATTGAACCACAACCTTCAATTCGGCAAAATACCCATTATTTTGAGCCAGAAAAACCAGGCTGGGATAGGGTACCTGATAATCGAGCAGCAGGATAGTCTGCTGATTTTTGTCTAAGAAGCGGTTGGAATCCAGGAACATGTTCAGCCTGGGCTGAGCAATCAGTACGTTGAAGGCGAGGTAAAGTGCCATGCTGAGCAGCAAAAACTTAATATTCTTCATCTTTATTCCTCAAGGTGTATTGCCCATACCCTTTGGTATCTGCAAAAACGAATTGCAGATTTTGTTTGTAATAGGTCCAGATGATATGCGGATACATATCGAGCGGATAAGTTTCGGTGGTTATCTCATCCGGTTCGCCGAATTTTATGTATATTCTGCCGCGATCGGAGCTCCACCCTTTCAGTTTTTTATGTATTGTGAACATCTCATCCGCTTTCAGTACTCTCTGATAGAATCTTTCGCGGGTTTCGTTGCGGACCGTTCCGGGGCTGGGATCGTTTGCCTTCCAAAAGCCTTCGATTGCTTCGGCATATTTGCTCTTCGGCAGTATGCGCAAAACCTGCCATTCGTTTTGTGTGGCGATATAGCGCAGTTGCTGCATTTGATCCGGTAATGAGTAGCGCAGGGAATAGGCATACCAGGGAGTGAACAGGAAGGGTTCCATTCGATAGTGGATGTTCTGCTCATAAAAAGTCATACTCAGGCTGGCAGTCCTGCCATCTTCCAGAAGAGGGAGCAGATCGATCTCCAGAGGGCTTTGGGGATTGTTTACAGTGGCTGTGGCGGAGGCATAACGAACCATCAGGCTATCGAGTTTCAGGGAAAAGCTTTGCTGTAGCTTCAGAGAATCCAAGCCTGCCTTTTCCAGCTTGTTTGGGATGTACTGAAGGCCTTCCCGGAAGGCTACTACCCAGCCCATTCCAATCTCCGTGGAGTTGTCAGTGATGCTGAAGTGTCTCTTGAAATCCCGTTTTTCGCCCAGAGCTCGGTTTCGAAGCTGGATCTGCACATCGTAAGCCCCTGATTTCAACTGAGTGGAAAATCTCACCGGCAAACCAGTTTCTGACAGCCAATTGCGACTGGGTACCTGAAATGATTTGGAGAACGCAGCCACTTGTTTTTTTCGACTGTCGCTGATCTGAAGAGAAAGCTGGTATTCGGACAGCTCTGTCCCCTTTTTAAAATTCAGGCTGTTGTAGGGGATAACGACCCATAAATCTACTTTATCGGGGTACTGCTCATAGATCACCTCCACAGCCCTGGCAGCATTTACAGCCAATAGCAGCAGCAATAGCAGGCTAAGTATTTTTCCCATTAATTACCACCTTTACCTGAACCGGGGCTTTTTCCTTTTCCAGCCAGCTTAGCATAGCATCATTTGGAAAGAACGTCTTTTGAGTTTGCAGCCAGAAACAATCGTTGTTCTCCAGTTCCACCTGGGCCAGAAGCTTGAAGTTTCCTGGGCTCTGCATGGCTTTGCTGCCCAATTCATTCAAAATGCCTTTTTTGACTTGGTCAAAACTCAGGGTAACCAGCACGTCGCCTTTGAGGGTAGAGGATATATTAGTGAAGGGGATTATCATCTGTGGGATAACCCTCAGCATCCCATCCTCAGAACCGTTGAAATTCGAACGGACTCCGCTGATGAAGTACACTTTTCCCTCCTCCAGCAGAGGTAGATATTGGTCGTAATCACGGTTGAAGAGAGGAATTTCAAACTTTCCGCTGAGGTCTTCGCATTCCACAAAAGCCATGGGGTTCTTTTTGCTGTCTTTCTTTTTGGTGATCCCGCTTACGATTCCAGTGATCAGCAGTTCAGGCGGATTCTTGGTTTTTCCGGATTGTGAATTTGCGTTTCCCAGGTGTTTTATCAGGCTTTTGTACTCGAAAAGGGGATGTCCGCTCATATAAAAACCCAGCACGTTCTTTTCCATTTCTAGCTGATGCAGGTAGCTCCAGGGTTCGATAGCCGGCAGGGGGGGATAATATTCACTATCTTCGTCGTCTTCTCCCAGCAGGTCAAACAGGGAGGTCTGGCCTTTTTTTCTATCCCGCTGTTCGTTGCTGCTGAATTGCAGGGCTTGTTCGATTACTTCCCATTTTTGAGCCCGGGTGCCTTCCAGTTCGTCCATTGCGCCACTGGCGATAAGGCTTTCCAATACTGTTTTGTTCACGCTGCTGCTGTCTTGTCTTTTGCAAAAACTGAAGATGTTGGTATATGATCCTCCGTTTGTCCGGTCTTCGATAATTGCCCGCATGGCAGCTTCACCCAGGTTTTTAATGGCCCGCAAGCCAAAGAGCACTTCCTTTCCGTGCACGCTAAACTCGCTGTCGCTCCGGTTCAGATTGGGAGGAATTATCTTGATGCCCATGCTTTTACACACTTCGATTTTGTTTGGTATCTCCGAAGGATCGTCTTCCAGAGACAGCAGGGCAGCCATGAACTCCACTGGATAATAAGCTTTTAAATAGGCTGTTTGATAGGCTACCAGGGCATAACAGGTGGCATGCGATTTGTTGAAGGCATATTCGGCAAAGCGCAGCCAATCTTGCCAGATTTTTTCGATAGTTGCTTCGGGAACCTGGTTGGCTTTTGCGCCGGCAATAATCTTTTCCCGGTACTTCATCATCAAATCGGTTTTCTTTTTACCCATGGCTTTACGCAGCATGTCTGCTTCGCCGCGGGTTAATCCGCCAAGTTCGCGGGAAATCTGCATCACCTGTTCCTGATAGATGGTGACTCCATAGGTCTCTTTCAAGGCGTTCTCCACCAGTGGGTGATCATAGACCACTTTTTCCCTTCCGTGTTTGCGGGCGACGTAGCTGTCGATGAACTGCATGGGGCCCGGGCGGTATAGCGCTACCATAGCGATCAGATCCTCAAACATATTTGGTTTTAGGTCGATCAGATATTTGCGCATCCCATCGGATTCAAACTGGAACACCCCATCGGTTTCCCCTTTTCCCAAAAGGGTGAAAACTTTTTTATCGGCCAGACTGATAGTGTTGATATCTATTTCTTTGCCTTGAGATTGACGAACCAGATCAACGGTTTTCTGGATCAGGGTAAGGGTTTTTAGCCCCAGAATATCCATTTTCAGCATCTTCAGGTCGTCCAGCCACTTCCCTTCATATTGAACCAGAATTACCTTCTCATTGTCCTTTTGGATGCTACATGCCAGAGGAACGTAATCAGTCAGGTCGCCGGGGGCGATCACCACTCCTGCGGCATGGATTCCTGTTTGGCGCACCAGCCCTTCCAGCACCTGCGAATGAGTATAGATACTTTGATATAGATCGTTGCTTTTTATCAGTTTGGCGAAATCCGGATACTCCCGCGTAGCGTCTTCCAGACTTTTTACCACACCGGGTATGGTTTTGGTGATGGTATTGGCTTCGGTAGCAGGTACGCTGAGCACTCTGGCCACATCTTTGATTACTGATTTCGCCCCCAGGGTTCCAAAGGTAATTATCTGGGTAACGCTATCTCTGCCAAAGCGTTGAACGATATAGTCGATCACTTTTCCCCGTCCCTGGGCACAAAAATCTATGTCGATATCCGGCATACTGATCCGGTCGGGATTCAGGAATCTTTCAAAGAGCAGTCCATATTTTAAAGGGTCTATCAGAGTGATATCGAGCAAATAGGCGATAATGCTCCCGGCCGCTGAACCGCGTCCTGGTCCCACCGGGACATTCTGTTTGCGGGCATTGTCGATGATGTCCTTCACTACCAGGAAATATCCGTTAAACCCCATCCGGTCTATCACACCCAATTCATAATCGATGCGCTCGCTCACTTCCGGAGCTCCCTCGGGATACTTCAGCTTGGCCTGTTCGTAGCAAAGATGGCGAAGATATTCTCCCATCGTTTCAAACTCGGGAGGAGTCTCTACCTTGGGTAGCAGGAATTTGTCGTAGCGCAGCTCAAGATTGATCTGATCCGCAATCTTGAGGGTGTTTTCATAGGCTTCGGGAACTTCGGGATGCACCTTGTGCATCTCTTCGGGCGACTTGAAGTAAAGCTGATTGGTATTGTATTTCATCCGGGAAGGGTCATTCAGCAGTTTTCCGGTTTGGATGCAGAGCAGGATATCGTGAGCTTCATGATCGCTTTGATGCAAATAGTGGCAGTCATTGGTCAGTACCATCGGAATTTCCAGCTCCCTGGCAAGGCTGATCAGGCGGGGCATGGAGTTTTTTTCCGAATCAAGGCCATGATCTTGAATTTCGATATAAAAGCTTTCACCAAAGAGGTCTTTGTACCACAGGGCGGCTTCTTTGGCCTGTTTCATCCTGTCATTCAGGATCAGCGAAGGAATCTCTCCCTTCACGCAGGCGGAGAGGCAGATCAATCCCTCACTATATTGCTGCAGCAGGGCTTTGGAGATGCGCGGTTTATAATAGAAGCCTTTGATGAAGGAATTCGAGGACAACTTCATCAGGTTTTTATAGCCTGTGTAGTCTTTGGCAAGCAGGATCAGATGGTGGCGAGTATCGTTTTTGGCTGCTTCACTCTCCAGATCACCGCTTATGATATAGGCCTCAATGCCGATGATCGGCTTTATTCCGGCGTTCAGGGCGCAATGATAAAAGTCTATCGCTCCGAATAGGTTGCCGTGGTCGGTAATCGCAACGGCCGGCATATTGTACTCTTTGGCCAGCTTGATCATCCTGTCCACCCGGCATGCGCCGTCTAATAAACTGTATTGTGTATGGTTATGCAAATGCACGAAAGACATCTTAGAGCTCCAGTTATTCTTCAAGACAGAGATATTTGGGCGGCCTGATTCTGTCAAAGAATATCTTGCCGATTCCGGGAGATTTTGCCCAGATCATACCGCTATCATACCACATGAGCATGTGGTATGATAGCGGTATGATCTGGGTTAATCCCCTGCTGTGTAGAATTCACAGAAGTGAAATGGGTTGCTAGTGTCATGTCAAGCATAGGGAAGCCGATCTCCCGATCGGCTTGTGGCAAACGGTAGATTGCCACCCCAATAATGCTTGCGACATACAAATTTTGACACAACACTAGATGAGAATAAACAGGACTACGATTTGTTGCTAAGGGCAACGGTCTTTCAAAACATAGCTGCCTAAGCGATGAATTTTCTAAAACCAAAGATAAAACTTGACAATATTTATAGCTTCAGAATAGCTTAAAATGCGGTATAAAACTGTATAAAAGAGGAATGAAGATGAGCAGTAATTTCGACGTTCATGCCATCTATCGCTTGATGCATGACAACCATATCCAGTTTTCTTACAAAGGGCCTATCACACAGGAAGTGCTTATCTCTCTGGGTGATACGATCAAGGAAAAGCTGCACCGCGAGGATTGCGATGCCAAAGTGGTAAGGCGCGTTTTTTCTGTGCTGGTGGAAGCCGCGCATAATATCCTGAAATACTCCACCGAAAAAACCTATATGGATGAAAGTAACAAAGCCACTGGGATCGGCTTGATCGGGATAGGAAAAACCGAGGCGGATCTCTTTTTGGTTTTTTCAGGCAATATCGTAAGCCCCGGCGAAGCTAAAGCAGTGGAAGAGAAGCTGGTGCACATCAACCAACTGACTCGCGACGAACTGAATAAAAGCTATCAGCAACAGCTTAAGCAAGGCACAATAGCCTCTGATGGCAGCGCTGGCCTTGGTCTCTTTGAAGTTGCCCGCAAGAGCGACCGGCCTATGGAGTATAATTTTTCTCCTCTGGAAGATGGGAATGTGTTTTTTGAGCTGAAAATCTATGTAAAGGTCGAGGACTAGAATTATGGAAAACTTCATTATAACAAATACCAAATACACTCCCCAGATAGAGCTTTCCTTCAAGGATCGTTATCTTCGCATCATCGGCGACTCGTACCCGGAAAATGCCATGGATGTGTATCAACCCCTGATCGTGAAGCTGGAAAAATACTTTGAGGCTCCCGCCCAGGACCTGCTGATAGAATTTAACTTCGATTTCGTAAGCACTTCCAGCAAAAAAATGCTTACTGACATAATTGGAATTCTCCAGGGTTATCACGATGCCGGACACCAGATTAAGCTGACCTGGTTTTTTCCGGAAGGGGATTTAGACTGGCAGGAACAATGCGAAATGTTCCTGGAAGACGCTAGCTTTAATTACAGCATCACCCCTTTTAAAGACTGAGGTCTGCATGAGCCCCGACCAGAAAGATATTTTCTGGAAAGAAGCGGAACTATTGGCAGAGGCAAAAATCCTGCTTGGCCAGCTTTCCGAAGACGGTTGTGTGGAAAAAGCCAGATATGCTCAGCTCGCAGCAGCCTATGAAAAGCTTTTGAAACAAAGCTCCAAGCTCACCCGGCTGAGCGATCTGGATGAAAAACGCCTGAATGGCATTATGGACCGGCTATCCCGCTATGTTTCCCCACCCCTGCGCAAGAAAATCGTCGCTGGCCAGGAAAGGGTGGAGCTGAATAAAACCAGGCGGGTAAAACTATCTATTTTCTATTCCGATATCATTGATTTCTCGGCTCACAGCGCTAATATGGAAGGTGAAGCGCTGTCCATAATTCTGAATTCCTATCTTTGTGCCATGACCGACATCGTTAACCACTTCAAAGGCACTCTGGACAAGTATATCGGCGATGCCATCATGGTGTTTTTTGGCGATCCGGATTTTACCGACGACACAGATCATGCCATTCGCTGTGTGCAAATGGCGCTAAAAATGCGGGAAAAAATGGCGGAATTGCAGGAAGATTGGTTCCGGCTGGGCTATTCCGATCCTCTGCATATCAGGATGGGGATTTCCACCGGATATGTTTCCGTAGGTAATTTTGGCAGCGATGAGCGTATGGACTATACCATTATCGGTTCACCGGTAAATTTGGCTTCTCGGCTGGAAACTGCTGCCGGGGCCGACCAGATCCTGATCTCTCACGATACCTGGGGTTTGGTGAAAAATCACTTCCGCTGCTCCGAAGCCCGGAAACTGAAACTGAAAGGCTTTGCCAAAGCGCAATTGGCCTACGAGGTGTACGGCCTGGCAGATGAAACGCAGAACCGGGAAGTGGTGATCGAAGACAAGGAAAAAGGTCTGCTGATCCGCTATGACAAAAGCAAAATCAGCCCCGAAGAGGTGGCGAAATTGATTTTTTAGGTGCGATTTGTAAAAAAATTAAGCTAAGTGCAGTTCATCTGATCAAGCCTGTATGCCATGGCCTGGAGTCCTGATGGCCAACCGTAATGAATTGATATATATGATTAACACCACGAATGAGGAATTGCGATAACCTATGCATCCAAGCAAATGTTTAATGACAGTACGTGAGTATGTGGGGTCAGGCATGCTGCTTAAAATCCCATCCGCATACCAGATTCATGACAATCAATTTCCAACTGAGGACGACCTGTTATCCAAACAGACTTTTTCCTCCAAGGAGCAATCTCTATGCCCAGGCTGATCAAGATTCTTCCTATCATTAGTCTGCTGTTAATCCTGGCTTT
>Ga0302252_1001151_pt1 | contig 16693 bp, 13 predicted proteins | sample AAG_RA_Leu_MG_FD_193511 | JGI IMG/M metagenome (GOLD analysis project Ga0302252, IMG submission 193511) | Enriched activated sludge microbial communities from anaerobic digester in WTTP, New Holstein, Wisconsin, United States - AAG_RA_Leu | ecosystem: Engineered > Bioreactor > Anaerobic >...
CGTGAGATTATCCTCCGCAATATCGCCATACCGGTGGACTCAAGGGGATCCATGCTTGTCCGTTTTCCTGAAAAGGGGAAACATTTTGCCAAGATTTCCGCCAAAGACGTCCTGTCGGGAAGTGTCTTGCGAAACCGCATGGAGGGAAAAATCGTTATCCTGGGTTCTTCCGCCGCGGGTCTGGAAAAACTGCACGCCACACCCGTCAACCCGGCATTTCCCGGCGCCGAGGTCCATGCAGCCGCCATCAGCAATATCCTGAACAACAGTTTCATATCCCGCCCGTACTGGGCGCCGGGAACGGAATTGCTCACGGCGCTTTTACTCGGCATTGTCTCCGCGCTCCTGCTGAGCTGGACCCGCTCCCTCCTCGGTTTTTCCTTCATTGCCGCTGGATGTGTCGCCCTGTGGCTTTCTTCCGGATGGCTGATGGAAAACAGGGGAGTCTTCGTTTCCCCTCTCTTTCCGATGGTTACCCTTGCCTGCAATTTTTCCATCATCACCTTCATCAAATACCTGCGTGAGGAGCAGACCGTAAAGGTCCGCAACAAGGAACTGGTGGTCATGCAGAACTTCACCATCCAATGCCTGGCCGCCCTTACGGAAACGCGCGACAGTGAAACCGGCAGGCACATAGAGCGTTGTCAGCACTATGTAAAGATCCTTTGCCGCCAACTGGCGATTAATCCGGGATTCGCGCATATCCTTGACGAAGAGACCATAGATCTTCTCTACCGATCCGCTTCCCTGCACGATATCGGAAAAGTGGGCGTTCCGGACAGTATCCTCCTCAAGCCGGGCAAGCTCACGGAAGACGAGTACCTGGAGATGAAGAAGCATACCGTTTATGGCCGTGAGGCCATTGAGAGGGCGGAGCATCTTTACGGCAGGGACGTCAAGGATTCTTTCCTCCGCTTCGGCAAGGAGATCGCCTATTCCCATCATGAAAAGTGGAACGGAACCGGATATCCGGAAGGACTCTCGGGGGAGGATATCCCCCTCTTCGGCAGGATCATGGCAGTGGCCGACGTATATGACGCCCTGATCTGCCGCCGTCGCTACAAACCGTCCTTTACCCACGAAGAAGCGGTTGAGATCATCTCCAGGAACAAGGGAACCCATTTCGACCCGCTCGTGGTAGAGGCGTTTCTCGCGGTCAAGGAAGAATTCAGCGAAGTCGCCCGGCGGTACCCCGACGACTAGCCGACCTTAGAGCTTGTCCGTAAATAACGTTACGAGAGAACGCGCCCGGATTTATGCCAGATTTGGACGGGCTGATTGAACGAAACCGCAGGCGTAGCAGGGCTACGTCGAGGATTTTGTGATTGAGGCACGGTCAAAGATGGCGTGAAGACGGGATGCGAGCCTGGAATGTTTATTTACGGACAAGCTCTTAATCATTTATCACTTCGCTTCCCGACGAATCGATGCTATTTTATCTCACTTATTCTACCCACCAAGTCGGGGCCTTATCATGGAAACACGAGAACTGCGGGCCATCCTGATGCGCCTGAAAGACGGCGGCGCCTCGGTCGACGAGACCCTTGACCGGCTGCGCCATCTCCCTTTTGAGGACATAGGCTGCGCAAGCATTGACCACCATCGCTCCCTGCGCCAGGGGTTTCCCGAGGTTGTCTTTGGCGAGAGCAAGAGCGTTGAGCAGATGGTGCGCATCGTTGGCGCCCTTTCCGCCAGGGGGAACAACGTGCTGGTAACACGCATCGACGGGGAAAAGGCCCGGTTGCTGACGGGTTCCTTTCCTGAGGCCCGTTATCACGCGGAGGCCCGCTGCCTGACCATAGAGCGTAAACCAGTGGAAATTACGGGCGAAGGGATGATCCTCGTGGTTTCGGCGGGCACCTCGGATATCCCGGTGGCCGCGGAGGCTGTGGTGACGGCTCGTATGATGGGAAACAAGGTGGAGCAGCTCTTCGACGTGGGAGTGGCCGGGATTCACCGCCTCCTGGGAAAAAAAGACATTCTTTTCGCCGCCTCTGTCCTGATAGTGGTGGCGGGAATGGAAGGGGCCCTGCCCTCTGTCGTGGGCGGGATGGTGCGCAGGCCGGTGATAGCGGTGCCCACCTCGGTGGGCTACGGCGCGTCCTTCGGAGGTATCGCGGCTCTCCTGGGCATGCTCAATTCCTGCGCCTCAGGGGTTACGGTTGTCAACATCGACAACGGTTTCGGCGCTGCCTGCGCGGCGAGTCTGATCAATCGTAAAGACTGAAAGGCGGGGCTAGGGGCTGGGGAACCGGGATTGAATCGTATTTTCCGCTTAGCCCCACCCCCGGTATCCAGCCCCCAAAGGTGGTGATCACGCAAATTCTATTTGTCATGCCCGGATGACTTTATCGGGCATCCATGATTCCGATAGGTTACAGTGTGGATTCCCGATCAAAATCGACTCGGGAATGACAATTTGCGAGATCATCAAAGGTGATACCGTGAACATCCTCTATTTTGACTGCTATGCCGGCATCTCCGGCGATATGACCGTTGCGGCTCTGCTGGACCTGGGGGCGCCCCTGGATCTGCTGAGGGACACCCTTGCGGTACTCCCGCTGTCGGGCTACACCCTGTCCGCGGAAGAAACAAGTCGTGGCGGCATCAGGGCGGTGTCGTTCAAGGTCCATGTCACGGAAGAACAACCGCACCGCCGTTACACCGATATTGCCGCGATGATCGAAAGTAGTTCGCTTCCCGGGGAAGTGAAGGAAACGGCCGGCCGGATATTCCTGCGGCTCGCCCGTGCTGAGGCCAAGGTCCACGGCGTCGAGGTCGAATCCGTTCATTTCCACGAGGTGGGGGCCGTCGATTCCATCGTGGATATCGTGGGGACCGCGGTCTGCCTCCATTACCTGCAGGTTGACGGCATATGCGCATCCGCCCTTCCCCTGGGCGGCGGTTTCGTCGAGACCTGTCACGGCAGGCTCCCTGTGCCCGCGCCCGCTACCGCGGAATTGCTGCGGGGACTCCAGGCGCATGGAGAACTGGGAAACGGGGAGCGGGTCACGCCTACCGGCGCCGCCATCCTGGCTTCCCTTTCAACGGGATTTGAGCGGCCGCCGGTATTTGCCGTGAAAGGAGTTGGCTGCGGGGCCGGGCGCCGGGACTACGGGGATGCGCCCAATGTGCTGCGCATCTTCCTGGGCACGACCAACCCGTCTCCGGAGGAAGACGAGATCCGGGTGCTGGAGACCCATCTGGACGACTGCAATCCGGAGGTGCTCGGATTCCTGCTGGACCGGCTCATGGAGGCGGGCGCTCTCGATGTGGCGTTTTCGTCAGTGCAGATGAAGAAAAACCGGCCCGGCGTACGCCTCACCGTTCTTGCTCCGCCCCATCTGCTGGATGCTCTCGCCCGCATGATCCTGCAGGAGTCCACCGCCATCGGGGTGCGATACTACACGGCCAGGCGCCTGAAGCTGGAGCGATGTCTGGAGGAACGGGAAACCAGCCTGGGCATGACGCGCGTCAAGGTCATCCGCGACCGGGGCGCCCTGGTGAGGATCGCGCCGGAGTTCGACGAGTGCAGCCGGATAGCCCGCGAGCGGGGCATCCCCCTGCAGGACGTGTACGGGATCATCGAAAGGGAGACAGGGGTGGAATGAGGCGATTCGTTATTCTTTTCGCGACCTGGTTCGGCGCGGGCTTCAGCCCGTGGGCGTCCGGAACCGTGGGAACCCTGGCGGCGGCGCCCCTCTGCCTGGTCCTGTCCCGGCTTCCCCTGACGCTCTATCTCTTCACTCTGCTGGCGTTCTTCTTTTTCTCCTGCTGGGTGTCGGGACTCGCTGAAGAGGTCTTCGGGGAGAAGGATTCAGGCAGGATAGTTATCGACGAGGTAATGGGCTACTTGATTACCATGACCGCGGTCCCCCTTTCCTGGCAGGGGGTCGCAGCGGGATTTGTCCTGTTCCGCTTTTTTGATATCACCAAGATTCCCCCGGCCCGATTCTTTGACCGGCGGATGAAAAATGGCTACGGGGTGGTGCTTGACGACGTGGTTGCCGGCATCTATTCCTGTATAGCGCTCCATATTTTTCTGAGGTTCATATGAAGATTTCGACCCTTTCCATTGGCGACGAGGTCATCTTCGGCGAGATCACCGATACCAATGCGGCCCATATCGCCTCACGCGTCTATGATGCCGGCTTCAAGGTCCGCCAGCACATCGGCGTGGGAGATGTCGAACCGGACATAATCGAGGCCGTTGAAGAGCTGGCGGTCCACAATGACTTCGTCATCGCCAGCGGCGGGCTTGGCCCCACCGTGGACGATCTGACTGCCCGGGCAGTGGCGAAGGCCGTAGGCCGCCGCCTCATCCTCAACGAGGAGGCCCACCGCCACCTGAAGGAGAGCTATCGCCGGATGGGGCGTGAAATGCTGCCCGGAACCGAAAAGCAGGCCCTGCTGCCGGCCAAGAACATCCTGATACCGAACCCCGTGGGAACCGCCTGCGGTTTTATCGTCCCCCACAAGGGGTGTTTTCTCATGTTCCTTCCCGGCGTGCCGGTGGAGATGAAACGGATGCTTGACGAGACGGTGATCCCCTTCATCCTTTCCCGAGCCAGGCGGACCACCTTCATCGAAACAAGACCCATCCGGATACTGGGCCTTTCGGAAACCGGTCTGGAAAGTCAGGTCAAGGATCTGGCGCGACCGAGGGAAGGGCTGGAAATCGCCTATTGCGTGAACTTTCCCGAGGTGGAGCTGAAGCTGCGAGGAGAGGGTGAAGATCAGGATCGCCTGAAGAACTTGCTGGATGCGACCGAGCAAAAGGTGAGGGAAAGGCTGGGTGAACACGTGATCGCCGAAGGGGGGGAGACCATTGATACGGTAGTGGCCGGACTGTTCCGCCGCAAGGGGGTAACCGTTTCCCTGGCAGAGTCCTGTACCGGCGGCCTGGTCGCCAAGCGCATCACCGACCTGGCCGGAAGCTCGGCCTACTTCCTTGAGGGGGCCGTGACCTACAGCAACGAGGCGAAGAACCGGAGGCTCCAGGTCCCGGCCGAACTCCTGGAAAAGGAGGGGGCGGTCAGCGGGGCCGTGGCCATGGCCATGGCGCGGGGCATGCGCGCGGCGAGCGGCAGCGACATCGCCCTGGCGGTTACGGGCATCGCCGGACCGGAGGGCGGGACGGAAGAAAAGCCGGTAGGCACCGTGTTTATCGCCCTTGCTTCCCGAGGCGACTGCATTTCCAAGAAATATGCCTTCACCGGCAGCCGGGAGCGGATCAGGCTGGCGACGTCCTTCACCGCCATGGACTGGCTGCGAAGGCATCTGCTGACACTGCCGGACTCCGCGGCAACGCCGGGTTCGGGAGAGGCCGGCGAATAATTCTCAATGTGAATCAGGATTGCACGATCTTCCCAGGGTCAGCCCCCTGTCGACCCTGACAGGCGCTATTCTCCATGCCGCCGGGGACTCTGGACTCACATGGCACCTTTGTCTGGCAGAGCCCGCATCCGGTCTCCATTGTGCCGTAAATATCCCCGGCGGTTTTCCGTAATTCACCGTACACGTATGCCCGGCATTTTTCCTTATCGTGACCCTGGCGTGAAATTGCGCCGACCGGGCAGCGCTGGATGCAGAGTCCGCAGCTCCCGTCATGGCAGAAGAGGCAGTTGCTCCAGGGGGTCCCGCATGTCCTCCTGGTGGGGGTTATCTTCTCATCGGTGACGATACTGCCGCAGCGGTGGGCTATCCCCTTTTCGGTTATGAAGCCGTCATTCAGGCTGAAGGTTCCCAGCCCGGCCGCATAGGCCGCGTGGCGCTCGGACCAGGTAGAGGCCATTCCCGACCTTGGGTCCAGCACCGGCCTCCACATCCCGGAAAGGAGCGGGGCCACGGCCTGTATCCCCCACAATCCGAGCGTTTCCACCATGTGCATGCGCAGCAGGTTGTTGAAGTCTTCTCCGTGGGCTCGGGTCATGGCCCACTCCAGGGACGGCATCTTCTCTTCCAGGCGGTTGCTTTCCCGGGTCGCTCGCGATATGGGCAGGATCCAGCAGACTACGGTTCGCGCCTCCCCGACTCCATGGCCGAAGGTGTTATCCATGATCTCCCCTGGTGTCAGGTGAAAAGCGCCTATAATCCTCTTGTATTCGCTGAACAGGGGATCGTCGGCGGAGGCGAAACCGATCAGCGGTTTCTCGAAATATGGCCGGTCGCTGTTGGGGAAACGGTTGCCGGGGTTGTCGCGGACGAAGCGGATGATCTCATCTCTGATTATTTTTTCCATAAAACACTCCGAATGGGGTTGGCTGACATTGATTGATAACGGATACCGATGTCGGGCCTTGCCGGTGAACCTGAAAGGGGAGAGCTGAAAATCCGTGCGCGGCGCTCCCGGAAATGGATGCCGTGCGGCGGATTTGATCGGACGGTCCCCGGTCTCGTACTCAATGTACCAAATATACCATCCATTTTCTTTGTCCGCGGGATTCTTCTGCCGGTCTCTCATGCCGTATCCGGCAAAAAGACAAAGATAAACTTGAAAACCCATGGAAAAATGTGCTAATTCTGGGACATCCGCGCTTCGGGACTGGGGACTGAATCCCGTCGGGCATTATCCGGAGATGAAGGAACAGGAGGCAACTTGATGCTGGAAAGAGAAAAAGCGGTCGATCTCGCGGTCAGCCAGATTGAGAAGCAGTTCGGCAAGGGTTCCATCATGCGTCTCGGCAATGATGAGCCTCTGCCGGATGTGGCGGCTATCCCCACCGGTTCCATTTCCCTGGATATGGCCCTTGGCGTAGGCGGGGTTCCGAGGGGCCGCGTCGTGGAGATTTTCGGACCGGAATCGTCCGGCAAGACGACCCTGGCCCTTCATATCGTGGCCGAGGCCCAGAAGCTGGGCGGTATCGCCGCCTTCATTGACGCGGAGCACGCTCTGGATATCGGCTACGCAAGGAAACTGGGTGTCCGCACCGATGACCTGCTGGTGTCCCAGCCTGACACCGGAGAGCAGGCCCTGGAGATCACGGAGATGCTGGTGCGCAGCGGCGCCATCGACGTGCTGGTGGTGGACTCCGTAGCGGCCCTCGTGCCCAAGGCGGAGATCGAGGGCGACATGGGTGATTCGCATATGGGCCTCCAGGCGCGCCTCATGTCCCAGGCCCTGCGCAAGCTCACCGGTATTATCTCGAAGTCCAACTGCTGTGTCATATTCATCAATCAGATACGGATGAAGATCGGCGTCATGTTCGGCAACCCTGAAACCACCACCGGCGGCAACGCTCTCAAGTTTTATGCGTCGGTGCGCCTCGATATCAGGAAGATCGCCACCCTCAAACAGGGGAACGACGTCATCGGCTCCCGAACCAAGGTCAAAGTGGTGAAGAACAAGGTGGCGCCCCCCTTCCGCGAAGTGGAGTTCGATATCCTGTACGGCGAGGGGATCTCGCGCATCGGGGATATCCTGGACTTGGCGGTGGATCGGGGGATCATCGAGAAGAGCGGCGCGTGGTTTTCCTACGGCAGCGACCGTATCGGCCAGGGACGGGAGAACTCCCGCGTTTTCCTCAAGGAACACCCGGAAATAGTTGCCGAAGTGGAGGCGAAGATCTTTGAACAGGCCGGACTAGCCGTTGCAAAGGCGCCGGAAGAAAAGGCATAGCCCATGGAACTGAACGACATTCTCACCATCGCGGTCAAGGCAAAGGGCTCCGACGTCCATATCAAGGCGGGCCTGCAACCCATCGTGCGCATCGACGGAAGGCTGCGGCCGATCCCCAATGCCCCCCGCATGGCCGCCGACGCCATTCGCGACATGGCCTACACCATGATGAACGAAAAGCAGAGGAAGCATTTCGATGAGTTTTTCGAGGTGGACCTCTCATACGGGATTCCCGGTCTGAGCCGTTTCCGCGTCAGCGCTTATTCGCAGCGCGGATCCGTGGCCATGGTGTTCCGTATCATCGCCTTCGGCGTTCCTTCCTTCGCCAGCCTGAACATGCCCCCCATCCTGGAAAAGCTGAGCATGGAGGAGCGCGGCCTGATCCTCGTCACCGGCACCACCGGCAGCGGCAAGTCGACCACCCTGGCCGCGATGATCGACTATATCAACGAGAACCGCACCTGCAATATCATCACCGTCGAAGACCCGGTGGAGTATCTGCACAAGGACAAGAAGAGCATTATCAGCCAGCGGGAGATAGGCTTCGATACCCTGACCTTTGCCAACGCCCTGAAGGGCGCGCTGCGCCAGGACCCGGACGTCATCCTCGTGGGCGAGATGCGCGACCTGGAGACCATCGAGACGGCGCTCACGGCCGCCGAGACCGGCCATCTGGTCATGTCGACCCTGCACACCCTGGACGCCGCCGAGACGGTCAACCGTATCATTTCGGTCTTTCCTCCCTTCCACCAGCGTCAGGTCAGGATGCAGCTCTCCGGTGTCATCAAGGGGGTCATCTCGCAGCGTCTGGTGCCCAAGGCCGACGGCAAGGGACGCGTCCCGGCGGTCGAGATAATGATCGGCACCGCCAGGGTCAGGGAATGCATCGACGACAAGGAAAAGACGAAGCAGATCCATGACGCCATCGCCCAGGGCGTGACCTCCTACGGGATGCAGACATTTGATCAGTCTCTCATGAGTCTGTACACCAGGAAGCTCATTACCTATGAAGAGGCCCTGCGCCAGTCTTCCAACCCGGACGACTTCGCCCTGAAGATATCCGGTATCTCTTCCACCTCCGACCTCAGCTGGGACCAGTTCGAGTACAAGGAAAAACCGGAGGAAGAGGAAAACAAGATGCCCATCGACCGTTTCGGGGATGGATGAGGCGAAAGCCGCCATCGGCATCGCGTTGCAGGCCCTTTCCAGGCGGGACCACAGCGAATGGGAGATCAGGCGCAAGCTGCAACGGAAAAACATACCTCCTGACCTCATCGAAAAAGCGGTTGGCGGCCTCCTTGCAGCCGGATATCTGGATGACGCCCGTTTTGCCAGGAATTATGCCGAATCTTCCATCCGCAACGGGAGGGGGTACGGATTCCGTATCCGCATGGAACTTTTGCGCCGGGGGATAGCGGAAGCTATCATTGCCGACACCCTGGGCGGACTGGAAAGCGAATACCAGGAGTCCTCCGTCATAAGGGAATTGCTGGAAAAGAGATTTCCCGGTTTTGACTCCGGGAGTGCGGATGACCGTGAAAAACGGAGGGTCCTGGGCTATTTCCTCAGGAGAGGATTTCCGCCGGCGTCAGTCCTCCGGGTTCTCCGCGGCGGAGAGGGTTATTAACCCTCTTGTTTTTTTTCAACCTCATCCAATTTCGCCGACCCCGGCGTTTGCCCCTGGCCAACGCTCTCCTTCATCGGGAGATCCGGACCAGGGGGAGCGCCCATGGAAGGGCGGCTTTATTTATGGGAGAATCAATGACTGGCAAAGAATTGCGCGGAAGATTCCTGAAATATTTCGCTGACCGGGGACATGCCATCGTCTCCAGTTCAAACCTCATTCCGAAGAACGACCCTACCCTGCTGTTTACCAATGCTGGCATGAACCAGTTCAAGGACCTGTTTCTCGGTCTGGAAAGGCGCGATTATACCCGTGCCTGCAGTTCCCAGAAGTGCGTTCGCGCGGGCGGAAAGCACAACGACCTGGAAAACGTGGGCCGCACTGCCCGTCACCACACCTTCTTCGAGATGCTGGGGAATTTCTCCTTCGGCGATTATTTCAAGAAAGAAGCCATCGCCTTTGCCTGGGAGTTTCTCACCAGGGAACTGAAGCTGGACAAGAACCGGCTCTATGTAAGTGTCTACAAGGATGATGACGAGGCCGCCGAGATATGGCACCGGCAGGAAGGCGTGCCGCTGGAGCGCATCTACCGCTTCGACGAGGATAACTTCTGGTCCATGGGGGACACCGGACCCTGCGGGCCCTGCACCGAGATCTTCTGGGACAATGGCCCGGAGACCGGCTGTGGCAGCCCCGACTGCGCCGTGGGGTGCGACTGCGACCGCTACATGGAGATCTGGAACAACGTCTTCATGCAGTTTAACCGTGATGAAAAGGGGGTCATGACCCCGCTCCCCAAACCTTCGGTGGATACCGGCATGGGACTGGAACGCATCGCCACCGTCATGCAGGGGGTCACCTCCAACTACGACACCGATCTCATCCAGGGTATCATCCGCCATGTGGAAAGGCTGTCCGGAAAGAACTACCGCGGGGATGAAAAGGACGATGTGTCCATGCGCGTCATCGCCGACCACTCACGGGCCATCACCTTCCTCATCTGTGACGGCGTGCTCCCCAGCAACGAGGGGAGGGGATACGTCCTGCGCCGCATCATGCGGCGGGCCGCGCGCCACGCCAAGATGCTCGGCTTCTCCGAACCTGTCCTGTACCGCATGGTGGATGCGGTCTCCGAGGTCATGGGCGAGGCATATCCGGATCTCCTCCAGAGGGAGGAGTACATCAGGAAGGTAGTCCGGGCCGAGGAGGAGCGCTTTGCCGAGACCCTGGACAACGGCCTCAGGATCCTCAACGATGAAGTGGCGTCCCTGAAGGAGCAGGGGCGAGCGGTAATCCCCGGCGAGGTGGTCTTCCGTCTCTACGACACCTATGGTTTCCCCATGGACCTCACCGCCGACATTGTGCAGGGCGAGGGATTCACCATTGACGAGGCGGGATTCGAGGCATGCATGGAGCGGCAGCGGGAGATGGCCCGGGAACACTGGAAGGGTTCGGGCGAGGAAAAGGTCGCCGCCGTGTACAAGACGCTCCATGGACAGGGGCTTCGCACGGCATTCACGGGATACGACGAACGGACCGCCTATGCGGCCGTCACCGCCCTGCTCAGGAATGGCGAGCCGGTCCAGTCGGCGGATGCCGGCGACGAAGTGGACGTAATCACTGACAAGACACCCTTTTATGGCGAGAGTGGCGGACAGGCCGGGGACAGCGGCGAGATCTCGACGGGCGCGGCCCGCCTGGAGGTGCTGGACACCCTCCGTCCCCTGCCGGACCTGATTGTCCACCGGGCGCGGGTGAAGGAAGGCGCGATCCGTGTGGGCGACACGGCGGACCTCATGGTCGCGGGAGAGCAGAGGAGCGCCACGGCCCGCAACCATACCGCCACCCACCTGCTCCAGGCGGCTCTCCGGGAGGTGCTGGGCGAGCACGTGAAGCAGTCGGGCTCCCTGGTGAACAACGACCATCTCCGCTTCGATTTCACTCACTTTTCCGCCATGACCCCGGAGGAACTGGAGCGGGTGGAAGAGCTGGTCAACCGCCACATCATGGATAACTCCCATGTGGCGGTGCTCGAAATGGGTATCGAGCAGGCCATGGAGAGCGGCGCTACGGCGCTTTTCGACGAGAAATATGGCGATACGGTCCGGGTGGTGAAGGTGGGCGAGGTCAGCGCAGAACTCTGCGGGGGCACCCACGTGCGCGCCTCCGGCGACATCGGGCTGTTCAAGATCGTTTCGGAATCGGGTATCGCCGCCGGCGTGCGGCGCATAGAGGCCCTGACCGGCCTGGGGGCGCTCCGCTATGCCCGGCGCCTGGAGGAGGAAAGCAGGAAAATCGCCTCCCTGGTCAAGGCCGAAGGTGGAGACGCCTTGGAGAAGGTGGTCCGCCTCATCGGTCGCCAGAAGGAGATGCAGCGGGAGATCGATACGCTCCAGAGCCGCCTCAACGCATCCGCTTCGGCGGATCTGATGGCGGGTGTAAGGGAAATCGCCGGCGTGAGGGCCCTGGCTGTAAAGGTGGACGCCGCCGATGTGAAAGGCCTCCGCGAACTGTCCGACACCCTCAAGGACCGCCTGGGTTCCGGGGTCATCGCCATCGGCGCGGAGATAGACGGCAAGGCGACCCTGCTGGTGGCGGTCAGCAAGGACCTTTCTTCCCGCTTCCGGGCCGGCGACCTGATAAAGGGAATGGCCCCCATCGTCGGCGGCAGCGGCGGCGGCAAGCCGGAGCTGGCCCAGGCGGGCGGCGGCAAGCCGGAAATGCTGCATCAGGCCCTGGAAAAACTGTACGAACTGGTGGCGGCGTAGGGGCATGATCCCCCTGCCTACCACCTGATGATACGCGGCGCCCCATGAAGGACAGTTGTGGGGATTGGAGATACCTTACATGCAAAAACTAATAGAGAAAGCCAATACCCTGCTGGAGGCCCTTCCGTATCTGCGGCGCTTCAGCGGCAAGACCATCGTCATAAAGTACGGCGGACACGCCATGGCCGACGAGGCGCTGAAGCGCTCATTCGCCCTGGACATCATCCTCCTCAAGTACATCGGCATCAACCCGGTCATCGTCCACGGCGGCGGGCCCCAGATCAACGAGACCCTGAAGCGCTACGGCATCGTCTCCGAGTTCGTGCGCGGCATGCGGGTTACCGACGCCGCCACCATGGGTGTGGTGGAGATGGTGCTCACCGGCCAGGTCAACCGCCAGGTGGTGGGGTACATCAACCAGCACGGCGGCAAGGCGGTGGGGCTTTCGGGCAAGGACGGCGGTCTCCTCCTGTGCGATAAGCTCATGCAGGAAGTGACCGGAGAAGACGGCGCCACCGAACGTATCGATATGGGTTTCGTGGGCAGGATCACCAGGGTGGACCCGACCATCATCGAGACCCTGGAAAAGGAGCGTTTCATCCCGGTCATCGCCCCGGTGGGCGTGGGGTCGGGGGGTGAAAGCTACAATATCAACGCCGACCTGGTGGCGGGAAAGATCGCTGGCGCCCTCAAGGCGGAAAAGCTGATCCTCCTGACCGACGTGGCGGGAGTAAAAGACAGGGACGGGAACCTCCTCACCAGCATACATCTGCCAGATGTTCCCCGGCTGATAGACGGCGGCGTGATCACCGGCGGCATGATCCCCAAGGTTACGTGCTGCGTGGAGGCCCTTCAGGACGGTATCGGCAAGGCCCACATCATCGACGGGCGGGTGGAACACGCCGTGCTTCTCGAAATATTTACGGACGTGGGTATAGGAACGGAGATAAGATCATGAATTCCCAGGAATGGATGGAAAAAGCGGACAAATATATAATCAGGAATTACGGCAGATACCCCATTGTCGCGGCCCGTGGAAAGGGGTGCCGGCTGTGGGACGCCGACGGCAAGGAATACCTGGACTTTCTGGCGGGCATTGCGGTCAACAACCTCGGTCACTGCCATCCGAGGGTGGTGGAGGCCCTGCGGAAACAGGCCGGCGAGCTGATCCACTGCTCCAACCTCTACCACATCCCCCCCCAGATCGAGCTGGCGGAGCTGCTCTGCGAAAATTCCTTCGCGGAGAAAGCCTTCTTCTGCAACAGCGGGGCCGAGGCCAACGAGGCGGCCATCAAGCTGGCGCGCAAGTACAGCCGGGAAAAATACGGTCCGGAGCGCTTCGAGATCATCACCGCCTCCGAGTCGTTCCATGGACGCACCATGGCCACCCTGTCCGCCACGGGACAGGAGAAGATCCAGCGCTTTTTCGATCCCCTTCTGCACGGCTTCACCCATGTTCCCTATAACGACGCGGAAGCCCTGGAAAAGGCCATCACCTCGCGCACCTGCGCGGTGATGCTGGAGCCCATCCAGGGGGAGAGCGGGGTGAACGTCCCGTCTCCTGACTATTTCCGCGAGATCCGCCGCATCTGTGACAAGAATTCCGTCCTGCTCATCTTCGACGAGGTCCAGGTGGGTATGGGAAGGACCGGGCGCCTGTTCGCCTACGAACATTTCGGGATCGAGCCCGACATCATGACCCTTGCCAAGGCGCTGGCCGGAGGAGCGCCCATCGGCGCCATGCTCACAAGGGACGAATTCGCCGCGGCCTTCACGCCGGGCAGCCACGGCTCTACCTTTGGTGGAAACCCGCTGGTTACGGCCGCCGCCGTCGCGGCGGTAAGGACCATCACCGAGGAGGGATTCCTCGGCCGCGTGCTGGAGATGGGAGAGTATCTGCGGGGCAGGCTGGGAGAGCTCAAGGGGAGATATCCATTCGTAACCGAGGTGCGGGGCATCGGGCTCATGGTAGGCATGGGGCTCTCCATACCTGGGGCCGACATCATACGCAAGGGGCATGAGCGCGGACTGCTGCTCAACTGTACCCATGACACTGTCCTTCGCTTCGTCCCGCCGCTGGTGGTGACCAGAGAGGAAATCGACGAGATGATGATGATTCTTGACGGGATTCTCGTGGAGATCTGACCCGGAGGATACTCCGGTCGTGATCTGCCTGCCCGGAGCCGTTTCTCATTTCTGATATCAGGGCGCGCCGCGCGCCTCTACATTGCCGACAACAGAGGGATACCATATGAAAAAGGATTTTCTGGCGCTCAATGCATTTTCCAAAAAGGAACTGGACGGTCTCTTCGAACTGGCGCTCGACCTGAAGAAGAAACAGAAGAACGGCGACAAGCACCGCATCCTCAAGGGGAAGACCCTGGCCATGATCTTCGAGAAGTCCTCAACCAGGACCAGGGTATCCTTCGAGGTTGGTATCTACCAGCTTGGCGGCCACGGACTTTTCATCTCCTCCGCAACCTCCCAGATGGGACGAGGCGAGCCCATCAAGGACACGGCCCGCACCCTGTCGCGTTACTGCGACGGGATAATGATCCGGACTTACGGCCAGGAGATCGTTGAAGAACTGGCGCTCCACAGCTCCATCCCCGTCATCAACGGACTCACCGATCTCTACCACCCCTGTCAGGTCATGGCGGACCTCATGACGGTAATCGAGCACAAGGGAGGATACAAGGGGCTGAAGTTCTCCTGGGTCGGCGACGGCAACAATATGGCCAATACCTGGATCGAGGCGGCAGCCATCTTCGGTTTCGACCTGGCGCTCGCCTGCCCGAAGGATTATCAGCCGGACGGGAAGGTCATGGAATGGGCGCGCGCCCACGGCAAGTCATCCATCGTGCTGACCGACGATCCCAGGGAAGCGGTGAAGGGCTCGGACGTCCTCAATACCGACGTCTGGGCCAGCATGGGACAGGAAGAGGAGCAGAAGGCCAGGGAGAAGGCATTTGCCGGATTCCAGCTCAACGCCGAAACCGTGAAGCTGGCGAAAAAAGACTGCATCGTCATGCACTGCCTCCCGGCCCACCGGGACGAGGAGATCACCGACGAGGTCATCGAGGGGTCCCATTCCGTGGTGTGGGACGAGGCGGAGAACCGGCTCCACATCCAGAAGGCCATCATGGCCCGCCTCATGGGCGGGGCGTAGAGGTCGCGCACATCAGTTCCGACCAGCGGAACCTGAATCGATTTCCGTTTGAAAAATACGAACCCTGAATAAAAGGAGAACCCTATGGCCAAAAAAGAAGTGAAAAAGATAGTCCTCGCCTATTCCGGCGGTCTCGATACCTCCATCATCCTCAAGTGGCTCAAGAACGAGTACGGCTGCAAGGTGGTCGCCTTCGCCGCCGACCTGGGCCAGGGTGACGAGCTGACCCCGGTTCGGGACAAGGCCATCGCCACCGGCGCGGACAAGGTCTATATCGACGACCTGCGGGAGGAGTTCGTCAGGGACTTCGTCTTCCCCATGTTCCGTGCCAACGCCATTTATGAGGGACAGTACCTCCTCGGCACCTCCATCGCCCGGCCCCTGATCGCCAAACGCCAGATGGAGATCGCGAAGATTGAAAAGTGCGACGCCGTGGCCCACGGCGCCACCGGCAAGGGGAACGACCAGGTGCGCTTCGAACTGGCCTGCTACCATTTCAACCCGGCCATCACCATCATCGCCCCCTGGCGCACCTGGGACCTGAACAGCCGCCAGGCCCTGCTGGATTACGCAAAGAAGAACGGCATCCCGGTGCCGGTCACCAAGAAACGCCCCTGGTCATCGGACCGCAACCTGCTGCACATCTCATTCGAAGGCGGAATCCTGGAAGACCCCTTCGCCGAGGCGCCGGAGGAGATGTACGTCCTGACCAAGTCGCCGGAAAAGGCCCCGAACAAGCCCCAGTACATCGAGATCGAGTTCAAAAACGGCAATGCCGTGGCCGTTGACGGCGAGAAGATGACCCCGGCCCAGCTCTTGGCCCACCTCAACTTCCTGGGCGGCCAGCACGGCATCGGCCGCGTGGACCTGATGGAGAACCGCTTCGTGGGGATGAAGTCCCGCGGCGTGTACGAGACGCCGGGCGGGACCATCCTGCGCGAGGCCCACATGGCGGTGGAGCAGATCACCATGGACCGCGAGGTGATGCACATCCGCGACTCCCTCATCCCCCGCTACGCCGAGATGGTCTATTACGGTTTCTGGTTCGCGCCGGAGCGGGAGATGATGCAGGCCATGATCGACGAGTCCCAGAAGACGGTGAACGGCGTTGCCAGGGTGAAACTCTACAAGGGGCTGTGCCGTACTGTGGGCCGCAAGTCCGATACCGACTCCCTGTTCAACCAGGACTTTGCCACCTTCGAGGCAGACGAGGTATACAACCAGCAGGACGCCGAAGGGTTCATCCGGCTGAACGCTCTCAGGTTGCGGATCCGTTCCCTGATGAAGGCGAATAAAAAATAAAACCACGTACGGGCGAACCTTGTGTTCGCTCTTTTCGGCTTCGCTCCTGACATTACTCCCCTGCTGACCTTTCATGGAGGGAGGGGGAACGAAGCTAAGAATTAGCGCAGGAGATTGCATGTCCAAGGACAAACTCTGGGGAGGACGTTTTTCCCAGCCCACCGATAAATTCGTCGAGGAGTTCACCGCCTCCATCGATTTCGACAAGCGCC
>Ga0302252_1001152_pt1 | contig 16674 bp, 17 predicted proteins | sample AAG_RA_Leu_MG_FD_193511 | JGI IMG/M metagenome (GOLD analysis project Ga0302252, IMG submission 193511) | Enriched activated sludge microbial communities from anaerobic digester in WTTP, New Holstein, Wisconsin, United States - AAG_RA_Leu | ecosystem: Engineered > Bioreactor > Anaerobic >...
GCTTCGTTTACTTCCCGAGACGTAAGCGCTAAGGGTTTTGGAGTTGGTGTACTTAAACTGTCCGGAGCTCATGTCGAACTTAACCAGGGTTCCATCCATCAGGCTGTCTATAGCACCGGTTAGCACTAAGTCCTCAGGCGAACCAATTCTAATGCCCTCGCGAAGCATAAGCCAGATGGTGTCAACAAAGCCAAAGGCAGTTTGAAGATCGTGGGTTGAGATGATGACCGTTTTCCCCAGCAGGGTTTGCTCGCGGAGTAACCTTACAATTTCAAACTTGCTCGGCAAATCGAGAAATGCCGTTGGCTCGTCCATCAGGATTACAGGTGTATCCTGGGCAATGGCAAAGGCAACCATCACCCGCTGCCTTTCGCCATCACTCAGCCTATCGAGGAAGCGATTCCGGTAGTCAAACAGGTTTACGGCCTTAAGGGCTTTGCCCACCATAGTCGTGTCGGTGTGGCTGAGCCCATCAAACCAGCCATGGTAGGGGTAACGGGCAAGTGTAATAAAATCGGAGACCGTGGTATTAGGCAACCGAACAGGTTCTGCCGGAATAAAGCTAACAAGTTGCGAAAATTCAGAGCGTCCAATGGATTCCAAAGTAGCGCCATTTACGGTAATTTCGCCATTCATCATGGGTTGAAGCCGTGAAATGGTGCGCAGCAGGGTGCTTTTTCCCGCTCCGTTCCGTCCCACAAGCGCCACCATTTCTCCTTTAAAAGCGTTGGCATTGATAGGTGGATAGGTAAAATCGGACATAGCCCCCTCACCATACCCAACTACCAGGTTTTTAATTCCTATTACCTCAGCTGGCTGCATGGAAGTGGCTACCTTTAAAGATTACGTAAATTACAACAGGAATGCCCATTAACGCTGCCACGGTATTCACCGGAAGCACAATTCCGGCGCCGGGCAGCTGGGCAATAGTATCAATCAGGAGCATAAATGCAGCACCTGCTAATAGCGTGGTGGGTAAAAGCACATGATGGTTGGAAGTTTTAACGGCCATTCGCACCACATGAGGAACAGCAATACCAACAAAAACAACCGGACCGACAAATGCAGTGGTTGAGCCGGCCAGCAGGCTGGTTGAGATAAAAACTACCATTCTGATAGCTTTAACGTTATAGCCCAGCAGCTGGGCGTAATTTTCTCCAACGCCCAGCACGTTCAATGGTCGGGCAACCAGCATGGCCAGCACAAGCCCAAGGAAAACCAGCAGGGCGAAAATCCATAGCTGGTTTCCGCTAATGCTACTTAGGCTGCCCATAGTCCAAATAACAAACGATTTGAGGGATACCTCGCTGCTAAAATACTGTAAAATGCTGGTTACTGCTGAGGCAGCAAAGCCAAACATCATTCCCAAAATCAGAATAACAATAACGTTGCGCACCCTCACCGAAACGGCCATTACCAGCATGAGCACAAGCATTGAACCTGCCAATGCGGCCAGCACCATACTAAATTGATTTCCCAAAAATGAAAGCCCTAACGCCGATGAACCCATCACCACCAAAGCAACCCCCAAGCTGGCACCAGCACTAATTCCCAGCACCGAAGGGTCGGCCAAGGGATTTCGAAATATGGTTTGCATCAGCAAGCCGCTTACCGCCAGAGCCGAACCCGACAGCACAGCTGCCAGAACTCTGGGCAACCTGAAGTTAAACAGTATATTTTGGCTTACCTCGCTGCCTGCGCTTCCGGTAAATATAAACTTTAGCACGTCACTCATGGGAATTCTAACCGACCCCAACAGTAAATCAATAAAAACCAGTAAAAAAACCAGCACAGCAAGCAAAACTGCCATCATGCCTACCTTCCCTGTAGGCTTTCTTTCCTTACTTTTACCGTAGTTTTTACTGCTCCGCTCCATCACTATTACTCAGCTTACGCCAAAATCAATGGTTATCTCGTTAGATGTTAAGCTACTCCAACTTTTGGTAGTAAACCAAAAGTGAATCGTTCGCAATTTCGGGGTGGAAAATGGAAATAAGGTCGTGCAGGATCAACTCGGGATGAATTGTTCCCGATTCCCAAAAGTCGTTACCCCCTCCCCGGCTCATCCGGAGGTTATTGTTATACACCTTGCCAGAAACTACTGGTGGCAGCTGGGCTAAGCGCGTATCAAACGAGGTGATATCCGTCAAGCTGCTTGCTGAACCCGGGTTTAGCCAGATATCACTGCCCATTCCGGCCTCAAATGCTTTTTCTATTCCCAGTGGGAAGCTTCGGCTACCCTTCAGGTTCTCAAAAACATAGCTGCCTCCGGCATCATGCACCAGCTTCACCATGTAGCTGTCATTACCCGGAAAATACCACACACCCCGAAAGGGCATGTTCATAAAAATGGTTGGTTTTGAGCTGCAACGCTCAACCTGCTTTTTGGTTTTCAGGTAGCTACTTTCAATGCTACTAAAAATCGAATCGGCTTTGCCGTAGCAATTAAAAAGACAGCCTAAAACCTTAATCCATTCAGCCTTACCAAGCGGATCGGACTCCAGGTAGTCGCCTATAAACATAATGCGCATCCCCATTTCGCTGAACTTTTTAAGGTATGCCATTGATTCGGAACCAATTCCGTAGCAAAAAATTACATCTGGATTCAACCGGGCAATCTGCTCGTAGTTTATCCCCTGATCATAGCCAACCTCGAATATTTTTCCCTCATCAACCATTGCCCTCAGCGCGGAGCTGAAAGCAAACCCCGCACCGGAAACTCCCACAATTCGCTGTCCCATTCCCAACGCCTCAATAAATGCCAAATGGCTGGACGACATGCAAACAACACGTTCCAGCGGAACCGGAATTGCACCAGGGTTGGAGCTAAATTTACTAATATCCCCCCTTGGAACCAGCTTATACTCCAGGCTAACATTGCTGGCACCTTGCCAGGGGTTGAAAACCCGTATTTTAGTGCCGGTGCTATCGTTGAAAATAGTAAAACCCTCGGCATACTTTGGCGGATAATTGGCGTTCATCTCCATGATTGAGCCACCTCTGCTCTCCGCACGATTGCCACATGAAAACAGGGCGAGCAACAGGGATAGGTATATGGGTATGGTCTTCATTTTTTCCGCTAAAGTAGCTGAATATGCCCATATCCACCAACCGGTTGTGAAAAATTACATCCAGAAAGTAGGCAGCAGCTCAAAAAAGCTGAATGATAAGCTAAAGCGCTGCCATCATGTTGAAATGGCACAAAAAAGAATTCTGGGTAAGAGTAAGAATATTCCTGATAAGAAGCTACCTTCACACATTGAAAATTTGATTTCAAATTTAGGATGACTAGGCGGAAATACATAATAAATTGGCTTATAGTTGTTTTCGATATATGGTTGATTACCAACTCATTTCCCATTTATGCTACGTCAACCGCCAACCCTGACGATAGCCGATTGCAACAGTTTTCTTTTAATGATACTATCGCCAGGATTGATTTGCGGATAAGCGAATTCGAAAAAAACGGTAACAGGGCCGAACTTGCCAAGGCACTAACGGAAAAGGCGGGCATCTATTTTAGAGTAGCCCGCTATGACGATGCACTAATGACGGCCAACCAGGCCTTGCTTGTGGCCAACGAGGAAGGACGTGAACAACTCCTTGAACCAATATACCATCTGTTATCCCTTATCCACATTGAAAATGAGCTGGTGTTTGAAGCAGCCGAATATCTTTATGCTGGCTACCAGAAAAGCCTGGACATGAAGGATACCGCAAATATTGGCTGGTACTTGGTTAACCTAAGTGAAGTTGAGGAGTACCTGGGCCGGGTTTCTAACGCTATGGAGATTAACCTGACTGCAATTGATTTCTTTAAAAACACCAGTGACTCGCTAAGCCTGGCCAAAATATACCGTGCTCAAGGAGTAGCACATGCCGAGCTGAAAAACTTCCTAACCGCCGAGGATTACTTTAAAAAGGCCTTTCGAATATTCAACAGCTGTGGCGATTCGCTTAACATGGGGTTGGTTCTGATGGATCAGGCAAGCCTCAACCTCAAAGAGCTAAACCTTTACGAGGCTCAAAGCCTTATTGGGCAGGCAATGAAGCTGCTTGAAAAGCAAAGTCAAAAATTCTACCTCCGCAGCAGGTGCATCTACGGCGAGCTGCTTGTTCAACGACGGAGCTTCACCGAAGCCATTGAGATGCTGAAGGAGACTCTCATGATTCAGCTCTCAATAAACGACCTTTACGGGTACACCGCCACCCTATCGGCACTCGGAAGAGCATACCTGGGTTCGGGCAATCGCCAAATGGCTATTGACAGCTATACCCGCTGCGCTAAGATGGCCGACAAGGCCAACCTCATTAACTTTAAAAGAGACTCATACCGCAACCTTGCGTCCATACTTGGCTCCGAGGGGAACAGCAGTAAGGCATACTACTACCTATCGAGCTACGTAACCCTAACCGATAGCCTTTTCAACCTACAAAAGATTAGCGAAGCAAACCGGTTGGAGAACCAAGCGATGCTGAGAATGAAGGAGAAGGAGATTGCCCAGCAAAAGGAGCAAATCATTTTGAATAGCTCGCAGCTAAGGCAGGAAAGCGTGAAGCAAAAATTTCTTTACATCATCATTATCCTTTCGTTTGGAGTAACAGCTGCCGTTGTTTACAGCTATCGACAAAAAAAGACTGCAAATGCCCTGTTAACCGAGCAAAACAACAGGATTGAAAAGCAAAGGGATATGCTGGAATTCAGGTCACGCGAAATTATGGATAGCCTCAACTATGCCCAGCGTATTCAGCGGGCTATACTCCATTCATCGCTTCAACCCGAAGATTTTTTTCCAGATTCGTTCCTGATTTTTATTCCAAAGGAGGTGGTTAGTGGCGATTTTTACTGGTTTAAAGCGGTTGATAACTTGAAGCTGTTTGCCATTGCAGACTGTACTGGACATGGAGCGCCAGGGGCATTTATGAGTATTATTGGGATGTTTGGGCTCAACCAGATTATTACCGAGTACGGGCAAACACATCCGGGAGACGTGCTCAACCAGCTAAACGAGCTCTTTTACCACTCGTTTGAACAGCGTGAGGGTGCTGAAATCTTTGACGGCATGGACATTGGTTTTTGTGAGTACAACACAACCACCAAGGAGCTAAAATTTGCCGGAGCAAATATTTACCTCTACATCCTCCGCAAATCAAGCTTGCCCGCCCCTTCGTCAATCACCCTTCATAAAACTACCGATTATACCCTTTACCAGGTTAAGTGCAACCGCCAGTCGATTGGTTACATGGCTGAAAAGATAGAATTTTCCACCCATAGCATTACGTTAATGGCCGATGACACCATCTACCTGTTCACCGATGGCTTTGTTGACCAGTTTGGTGGCCCTCAGGGTAAAAAATTCAGGTACAATGAGCTCCGGGCACTTCTCTGCGAAATGGCTACCATACCCATGAGCGAACAAAAGAGCAGGTTACTGGAGATTTTCACCGAATGGAAGGGTGGCTACGTGCAGGTGGATGATGTTACCATGCTGGGCGTTAGAGTAACCTAAAAAAGGAGTACGGAGATTCTCGCGGATGGAGAGAAGTTATAGCTTTAACATTAAATTTTCTCACGGATCAAGTCTCACATCCCACAGCTCAAAGCTGTTCACAACTTTTTTCTTGTTTTTACATTAGGCAATTTCTCTTCTAACGCTGTTGACAATCAAGGTGGAAATTTCGTCATTTATGGTATCTAACTCCACACGCTTTTTTATAAGAAACAATGAAAAGTCGAGGCTGCCTAAGACTGTCAAAATACCATTGACTGTTGAAGGGATGCTTTCAACTTTAAAGTCGCCGCGCTGCTCTCCCCTACGAATAATACTTGATAGCTGACTTTTCTCAAAATCCTCAAAGTCATTTTTTATATCATCTAAAAAAACGTGGCTTTTATGGTAAATTTGTGCCTTAATAACCTCATGATAGCTGGTAGCCCCCTCAAGCAACTCTAAACGTGCATGTACAAACTTTTTTAGTGTAATGTGAGTGTCATCCTCGGAGTTGGCTATTGCCATGAGATGCGCTTTAATGCGCCTGATATCATTCCATAAAACCTCCTTAAACAGCTCCTCCTTACTTTTGAAATAGTAGTATATCAAGCCTTTAGCCTTATGAATGCTTTCGGCAATGTTTTCCATGGTGGTATGTTTAAAACCAAATCGGTTAAAAAAGGTGGCAGCCGATTCCACAATCATATCCCTTACCTCGTCTGTCATAGCTATTGAAATCCTTATTGGTTATACAAAAAGCTGTTATGAAAGCCTTTTTATGTAGCATCTTGCCCTCTTGTGCTGACGGTACTCAAGCTTGTTCCATAAATTTTGAACCATGAAGTTATCCTCCAGCTCGCGGGTGGTTTCAATGTTTGTTATGCCGCTTTCAATAATAGCCTTTCCAATGTCGTTGAATATAAGCGCATTAACGCCCTTATTCTTGTAATCGCCATGTATGGCTATTAACAGGGTATCAAGTGTGTCGTTATACTTCAGTGCTTTTATGAGGTAGATAAACCCGAAAGGGAACATTCGTCCTTTTGATTTCTGAATGGCTTTTGATAGGGATGGGAGACAAATCCCAAAACCTACCACCTCCCCCTGTGCGTTTTTGACCACCGAAATGAATTTTAGCTGGATCAGCGGGACAAACTGCTTCTTAAGGTCATCTATCTGACCTTGAGTTAGCTCGGCAAAGCCGTGGATGCTGGAGTACTCCCTGTTAAGAAGTTGGAATATCTCATCGGTATAGGCAAGCAGCTCTCTCTTACTCGAAAATTTGAGGCGATGTAGCTGGTTACGCTCTTCAATGATATCGGCCATTTTGGAGTACTTTTCTGGAACGGAGTCGGGCACCTTGATGTTGTACTCCACCCAGTCAACCTCCTTCTCAAATCCCAGCTGCTCAACCATGGACTGGTAGTAAGGGTAGTTATACTTACCATAGGCAGTTGGCAGCTCGTTGAACCCCTCAATTAGAATTCCAGAAGCATCAAATTCTGAGAATCCTAGAGGGCCATGAAGGTATTGAGCTCCATTCGCCTTGGCCCAATTCTCAACCGTATCGAATAACGCCCTAAGCACATCGGCATCCTCAACAAAATCGAGCCACCCGAATCGTACGTATTTTGTTGCTGTTTTTTGGTTATACCTATTGTTTATGATTCCGGCAATACGACCTACAATGGCGTTGTCCTCGTTATAGGCCAGCCAGTACCTGGCTTCACAAAATTCAAAAGCTGGATTTTTTTCTTTTGATAATGTGCTAAACTCGCTGGCAATGAATTGGGGTACGTAGTACCTGTTGCCTTTATAGAGCTTATTAGGAAACTTAATGAATTTCTTTAACAACCTCTTGTCTGTAACCTCCTTAATAGTAACTTTCATTCAATTCAGGAATTAGTAGGTAAGTAATAGCCGCACCTTCAGGACATATAGTACTTTTGAATAATTCGGTAAAACAAACCCTCGGGTAGTATTCTTTTGATAAATACGGATGCCCTCTGAACCGGTGTAGCCACAACGCAACGGGTAGGACATTTCTTCCTATTTATAATTTTCTCAATTTTTTTGGCAAGAAACTCCGGCGAAAGCCCTCTGTTCTCCTCCTGCTCAACTACCTTCATTGTTTTGATATAATTGGGGTAGGCTTCCTTTGCCTCTGATGAATCAACAACGCTCCTGTTGCGGGTAAAGCTGGTGGAGAAATCGCCCGGGTTTACAAGTACAACCTCAACGTTGTGAGGCCTTACCTCCGTTCGCAGGGCAAGACAATACCCCTCTATGGCAAATTTGCTGGCCGAGTAAACGCCCTGAAAAGGTAGCCCAATTAAACCCGCAATAGAGCTAATGCAGATTATTCTACCACCTTTTTGATTACGCATAATTGGTAGAACAGCCTGAACTACCCTTACCATTCCCAAAAAGTTCACATCCATTTGATGTTGCACATCATCAATACTTGTAAACTCAAGTGGGCCGGCTATACCCATTCCCGCATTGCTAATCAGCACGTCTATACGCCCCTCCTTTCCATAAACCTCCCCAACAGCCTTTTCAACCGATTCCCGGCTCGTTACGTCCATGTTGAGGTAGCTAACACCTGGGATTGGATCGACCTTCCGGCGCACGGTGCCATAAACCTTAAATTCCTTATTGGCAAGCCGCAGTGCAATAGCGCGACCAAATCCTGAGGAAACGCCCGTTATGAGAACAACCTTCATTTGCTTGTAGGCTAGGGATTTTTCACGGTTGAGGTGGTAAGCAACCCGAGCTTCTTAAATGAACCCACAATTTTATCTATGGCAATGTCCAGCTGTTCGAAGGTATGGGTAGCCATGAGTGAGAAGCGTATCATGGAGTCTTCCTTCGGAACAGCAGGTGTAATAACAGGGTTGATGAATATTCCCTCATCTAAAAGCATTTTAGTAAGCTGAAGGGTTTTAATATCATCGCGAACGTAAAGAGGAATAATGGGGGTTTCGCTTTTGCCAATGTAAATGCCATGACTCTTAAAAGCCTCATGGGCATAACGGGTTAAATCCCAAAGATGCTTCATTCGTTCCGGTTCTTCGAGCATTATATCAATGGCAGTGCTAACGCTGGCCACCGAGGCAGGAGTCATGCTGGCGCTAAAAATCAGCGAGCGGGAGTTATGCCTAAGGTAGTTGATAACCGACTCGTCTCCGGCTATAAAACCTCCTAGTGAGGCAAAGGATTTTGAAAAAGTTCCCATAATCAAGTCCACCTTAGGGGTAAGGTTGAAGTGCGAGGCGGTTCCCCTGCCCCCATCCCCAATTACACCCAGCGAATGGGCATCGTCAACCATTATGCTTGCATCGTACTTCTCGGCTAGCTGAACAATGACGGGCAAGTTGGCTATATCGCCCTCCATGGAGAATATTCCGTCAACCACAATAAGCTTAATCCGGTCGGGCTCACAAAGCTTAAGTTTGGCTTCCAGCGAGCTCATATCATTATGGTCGAACTTCAGAATTTTGGAAAAAGACAGCCGGCTTCCTTCTATAATAGAGGCATGGTCGAGGCAATCGAGCAGGAGGTAGTCACCACGGTTACAAAGAGCCGAAACAACTCCCAGATTAACCTGGAAGCCTGTGCTGTAGCAGATTGCCGATTCCTTACCAACCAGCTTAGCCAGCTTTTCCTCGAGCTCAAGGTGAATGTCGAGCGTTCCATTCAGGAATCTTGAACCCGAACAGCTGGTGCCGTACTTGTCTATCGCCTTCTTTGCCGCCTCCTTAATCCGGGGATGGTTGGCCAAACCCAGATAGCTGTTAGAGCCAAACATTAAAACCTGCTTACCCTTCATGGTAACCACGGTGCTTTGCTCGGATTCAATCGCCCTAAAGTAGGGGTAAATTCCCTCAGCCTTTATTTGCTGGGGCAGGGTGTACTGCGAGTAACGTTCTTGAAGTTTTCCCATATCCATTCAAGTTAAAACTTACCAGATTTATTTCCACGAACCAATATCTTTTCGTCCACCGAGTCCACTACGGGGGACTTTTTAAATACAACCAGCTCCGAAAGTCCGAAGTTGACAACTCCGGAAATGAGCAGTGCTAAAAAATTACAGTAAACCACACTCCACTTCAACAGCTTGCTAAATAGTAGCAAAAATCCCATTTTAACAATAAATCCCAGAAAAGAAGATATGTTGAATGATAAAAAGTGACTAAAAAAAGATCTGTTGTTTTTTACAGCTACGCGCTTACTCCATATCCAAAAGTATGAAAATAAAAAATTTGAAAAAACCGCAAATTCGAATGAGATTGTAGGTGCTATGATGTATGCTCCAACATAGGAGGAAAAGATAAAACTCGTGAGCAGCCACAGCACTAGCGTATCGACAATTGTCCCAATTAGCCGGCTGGCAATAAATTTGAAGTACTTGGGCATCATGGGCTAATTCGAATTGTTATGGTTATCGACCCAACGGGGAGGGTCAACCTGTTTGTACTTCCTTAAAAAGACAAAGAAGCTGATAAGAAAAATAAAGAAAAGCAGAATGGCAATTCCAAACCCAATGGCATCGTAAACTCCAACCTCATACTTCATAATGTGAAGGTACATATCTTTAAATGGAAAGTATATAAACATTGTGTTGATAATGATTACGATAAGCCTGAATTCGGTGGGTCCCAGGTTGCCGTATGATATTCTAAACTCACCTTTTAGGTAGGCATTAATATAGGTGAAAATTGACAGGAGCAGGTAACCAACCAGTATCAGCATGGCGGTGGAAAACTTTATCATGGGCGAAAGGCCGGCGCCAATACACATAATGGTAATGGTGAGCCCATCAATGTTATGATCTATATAAAATCCGTAAATTGGCCTTTGAGCATTTCTTACCCTTGCCAGTGTTCCATCAAGGCTATCGCCAAACCAATTTAGAATAAGCCCAAACGAGGCAAGCCATAAAAAATTAAGGTTCCAGCTGGAAAGTATGTATCCTACCCCGGTCGTTAATGCGCCGATCACACCCACTACGGTGAGGTTATCAGAGGTTATCCAGCTGGGCATTCGATTGGCCATCGCCACCAAAATCCTTTTTTCCATCTTATTCAGAATGGAAGTCTGTATTCTTACTTCGGTTTTACCATTCATTTTAACATATTTTTATTACAATTTCCTCTGCAGGGTTTTGAATCAAGAAGCTATATTAATAAATTGTTTAGATATATTACATTATCCAGTAGCCATAATCGCAATAGTCGTAAGTCGAAATAAATAACAATGCCCTAATTACCAGTAACTTAATTTCAAATCTGACTATTTGTATTAAAAAGTCAAAAATAATAATTTTTTTCATCCCCGTTAAGATTTTGTTATAAAATTCTTAACAAGACAAAAATCTCTGTGGCTGAAACGCAAGAAACTAATACTTTGCTAGCCCATAGAGGAGACTTGGTGCATATACAGCTGAAAGGGATCAACAAGCGCAGCCGAAGTTAGGGCTAGCTGTTGATTTTTTGGAGTTCGTCCTCGCTAACCCAAAGCGTGAGGGTTTGGCCAACGTTTAGGAGTGTGTCAAGGCCAGGATTCCATTGCCTAATCAGGTCAAGCGTGCAGTAGTAGTTGATGGCAATCTTGTTTATACTATCCCCATCCTTAACCGTATAGATTAGCATTTTTGATTTTTTTGAACTTCCACTTGCTGACCCGGAAGTTATGGACTGCTGATGGGTTGTTTTGGGTGAGTTGAAAAGTATGGATTCCTTATTAGCTGTAAATAAAACAGCTTTATCGGATGGCAGCCGTAAGACCTGCCGTTGGCTGTCTTTGGGGATATAGTCGATCCGGTACATGGGGTTCAGGTACCGGAGAAGTTCCACTGGGATGTTAAGCGCCGAAGATAGTGTGGAGAAGTTGACGGCAAAGGCTACATGAACGGTATCAGTTTGGGCAAAGGCAATTGTAGGGCGAGCAGGAAAAATGCCGTGGTCGCCATAATGCTGCATTACGTATGCGGCAGCAATAAAGGCAGGAACATAGTTTTGAGCTGATTCAGGCAGATCATCGTAAAGCTTCCAAAAGTTGGTTTCACCATGATTTCGTGCAATAGCTTTTCTTATAGGTTCTGGTCCAACATTATAGGCTGCAATGGCTAAATGCCAGCTATTAAATGTCCTGTAAAGGTACTCCAGGTAACGGCATGCTGCTTCGGTTGATTTATCCGGATCCATCCGCTCATCAACGTAGGATGAAACCTTTAAATCGAACATTCGCGCAGTATTGATTTTGAACTGCCAAATACCTGCAGCACCGGTTTTAGAAACGGCCAGGGGATTAAGAGCCGATTCGACAGCAGCAAGGTATTTTAGTTCTAAGGGCAGGTGGTACTTATCGAGGTACTCATCGAACAGGGGAAAGTATAGCTCAGCAAGCCCCAGCATCTGCGACACCTGTTCCCTGCGTTCAGTAGTGTAAACGTCAATGTACCTCCTCACATGAGGATTGTAGTCAAAATCAATAGGCGATTGCTTCCCAATTTCGGCAATAAAGTACTCGTAAACCAGGTCGGGTTGAGCCCGCAGCGTGTCGGTCAGGACAAGATGGGAATCGGTAGTCTCAAAAATATTTAGCTTTTCGAGCTCATTAAGCATCTCCACTACAGGGCAAATCTGTTTTGGGGTATGTTTTATAGGGGCAGCACTTCCCTGTAGCTGACAGCAAAACATCAGTAGCGCTAAGCCTAATCTGAGTAGGTTTAGGTTATTCATGAAAATAGCCGGGGTTAATCTTCTTTTTTATCCTTTTCGGGTTCTTTTGGCCCATTCTCCTCATCCTTCATGCCTTTCTTAAACTCGCTAACCCCGCGTCCTAGTCCACGCATGAGCTCAGGAATTTTTTTTCCTCCAAACAGCAGGAGAATAGCCAGGATTATTACAACCCACTCCCAACCCCCAATTAGCGCTAAAACCGATGCTGTCATGTTGATATGTATTTAGTGATGGTTACCTGAAAAGCTTCACGATGTCGTTTGCATTTGCGTAAACAATCAACAGGAGTAAAAGGGTTATGCCAATAATTTGGGCATACTCAAGAAACTTATCGCTAGGTTTACGCCCGCTTACCATTTCGTAAAGTAAAAACAAGACATGGCCTCCGTCTAATGCAGGAATCGGCAAAATGTTCATAATGGCCAGAATAATTGATAAAAAGGCCGTTAGGTTCCAAAAAGCCTGCCAATCCCAGGTTCCCGGGAAAATTTTCCCTATTGAGATAAAACCGCCAAGTGATTCGTAGGCCTTTGTCTCAGGCTTAAAAATAAGCTTAAGCTGCTTAAGGTAGCTTTTAATTGTGGCTGTTCCCCTGGCAATACCGGCAGGAATTGATTGCAGAAGAGTGTAATCCTTACGGTTAATCTCAAAAAATTTCGTTAAATCGGTTACAGGAACAATACCAATGATACCCGATTCAGGAACATTCACCTCAAGGTTGACGGGCTGTCCACCACGTTCAACCGTAACGGTAACGGTTTTTGATTTATTCTCCTGCATAGCCTGACGGAACTCGTCGAAGAACTGCTTGGGGGTGTTATTTACAGCCAGCAGCTTATCGCCCTTCAAAAATCCGGCAGCCTGCGCAGGTTCATTTGGTCTTACCTCATCAACAATAAAGGGAATACGTGGTATGAAAATCAGGGGGTTCTTTACCAGGCTGGCCAGCGCTTCCTCCCCAACTGTAATTTTTATGGTGTCGTTTCCACGTAAAACCTCTACCGTTCGGTCGTCGTTGAGGAGAATATCGTGGGCAACCATCTGGAAATTTTCAACTTCTCTCCCGCTTACCGAAAGAATTTTGTCGCCGTTCTGAAAGCCAATGCTTTGAGCAAGGGAATCACAGCTGACGCCGTACTTCAGGCTTCGTGTTGGAAGATACTCCTCGCCCCAGGTATAGAGCGTAGCGCAGTAAATCACAATGGCCAGAACTACGTTCACCATTACTCCTGCGATCATTATCAAAAAACGCTGCCAGGCGGGTTTTGAACGGAACTCGTAGGGTTGAGGCGGCTGCTTCATCTGCTCCTTGTCTAGCGACTCATCAATCATCCCCGAGATCTTAACGTAGCCACCCAATGGTAGCCAACCTATTCCATACTCCGTTTCGCCGTGCTTAAACTTAAAAAGCGAGAACCATGGGTTAAAAAACAGGTAGAACTTCTCCACACGGGTTTTGAAGAGCTTGGCAAACATAAAATGCCCCATCTCGTGGAGAATGACTAAAATTGAAAGGCTTAAAAAGAATTGTCCAACTTTAACCAGTATTTCCATTATGCAAGGTTTTGTGAGATTAGTTCTGCCGTTTTCAAGCGGGTTTCAATATCTGTCATCTTGTAATCGTCAAGCGATGGATATGCAATATAGCTAGATTTTGACATAACTTCAGCAATTATTTCGGACATCTGCATGAAACCGATGCTCTGCTCAAGGAAACCCTCCACGGCCACCTCGTTAGCAGCATTTAACACACAAGGCATATTACCTCCACGTTCCAAAGCCTCCCTGGCCAGCGCCAAATTAGGAAAACGAACAGTATCGGGACGCTCAAAAGTCAGCTGAAGGTTGTTGCCAAAGTTAATCCGGGGGAAGTCCGATTTAACCCGAAAAGGATAGGTAAGGGCATACTGTATAGGGATTCGCATATCGGGCAACCCGAGCTGAGCTTTCACCGAGCCATCCTCAAACTGAACCATGGAGTGGACAATTGATTGAGGATGAACTACCACTTCAATCTGGCTGGGTTTTAGGTTGAAGAGCCACCTGGCCTCAATCACCTCAAGCCCCTTATTCATCAGTGAGGCTGAATCAACAGTGATCTTGTTGCCCATGCACCAGTTTGGATGCTGCAGCGCATCGCTTGGAGTAACCCTCCCAAGCTGCTCCAGGGAGAAATTCCTGAATGGGCCACCTGAAGCGGTGAGTATAATTTTCTCGATTGGGCTACGTTCACCCACAATTGACTGAAAAATAGCCGAATGCTCCGAATCGACTGGTAAAACTGATGCTTTATGCTCCATGGCCAATTCAGAAATCAGCTCCCCTGCCACCACCAGAGTTTCCTTATTGGCTAGGGCAATTGTTTTACCAGCTTTTATGGCTGAAATTGTAGGTTCCAAACCAGCAAAGCCTACAAGAGCCACAAGCACCATGTCAACTTGTGCCGACCCAACACAATCTGCAATAGAGTTTTTCCCCGCAAAAATCTTAATATCCGTCTTTTCGAGAGCGCTCTTAACATTTACGTAGTACTTATCATTACCAATTACTACGGCATTAGGTTGATACTTTAGAGCCTGTGAAACAAGAAGTTTCCAGTTATTTTGAGCTGTAAGCAGTTCAACAGAAAAAAGCTCCGGATTAGATTCAATAACCTGCAACGCCTGGGTTCCAATGGAGCCTGTAGAACCAAGGATAGCAACATTCTTCATCGGTTCAGCTCCTTAAAAATGGATAAACTTTGAAGGATCGAGCGTGTTACCATTTTGCCACAGCTCAAAGTGTAAGTGGGGGCCGGTGGTCAACTCGCCCGAGTTACCAATTATGGCAATGGCATCGCCTGCACCTACCACATCGCCCTGCCGCTTAAGCAGCTTGCTGTTGTGCTTGTAAACCGATATAAAGTTATTTTCATGCTGAACAGCAATAGTATAGCCGGTTTCAATAGTCCAATCGGCCAAAATTACAGTCCCCTTGGCTACCGCCAGAACCACCTCATTAGGAGCAGCCACTAAATCTATCCCGTAATGGTTCTGCAGAGGACTGTAACGGTTGGTAACAATACCCTTTACTGGGGGTATGAAAAAGAAAGTATTTGTTTTAGTGTTTCCGGAACTGTTAAATGACAGGTTATACATCTGATCAGCTTCAATTTGATTCCTCAGCAACGAATCCTCCTTCGATCTGGCATATTCTACTGTTCGACTAGGTTTAACTGTATCTGCCTTGCTTTCAATAGTAAGGGGTACCCCCCCGTTAAGTATGGTGTTGATGTTAGCATAGTAGTTTTCCCACTGCTTGAGTACCCTTTCGAGTGAGTCGGCTCTGAGAGCGTTTTTTACATAACCCTTGCGGGTTTCCCCGTCGGGATAACCGGGAATAAACTCCCTTAATGGAGTAAAAGCAATCAAAACGCTTACCATTATAATCAAAAAGATGGCAAATCCCCCTACAGCAATAATCACATTCATGCGCGAAAGTCTGTACTGCCAAACCTCTTCAAATGTTTCGTCGTTAAGTATGCTTAAACGGTACTTATTCCTAAAATTCCGGAATATCTTGATTTTCCTTTTCATTTGTCAATTCCATTTTTTAATCATCTGGAAAACCCATGTGGCAGGCATACAATCAAGCTAAAAGCCAACTCATGAATTTAATCCTTATGCTGAATTGAAATACCCACAAAGATAGTGGTTTTATAAAAAGGTTTGAATGGTGACGTAAATTGATTTAAAGGCTAAGCTGAATACTGAATGGGTACTGCTATGGCATAATAATTTTTAATATTTTTTTGGAATGATAAAGTTTGTGATTAACTTTGCACCCGCAAAGGCAAGAATTTAGACTTCATTTAAAATACTATATTGCGGGGTGGAGCAGTTGGTAGCTCGTTGGGCTCATAACCCAAAGGTCGTAGGTCCGAGTCCTACCCCCGCTACTGAAAACCCCGGTTCTACCGGGGTTATTTTTTTACCTCCTTGCCGATGTACTGGGTTTACGCACTCTACTCCAGGGATTTCGATAAAATCTACGTCGGGTCCACCTCCGACCTGACCGGCCGGCTTAACGCCCATAACCACCCCGCCAACCACGGCTGGACAGCCAGGTTTAAACCCTGGACCCTGATTTACTCCGAAGCCCATGCCTCCAAATCCGAAGCCTTGCGTCGCGAGAGGGAGCTCAAAACCGCCCGCGGCCGTGCCTTCATCCGTAGCCTGGTACCCTAGCCCGTTGGGCTCATATCCGCCAGCCGGCGGACGTAGGTCAGCCCTACCCCCGCTACTGAAAACCCCGGCTTTACCGGGGTTATTTTTTTACCTCCTTGCCGATGTACTGGGTTTACGCACTCTACTCCAGGGATTTCGATAAAATCTACGTCGGGTCCACCTCCGACCTGACCGGCCGGCTTAACGCCCATAACCACCCCGCCAACCACG
>Ga0302252_1001155_pt1 | contig 16583 bp, 13 predicted proteins | sample AAG_RA_Leu_MG_FD_193511 | JGI IMG/M metagenome (GOLD analysis project Ga0302252, IMG submission 193511) | Enriched activated sludge microbial communities from anaerobic digester in WTTP, New Holstein, Wisconsin, United States - AAG_RA_Leu | ecosystem: Engineered > Bioreactor > Anaerobic >...
TTTGAAACTACAGCTATGGCGGTTGCCGAAGCATTAGATTATGAAATGGTAACGCTTCCTCGATGGAATTGTTGCGGCGCAGTGCATTCATTGACCTCTGATGATTTGATGCACCATATCGCTCCCGTTACCACTTTGTTACGATCCAAGGAATTCAGTGAAGCTAACCAGCTTGATGATTCCAGACTAATAGTGCTTTGCGCCATGTGTCTAAATGTGTTAAAACGAACCAACAAACGTGTTATCGAACTAATAGATGATCGTACTAAAATGAATGATTTCCTCTACTTGGAATCATCCAAATATGACGGAAGCACACAAGTCATCCATTTCTTGGAGTTATTGAAAGAAATCGGATGGGATGTCCTCTCCCGAAAAGTGACACACCCACTATCCAATCTTTCTGTCTCTCCTTATTATGGTTGCTTGCTGCTTCGTCCGAAAGAAGTCGGTATAGACGATCCGGAAGCTCCCGTTATTCAAGAGAATCTGCTTCATTCCCTTCAAGCAAAAGTGGTGGAGAATCCTCTAAAAAATAGATGTTGCGGTAGTTACCACACCCTAGCAGACAAACAGGTAGTCGTAGACCTAAGCTACGACATTCTTACCAATGCCCAGAAGGCCGGGGCAGAGATTATCACCACAAGTTGCCCGTTGTGTGCTTTCAATTTAGATCAGCGTCAGGAGGATATAATCAAAAAGTATTCTGGCTTCAAAAAGATTCCGGTTGTTTATTTTACTGAGTTAATGATGATCGCTTTCGGATTGCCTCTTAAAAATGCTGGTTTAGACCAGCATTATGTCGATCCCAGACCTTTATTCATCGAAAAGGAGATGTACCATGAGGAATGAGCTTGAGGTAAAATTAATTCCTATTTATATCTTGAGCAGAAAACATTTGGTCCCTGAAGGATCCACGATTATTACAGCCATGGAATATGCCGGCTTCAAGCTTAAGAAAGGAATCGGCTGCCGTGAAGGTTTCTGCGGTGCCTGTGCCAGTCTGTATAGATTGGAAAATGATTTTAAGCTACACGGTGGATTAGGTTGTCAAACAGTTGTTCAACCCAACATGCAGATTGTTCAAATTCCCTATACCCCTTCTCCAAAAGCAATATATGATCTGGAGACGATAAATCCCGAAGAAGAAGTTTTTACTGCCACTTATCCTGAATTGTATCGCTGCCTTTCCTGCAATACTTGTGCCAAGATATGTCCACAAGAGATTCTTGTGATGGACTATGTGCAGGCTGGTATCAAAGGCGATCTTGCATTAATGGCTGACCTATCATTTGATTGTATTATGTGCGGATTATGTGCTGCCCGATGTCCCGCTGAGATCACTCAGTTTAACGCTGCGCTCCTGGCAAGAAGGCTATTCGGCAAATACGTGAATAAAAAAGGCAGGTTTCTCGAAGACAGGATCAAACAGATTCAGGATGGAAAGTTTGAAGAAGGATACAGGGAATTGATGAACTTGCCAAAAGAAGCGATCACAAAACGCTATTTCGACCGAGAATTGAACTTTAAGATCACCTAAGGGAAAAGGAGAAAAAAATGGCATATCCCGAATATATGAAAGAATCAATCGAGTTAGTTCACAAAACCAGGGCAAAACGGCTAGAGATTGACAAGATAGGCATTCAGAATGTGCTGACTCCGTTAACGGAAGAGGGCAGGAAGAAGGTTCTCTCGGAAAACCATCCTGACTATACCCCTGACGCAAGAAAACAAATACGTATTGGTCCGAACAAAGGGGAATGGTTAACTACAAAAGTGGTAGAAATATTGGAAAGTCACTCCCGTCTTCCCACTACATTCCGTCTTGACAAGCCTGATTATGAAACAGATGTACTGGTTATCGGAGGCGGAGGAGCCGGTTGTCAAGCAGCGATTTGGGCTAGATTGCATGATGCAAAGGTGATTATCTCTACAAAATTGCGTATGGGTGATGCCAATTCCATGATGTCGCAAGGTGGAATGCAAGCAGCTGTCAATCCAAACGATTCACCCCTTATCCATTACTTGGACGCCATGGGTGGAGGGCACTTCGATAATAAACCGGCTTTATTAAAAATCTTAACCCAGGAAGCACCAAAAGCAGTGAAGCACCTTGAAGACCTTGGAGTGATTTGGGATAGAATTGCAGATGGCAATTTGCAAACAAAAACCGGCGGGGGAACCTCTCGAAGAAGAATGCTATCCAGCCGTGATTACACCGGAGCCGAAATCATGCGTGTGTTGCGGGATGAAGTCCGCAATCACCCTGAAGATATCACTGTGCTCGAGTATTTTCCTGCCATTGAGCTGATAAAAGATCAGGAAGGCAAAATAGCCGGGGCGATTCTTTTCCATATGGAAACCGGTGAGTATGCAGTAGTCAAAGCCAAAACAGTCATTATTACCACTGGTGGATTCGGACGCCTTCATATTAAGGATTTTCCTACTACCAACCACTACGGTGCGACAATGGATGGTTTGGTGATGGCTTATCGAGCAGGTGCAAAACTGCTTCATATGGACTCAGTGCAGTTTCATCCAACCGGAGCGGTATATCCTCCTCAGATCCTTGGTTTTTTGATTACTGAAAAGATTCGCGGTTTCGGAGGTCAGCCAGTCAATAAATTCGGTGAATTGTTTGTGTTTCCGCTTGAACCCAGAGACGTAGAAGCTTCCGATTACATCCAAGAGTGCCGCGCAGGGAAAGGAATACCTACTCCTGACGGTCATATTGGCATTTGGCTGGACTCACCCATAATTGATTTGATACATGGACCCGGAACAATCGAAAAAAACTTTCCTGCTATGGTTCGTCAGTATAAACGTTTTGACATAGATATTCGAAAAGAACCGATGCTGGTTTATCCGACATTGCACTACCAGAATGGCGGAATAGAGATTAATGAAGATACCAGTACATCTATCCCCGGCTTATATGCTGCCGGTGAGTGTTCTGGCGGTGTTCACGGACGAAATAGGCTGATGGGCAATTCAGTATTGGATTATAATGTATTTGGTCGCATAGCTGGAATTTCAGCAGCAAAAAAAGCCAAAGAAACAATCATCGCAGGAAATTTGACTATTGATCATATAGGCAAGTACGAAGAAGAGCTGTTGTCTGCCAGGATTATCACACCGCTGAAAACCCCGGTTCTACTGCCGGAATACCGTAATCTTGACCTGGTATCAAGACATTTGGATGAATTCGACCCATTCCTGCCTGCAGGATTATAACCAATTTATATTCGGAGGAAAAAATGATAAAAGTAAACTCATCATTAAGCAACTTGAACGAATGTTTTCCGGCACATTTCACTGAAGAACAAAAAGCAAAGACTAAAACCATGTTTTACAAACGTCTTGCGGAACTCAGCCATGATTTTTACGGCGGTAAAATCCAAACCATTCCAAAGGCAGCGGTAACAGGCTTTAATTGGTTCAATGTCTGGTATACTCCCGGCGTTTCCAAAATATCTACTAGCATTCGCGATGATAATAACCGTTCCTACGATCTCTCGAATCGTTCCAATCTTGTAGCTGTTATTTCTGATTCCACCAGAGTCTTGGGAGACGGTGACGTGACTCCTTCCGGTGGATTAGGCGTGATGGAGGGCAAAGCTTTTTTAATGAAATATCTTGGTGGAGTGGATGCTGTTGCGCTATGTATGGATAGCAAGAATGACCAAGGCAAAAACGATCCCGATAAAATCATTGAATTTGTACAACGCTGCCAACATAGCTTTGGAGCGGTCAATCTGGAGGATATCTCTCAACCGAATTGTTACAAAGTGCTGGATGTTCTCAGAGAGAGCTGCGATATTCCGGTGTGGCACGATGACCAACAAGGTACTGCTTGTGTCACCTTGGCTGGTTTATACAACGCTCTAAAATTAGCTGGTAAAAAAATCGAAGAGGTAAAAATCGTTTATTATGGCGCCGGCTCTGCCAGTACTACTTGTTTACGTCTTATCGTCCAAGCCGGAGGAGATCCCAAAAAAGCGATTATGTTTGATACAAAAGGATCTCTTCATCGTGGACGAACCGATATACAAGCCGATCCACGTTTTTACAGGAAATGGGAGATCTGCGAAACCACCAATCCTAACAAAGTGATGACTGTCGAAGAAGCGTTTAAAGACGCAGATGTGTTAATTTCCCTCTCCGCATCGGGTCCGGGTGTTGTGAAACCAGAATGGATAAGAGCAATGGCTCCGAAAGCCATCGTCTTTGTCTGTGCCAATCCAGTTCCGGAAATATATCCCTACGAGGCGAAAGAAGCCGGTGCATTTATCGTCGGTACCGGAAGAGGAGATTTTCCTAATCAAGTCAATAACTCTTTAGGATTTCCTGGAATTTTAAAAGGAGCGTTGCTAGTAAGGGCAAGAAAGATTACTGACCAAATGGCAATCGCTGCTGCAAAATCACTTTCTACCTTTTCTGAAAAGAATGGTATTCATCCTGACAACATCCTGGCTAAAATGAGTGAACCGGATGTATTTCCATATGAAGCCGCAGACGTAGCTATGCAAGCAATTCAAGATGGTGTAGCCCGAATTGCAATGACATGGGATGAAGCTTATCAAACAGCAAAGGAATCCATTCAACATGCCAGAGGGATGGTGGATTTACTTATGAAAGAAGGATGGATCAAGCCTTTTCCTGAGAGCGCCATTCAGGAAGCATTTGACTGGGCTTGCTCTCAGTGTCAATAAAACAGAACGGATGTTTCTCCGGTCAACAAGGAGTGAAGCATGAAAGAAGCCCTTTTATACGATCAGTTGGACCCTACTTTCAAGTATCAGGTTATGAAAGAACCTGGCGGAGAGAAGCTTTCTCTCTGTTACGCTTGCGACACTTGTACATTAAGTTGTCCTGTAAGAGTGTATGAAGAATCCTATCAACCACGTACAATCATTCGCTTACTATTACTTGGAGCAAAAGAAGAAGTTCTTTCCGATCCGATGATTTGGTTGTGCGCGTCCTGTTTTCAATGTCAGGAACGGTGTCCTCAAGGAGTCGGTGTAACTGATTTGATGAACGCAATTAAGAATATTGCTTGCCGGGAAGGTTTCCTTCCAAAGAGCATGAAAATGCAGATAGAGCTATTGTACAAACATGGTCGTTTATTAGAAATCGGAGATTTTGAAAACAAAAAACGAGATAAACAACAACTTCCCTCTATCAAGGAACAACCTGAAGAAATACAACGCATCATCGAACTTTCCGGCGCTTCTCAATACCTTCCCCAGGAATCGGAGTAAATCATGAAAAAAGCTTCTTTATTTGTAGGCTGTACTGTTCCGGTTCGGGGAACAAATTATGAGCAATCTTTTCGAGAGGTGGCAAAACGACTTCAGATTGATTTGACAGATCTTTCTGGTTTCTCGTGCTGTGGATTTCCCACTCACTCGGTTCACCGCATCACGGCATTAGCCCTTTCTGCAAGAAATCTTGCACTGAGTAGTCAATCTTCACTGCTATCCATGATCACATTGTGCAATGCATGTACTGAGAATATGACACACACTAACCATGTCATACAACATGATCCTGATACTCGCAATGAGATCAATCGGATTCTTAGCCAGATTCATCTGTCCTATCAAGGAGAAGTTAAAGTAAAGCATGCTATGCGCTATTTATATGAAGATATCGGTATAACCGCTATCCAAGCTTCCGTTAAAAAACCGCTCTCTTCATTGCGTATTGCCGCTTATCCCGGGTGTCATTACACCAAACCTTCCGATCTGTACGATCATTTTGATTCTCCGGAAAATCCACACACATTGCAGGATCTTGTCCGAGCAACCGGTGCTTCAGCCATCCCCTACCACTCTTCTTGTTGCGGAGGAGGCACATTAGGTGCAAAGGAAGACACTGCTTTACTGATGGCGTCTCAAACATTAAAAAGCATGAAAGAAAATGGCGCAGATGCTATCGTAGTCATCTGTCCATTTTGTGATGTTATGTTTGAACAAAATCAAAAAAAGATCGAAAAACTGACAGGAGAGGAATATAGCCTTCCAATACTTTACTACCCTCAATTATTAGGATTAGCGATGAACATCGAGCGAGAAAAACTAGGCTTATCAATCAATCGAATCAAGTTGGATAAGGTGCTAGCGAAAATCCAGCCAATCCAACCTGAGAACAAGGAGTAAACCATGGAAGAAGAGACCAGACCAGTAGGAAAAGTACTGGTAATCGGAGGAGGCGTCGCAGGCGTACAAGCTTCGCTTGATTTAGCCTATAACGGTTTTAAAACATATTTGGTAGAATCACGTGATGCTATAGGCGGAACCATGGCTCAATTAGATAAAACTTTTCCTACCAATGACTGCTCGATGTGTATTTTGTCTCCAAAATTAGTAGAAACAGGCTCTAATCCGAATATTGAGCTTCTTACCCGTAGTAAAATTGTGAAACTGGAAGGGAGCTCACCCCATTTCAAGGTAACTGTCCGCACCGAACCAAGATATGTCGATTTTGCACTTTGCAAAGGATGCGGAGATTGCTCTCAAGCTTGTCCGGTAACTCTTCCAAACGAATATGAAGAGAAATTAGGCACGAAAAAAGCGATCAGCAGACGTTATGAGCAGGCTGTGCCCAGTACATTCGGTATCACAAAATGGGAAACAAGTCCATGTAAAGCAGCCTGCCCGTTACACGTGAATGCTCATGGCTATATCGCATTGGTACACAAAGGCGAGTATGAAAAAGCGTTAGCGTTAGTAAGGGAAAAAAATCCATTTCCGGCTATCACGGGCCGTATTTGCACAAGACCTTGCGAAAAAGCTTGCACACGGCTTTCCTTAGATGAAAATATCGCGATAGATGCATTAAAACGTTTTCTGGCTGACAAAGAGATAGCGAATGGTACGCTTTGGGATCCCGAGTGTGCGAAAGACAACGGGAAAAAAGTAGCTATTATCGGTTCAGGACCGGCAGGATTGCTATGTGCATTTGATTTGCGCGTGAAAGGGTATGAAGTGTCCGTATTTGAAAAAAAGAACCAATTTGGCGGATTACTTCGTTATGGCATACCAGCCTATCGTTTGCCAAGAGAAATTCTCGACAGAGAAATTGATATGCTGCGAAGAATGGGCATTCAATTTTTTAGCTCTCATGAGATTAAGGGAGAAGATACAATACGCATTCTTCGAAGACAGTATGACGCAGTATTGTTAGCAACAGGCGCATGGAAATCAAAAAAAATGAATATTCCTGGTGAATCTCTTCCCGGAGTACATGGCGCTATCGAATTCTTAGAACAAATCAACGAAGGTACTCTTCCTCCGCTTCATGGAAAGATAGCAATCGTTGGCGGAGGTAATGCCGCTATGGATTGTGCGAGATCCGTTTTGCGATTAGGTGCTTCTGAAAGCCACATTCTTTACCGAAGAACCAAACAAGAGATGCCTGCCAATCCCGAAGAAATAGAAGAAGCTATTCTGGAGGGAGTTCGTTTTCATTTCTTGACAAATCCGATTGAGATTCAGCAGGATTCATTCGGATACAAAGTTATGTTGCAGCAAATGTCTCTAGGTGAACCTGATGAATCTGGCAGAAGAAGACCTATCCCCATCCCTGGCGCGATGCAAGATCTATATTTTGACACCGTCATCATGGCGATAAGCCAAGAAACTACTCCTGAGGATTTTCCTCTGATTGATTCCGAAAAAGGCTTATATGTGGCAGATCGTAAAACAATGGAAACTTCTTTCCTAGGTGTGTTTGCCGGAGGAGATAATATACTCGGACCAGCTACCTTTATTGAAGCCATGGCTTGTGGCAGAAAAGCAGCCATATCGATTGACCGATACTGTAATCATGAAGAGATCGATCTTGGCAGAGAGGGAGAAGATCCATTCGAAATAAAAGCGCACCTTGACCTTTCTCAAGTGATTCCCATTCCTCAACAAAAAACAGCTATCCGTATCCCTTCCCGTCTTCAAAATGATATGAGCGAAGTCAATTTAGGATTGACAGAGGAAAAAGCAAAAACAGAATCCGGCAGGTGTTTGAACTGCGGAGGATGCGCAGAGTGCATGGAATGTGTCAAGGCATGTGAATCTCATGCTATTCTGCATGATATGGTAGCAAAGGAACAAGTGCTGGATGTCGGCGCTGTTATTGTTGCCAGCGGTTTTGAAGAATCGGATGCCTCCCACTATGCTCAATATGGATTGGGCATCTTTCCCAATGTCGTTACCAGCACTCAATTTGAGAGAATTCTCTCTGCTTCGGGTCCATATGGAGGCGTTATCACACGACCCGGAGATAAAAAACATCCGAAAAAGATAGCTTGGTTGCAATGTATCGGATCGCGCGATACAGAACATCCTTACTGCTCTTCAGTTTGTTGCATGTATGCAACCAAAGAAGCCGTCATCGCGAGAGAACATAGCAAAGAGGTAGAAGCAACCATCTTCTATATCGATATCAGGGCGTTTGGTAAAGAGTTTGATCAATATATCGAGAGAGCCAAGCAAGAATATGGCGTACGGTTTGTCAAATCAAGAATTGCCAGCGTATCAGAGATGCAGGATGGTTCCTTACAATTAACGTATGAAGATGATGCCGGCGTTCTTCATCGCGATGTATTTGAGCTGGTGGTTCTATCAGTAGGACTAGCTTCTACGGAAGAAAATTGCCAATTGGCAAAAACATTACATATCCAAACCAATAATTATGGAATGATAGAATCAAAGGAATTTCATCCAAACGAAACCAACCAACCAGGCATTTTCGCAGCTGGCTCCATCAGTGGTCCGAAAGATATCCCCGAGTCTGTGACAGAAGGTAGTGCCGCTGCTTGTATGGCGAGTGCGATTCTCCATGAAGAGAGAGGAAAAGAAGTTACTATCAAGGCGTATCCTCCTGAAATCAATGTGATCGGAGACAAACCAAGAATCGGCGTGTTTGTTTGCTATTGCGGATTGAATATAGGCGGGTATCTTGATGTGGAAGAGGTAGCTCAGTATATCAGCCGACTTCCGAATGTAGTATATGCGGAGACGAATCTCTATACCTGTTCTTCGGATACGCAAGCCAAGATACGTGATAAAATTAAGGAGCATCAATTGAATCGCGTTGTGGTAGCTTCCTGCACCCCAAGGACTCATGAACCTTTATTCCAGGAAACAATCAGAGAAGCCGGTTTGAACAGGAATCTATTTGAACTGGCGAACATCCGTGATCAAGACAGTTGGGTTCATCAAACAAAAAGAAAAGAGGCGACAGAAAAAGCCAAGTACCTTGTAAAATCAGCGGTGTATCGCGTGATGAATCGCAAACCCTTGACTATCCAGCTGATGCCGATCACAAGAAAAGGATTGGTGATAGGGGGAGGATTTGCCGGGTTACAATCTGCTTTATCCCTTGCCGAACAAGGCTTTCCAACGTATTTGATCGAAAAGGAAAAGTATCTGGGTGGAAATGGTCTTCATGTTCACTATCTGGAAGAGAATCCAACTGTGGGAGAATCATTACAGCAATTGATACAAAAAGTCCTGAACCATCCGAAAATCGAAGTGTACCGTGACTCTGCGATCCAATCAATCGAGGGATATGTCGGAAACTTCAAAACCACGTTGCAAGACGGCAAAACGCTTGAACATGGCGTGATAGTGGTTGCTACAGGGGGGTTAGAATCAAAAACAACCGCATATGGCTATGGTCTCAGCCATCAGATCATCACCGGAAGAGAGTTAGAGGCGATGATTCATTATAACAAATGGCCTAATCCGAAAAGTGTCGCCTTTATCCAATGCGTTGAATCAAGAGATGATCATCATCCTTACTGTTCTAGAATCTGTTGTCAGGAAGCAGTAAAAAATAGTCTTTTAATTAAGAATCTTTCTCCTACAACAGAAGTGTACATTCTAAATCGGGATATACGCACGTACGGTTACCATGAACTGCTTTACAAAAAAGCTAGAGAGAAGGGTGTAGTGACGGTACGCTTTGAAAAGAACAGAAAACCAAATGTTTTCTTTAAGGGTGGCAATGTGGCGATATCAGTGTATGACTCCTTGCTCCATAGAGAAATTGAGCTTTGCCCTGATATCCTGGTGTTGAGTACAGGCATCTCGCCAAATCCCGATAACGTTGAATTGGCAAAAAAATTGAAAGTGCCACTAACCCAGGACGGTTTTTTTCTGGAAGCACATGCAAAACTTAGACCGGTTGATTTTGCAACTGATGGGATTTTTTTAGCAGGGCTGTCTCACTCTCCGAGAAATATTGAAGAGACCATCACTCAAGCTCGTGCTGCAGCGGGAAAAGCCTGCATTATTCTATCGAAAGCAGGTATCGAAGCCGGGGGGAAGATTGCTTATGTCAATAACAGAAATTGTTCTGGTTGCGGATCATGTGAAGAAATATGTCCCTATCAAGCCATCACCTTAGTCAATCACTCGAAGAGCACCCCTTTGCAACGTGTCGCTGAAGTCAATGCTTCGCTGTGCAAAGGATGCGGATCCTGTGCATCCGCATGTCGTTCCAATGCCATTGATGTCGAAGGCTTTTCCAACGACGAGATCAGCCAGGCGGTGGACGCCTTGTTAGAACCTATGTAGGAGGGTTATTAAGTGGATGAATTTGAACCAAAAGTGATTGGTTTTTTGTGTAATTGGTGCTCATATGCAGGCGCTGATTTGGCTGGGGTATCTCGCTTTCAATACCCGCCTAATGTCAGGATTATACGTGTTCCCTGCTCTGGCAGAATGAATCCGTTATTTATTTTAAAAGCCCTTCAAAATGGTGCTGACGCAGTTTTGGTTTCTGGTTGCCATCCGGGTGATTGTCATTACCAAACAGGAAATTACTATACAAGAAGGCGATTAGAAGTTTTTTATCGAATGCTGCAATTTGCCGGAGTCCCAAAAGAAAGGGTAACTTTAGCTTGGGTATCCGCTAGCGAAGGTGCTCAATTCGCAACCTTAATCAAAGAAGTGGTTGAAAAAGTGAAACCTCTGGGTCCAAACCAATCTTTCTCCAGAGACTTTTCAGATTTGGAGGCGTATGCAAATGAATCCGATCGATCATCTGAATAATCAGCTGAGAGAGTTAGCCAGGAAAGCCTTCCAGGATAACGGTATCGAATTGCTGATCGGTTATCAAAAAGGGGAAGATGGCATCACGAAACCCGCTATTTTTTATTCGTTCGAGCAGGTCGATCTTTTGATATGGGACCAGCAAGCTAGCTTTAACCTTGCCTCTCTCGTACGTCGTTTCAGAGATAAGAAGATCGGTATGATAGCCCAAGGATGTGTGAGTCGATCACTAGTTGTGTTATTAAATGAAGGCCAAATCAACAGAAATAACCTTTTCATCATTGGTTTTCCATGCCAAGGCGTAGTAGACAGGAATCAACAATTACATAGCGCATGTATCGATTGTCAGCATCCTTTGCCAGTCATTCAGGATTGCCTGATAGAGGGAGATGGCATTGCCCGACAAAGTGATCCGGCAAATGATCTTGTGATCGAACTAAACAATCAGTCTCAGTCCGAGCGGATGGCTTTTTTTTCTCAAGAAATGAAAAAGTGTATTCGATGTTATGCATGTAGACAAGCTTGTCCGATGTGCTATTGCGATGTTTGTTTCGTGGATATCAACAAACCTTTATGGTTAGCAAGAACACCGGATCAGCAAAATAATAGTGTCTGGAACCTAACCAGAATGCAACACTTGGCGGGGCGCTGCGTAGCCTGCGGAGCTTGTGACAGAGCTTGTCCGGAAGGTGTAAACCTGATGGTGTATCTCAAAAAAATGAATCAAGTAGTAAAAGAGCTATATGGCTACAGTGCCGGACTACATCTTGGCGAGAAGCCGGCATTAAATGCTTTTCAACCGAATGATCCTGATTTTTTCTGGGGAAAGGAGGGAGTATGATGAGGTTTTTCAAACTTACCCAACAAGACTGGGAAAAATTTCTACAACATCAGTCCACCCAGATTGCAGTGGTCTCTATGGAAAAATCCAAACATCCTTTTAAACATATCTTGTTTCCACCCCATGAAACCTTGTTCTATTTTCGAAAAGACACGCATAAAGAGCTTTCTGAAATCAAAGAAAACAAGGTCCTATATTATGGTTTACCTCCCTGTGACGCCAAGACCATTCAATTGCTTGGGTTGAATCTACTAGCTGATCCCGCGGATCCTTATTTTCAAACAATACGCGATAACACAGTGATCATATCAAAAGCTTGCGATCATTTTGAACCGAATTGCTTTTGCGATCAAATCGGGGGCTCTCCTGGTGCGTTAAACGGTGCCAGTGCCATTCTTTATACAGTAGAGGATGGATTTCATCTATTAGTAAACCATGACTGGCTATCCGAACAATTAGTTCAAATGAACTTTATTCCTTCTGAAGTAGAAAATGAGAAAGCGGATTTTTCCAAAGGAAGCGTGCCTGTCCGTGAAATCAAGCCATTACCGATCGATCATTTACGTGAAAAAGGTCTGTCCACCATTTCAAAAACAGCTTTATGGGAAAAAGTGTCAGCCACTTGTCTCGCCTGTGGTATATGCACCTTTCTATGCCCTGCCTGTTATTGTTTCGATATTCAGGACATCTCATTCGGTAGAGTTGGTAAGCGTGAGAGGACATATGATAGCTGTCTCTTTTCTATCTATACTACGGAAGCAAGCGGGCATAATCCGAGACCGACCATCAAAGAAAGATGGAGGCAACGTTTACTCCATAAATTCACTTATTACCCGATGCAATATGGTGAAATCGGGTGTACCGGCTGTGGAAGATGTATAAGTGAGTGCCCCAGCCATATTGATATAAGGGAGGTTATTCGTGATGCGGAACAATACTGTGAGTAATCCCTATATGACTTTACCAGTCAGAATTGCCAAGGTATCATTTGAAAGCGAGGATCGATCGCTGAAAACTTTGGAACTTCAATTTATAAACGAGAGCGATCGAAAACAGTTTCAATTTCTTCCCGGACAATTTTTAGAGTTTTCCATACCCGGAAAAGGGGAAAGTCCTTTTGGCATCGCTTCGAACCCTTCTGAAGAGATCATTCGGATAACTGTAAACCGAACGGGTTTCGTGACAGAAGCCATACACCAATTGGAAGTAGGGGATTTTGCTGGCATTCGAGGTCCTTTTGGTAATACGTACCCGCTTGCATTGATGAAACAAAAAAGAGTCTCTATTATCTCCGGTGGTTTTGCTTTTACCACTCTGGCTTCTCTTCTTGATTATCTATTAGAGCACGAGGAATTCGGTATTACCGGGTATGATTTGATTTATGGCGCAAGAAATCCTGGGATGTTATTGTATAAGTCAAAATTGGATCAATGGAAAGGTAATCCAAAGATACGCAGTATTATTACGATAGATAAAGAAGCGTCCGGCTGGACGGGCACAACAGGCTTTGTCCCCACCGTTGTAGAGCAATCCGACTTACAACCAAATCAAGCTATTGCCGTGATTTGCGGACCCCCAATCATGATAAAACTGACTTTGCCGAAACTGGTAGAAAAAGGATTTCAAACCGACCAGGTCTACACCTCTCTCGAAAGAAGAATGAAATGCGGGATAGGGAAGTGCGGTCGATGTAATATAGGACCTTACTATGTCTGCAAAGACGGTCCCGTCTTTTCGCTGCAACAATTGGAAGGCCTTCCTGCGGAATACTAACCAGAAGATGCCTGTCCGGATTGAAATGGATTGTAACCTAACATCCAGCGATTGTAGATCAGCTGCCCCAGATGATAGTATTCGTGTTGTATTAGGTACCGCATAGTCTCTTCCGGAGAAAATGTTTTAGTAGAATCATTAGGCCATGTTTTTTCTTCAAAAAGCTCTTTTTCTGTGAATTGTTGAAATAATACGATTGTTTTCTGACGGATGGCTGCCAATTCGTTCAACAAATCAGGTAAGATGTTTCCTTTTACTAAATCAAAAGCAGCTTTCCAAGATAAAGGTTCGTCAGGATTGGTCAAAAAATGATCTAACCATAACTCCCCGGCAGCGATCTCGATCAAAAGAGCTTTTGCTGACTTCATTCCCGGTTTTGGAACCCATATGAATTCGTCTTCTGTGCAGTTTCTTACCGTGTCTAACAGTTCTTCCCGAATTTCTTTTAGATTCTCAAACCATTTTTCCAGTATTTTCATTTGTCCCTCCCTGTGTGGTTAATATAGGTATTATAGTCTGAATTGTTCATTTAGATGATTTTATGACCTGCAAAACTAAAAAGGTCGTCAGGATTTAATCCGACGATGATATGGTCAACCACTACAATGCCTACTAGCTGACAAGCCTGGATAATCCTTCTTGTGCTGTCAATGTCCTCCGGAGATGGTTCGGTCTCGCCTGAAGGATGATTGTGAATGAGAACAATCGCGGAAGCGTTTGCCAACGTAGAGCGTCGGATTATATCCGGAATGTCTACCACGCTTTCTTTATTAGAACCAATGGTAGAAATATAGTGAGACAATGGTTTTAATTTCGTATCCAAAAAAACGATGGCAAACATCTCTTTTTTCGCATCACGCAAACTCCATTGCAACGTATGCATGACAAAGTTTTTTACTTTTTCAGGATTGATCAGTTTTGTTTTTTTACCAATTTCCTCTCTGGTAATTCTTCTGCCAATTTCCATAGCGGCTTTTAATTGTGCAATTTTCGCAGGTCCGATACCATCATAACGACTTAACTCCTCATTAGAGGCTTGGTATATCGCCCGTAATGAACCGAATTCGATCAAAAGCTTTTTGGCGACATCTTCTGCGCTTGATCCTTGTGTTCCAATCCGTAAAATCACTGCCAACAATTCCGCATCGCTCAACGCTTCCGGTCCATTTTCAAGCAACCTTTCCCTTGGTCTTTCCTTTTTTTTCCATTTTGTGATCGGTTCGAAAGGATTTTCTTGTGCAATTTTTTCTTGAATGGTTTTGCGTACCACTTGACAATCTTGCTGATCATTTATATGGAGCAGCTTCCATGCAAGGTCTTGCTCCTCAGTCGATAAGTTCTTCAGTGATCTGCTGAAATAGAGGGTGTTACGACGACTGATACACGGATATACCCTTTTGGATGCAAGGTAATCTATTACTTCTTCTTGCGTTTTAAAAATAGGCATCTGAACTCCTTTCCAATCTCATTCACAAACATTTGCTATCATATATATAATGATTGGTTTTTCAATCTATAATTTACAGGGTAATAAAATACAGATAAGACGCCTTAGTGATCTACCTCAGTGTACAGATCTTAATTTAACAAGAACTAATCGGTTCTTGTTAAATTAAGGTTATTTGCAGAAAAAGTTTTTATTGCTCTTTCAAACTATACTGTTTTTCTTTTAGGATGATAGAAAACTGAAAAAACTATCAGCAATATGCCAGCAACAAAATTAAACAGCATTGAAATCGAATGATAGGCAAACCACATCATTTTTGAATCGAACATGATTGGAAGATGCCCTATACCTATTAATCCGATCGAAATAGTTATCATTAGAATTCCGCAAAGAAGGTGGTTACGACGTGATATAAACATATACACGCCAGCCAACCAAGCAAAATAAAGTATTGATATGTAAATCAGTATATTAATCAGAACAATATCATCACCGCCAAAATTGAAGCCTAACGTAATCATCCACGGTATAGAGGCAATTAAAGTTATCACCAACGGAATCCAGAAATACCACTTTTGAGAAATAAGCTCATAGTCAGAGCGAATATTCTTAGATTGGTTTACTGTATCAGATTGTATTTCGCTTTTACTTACCTGATTTGGACTAGTCTTTACTAATGACATACCAATCAGAATGAAACCAGATAGAACATTGAGTACGATAGTAAGAAGACTGAACACTGAGCATATAGAGAATTCAAAAAATTTAAACATAAAATATAGTAATACCAGCAATGCGATCATAAGAATACCACATATTCTATGGACAATTTTCTTGATAAATAAATAACTAAAAATTAACAAATAGGAATTATCAATAAGAATTAGTAACAAAAAGTAAGAAGGATATCCCTTATCCCGACCTAAATCCCCAATCAGCTCTTTTATCCACGTATTGTAAGCAACACCCATGAAGACTATTGGAAGCCAGAAATACCACTTTTTGTAAATAAGCTTATAATCCTGTTCGCTGCTCATTTTAATCTCCTGACATGAAACTTCGTTTTCAATTTCATTGGTAATCTTACTGGATGGCAGGAGAAACGTCAATGATTTGAGGAAACAAAAAAACAGCCCCCAGGAGAATCGAACTCCTATTGCCGCCGTGAAAGGGCGATGTCCTAACCGTTAGACGAGGGGGCCAAACTGAGGCATGAAGGACTCGAACCTTCGACCCTCTGCTTAAAAGGCAGATGCTCTACCGACTGAGCTAATGCCCCTCAACGATTTAACTATTTTACACATTGAGATTCAATTGTCAACTTGCTACTCTTTTCCTTGCAAAACACTACGAAATTTTGTAAATTGCTTATCAAAATATAACGATACGGATCCGGTTGGTCCGTTACGCTGTTTTGCGATCATTAACTCAGTATCATTCTCGTTACCGCCCTCTTTGTTTTCAC
>Ga0302252_1001156_pt1 | contig 16572 bp, 7 predicted proteins | sample AAG_RA_Leu_MG_FD_193511 | JGI IMG/M metagenome (GOLD analysis project Ga0302252, IMG submission 193511) | Enriched activated sludge microbial communities from anaerobic digester in WTTP, New Holstein, Wisconsin, United States - AAG_RA_Leu | ecosystem: Engineered > Bioreactor > Anaerobic >...
ATTTTATCCAGCGTCTCTGACAGCTTGCCCGGGGTGGCCGGGTCCATCATAATGGGTGGTCGGCTTGGATCATAATGGGTGGTCGGCTTCAATCATATTCGGTGGTCGGGTTGGATCGGAATACGCACACATTCATTAATAATAGTTTTAAGTTCTTGGACACTATAAATTTTAAGGTTGAGCTCTCTTGCGATGCGGCGAATAATTCCTTCATTAATTTCTATCGACAAAGACTTAACTTTCTCTATAGCATCAATGAGTTCAGTCTCGTCAGATACAATATCGCCAAAATTACCTTGACCTCTTCTGGGAATATCCGAGTCTTTAGCCGCGTTTGGAAGGGCTACAATTGGCCAAACCTTTATGTTATCCCACTTATTTGTTTCAAATATTTTTTGTTGTAAGTACTCTTTGAAACTATTTGCGGTATCAAGCGCTTGTTTATAGGGGTTTTTTTCGTTGGTATTCTTCCCATCTAATGCCCAGTTATCATTTAAAGTACCCTTTAGGTATCCTTTAAAACCCTTAACTTCAATATTAACTATCTTGTTCTTGCCGATTATCATAAAGTCGCTTTGCCCACCTTTCCCTGCCCAAGAAAACTCTATCAAGCAACAATAATCATCTGATAATTTTTGAAGCCAATCAAAGACCGCTCTGTTTTGTGCAAACAGTACTTCAGTTTTTTTGTTCCTATCAAATAAAAAATAATATTCTTGCATCCTAATCCCCCGTTATTTTAATAGTAAGTCTATTCATTTCTAAAACATTGTTTGGCTCCTAAAACTTTGGATACTTCATCAATCCACATCTATTCCAATAAAGCTTTTATCAGGTTGCTTATTTTCCCTTCTTTATTAGCTATTTCTTTAAATCCAGTTTGTAAGAAATTCCATATTTCTTCTTCTTGGCTTTCTTTCTGAAGAAAATGTAGAAGAGAGTCTCGTTTGACTAATGCAATATAGTGAACGGGGTGGGAAGAGTAAGAAGTAAACTCAAAACCCTTGTTTTCCTCTTTTGACCATTTATTTAGACTATTCTTTTTTACAAAGTCTTTTATCTGATCTTCATTGTCGAACCATTTACCGACAAAGCACTGTACCTCTGGTATTTTTTGAGAACTGTATGATGTTTTGGGATACCACTCATCGTTTTCGTTGAAGGCAAGACCAACAAAAATCCAAAAGCTCGCCTCTTCAGGGTATTTTATCTCCTCATAATCATGGTATATTGCGCCCCAATAACCGTGCATATCTTGCTTTGTTGGAGATTGATAATACTTTATTGTTTTATATTGTTTGAAGGCATCTGGCGTACAAAACTGATAAATTCTATTCGCTAACCCCTTTCTCTTTTCCTCGTATTGTTCGAAAGGACTTAGAGAAGCTAACTCATCCATTGTAAAATTATCAAATCCAGCCATATTTTCCTCCTTCATGAAGTCTACGAATTGTCTTTCTAATTTAGCCATAGGGTGGTTGCTGTTCATTGTGTGGTTATTCAACAAGTCTCTCATATCCCACCATGTATAATTGCCCAAATATGCAGGCAGCTCTTTTTTGTCCTCTTGTGAATATCCAGTGAGAGGGTAGCTGCTCATCAAGGCAACGTGATGGTTTACATCACTCTCGGCAAACCGGCCTTCTTGATATTTACAGTATACGGTTATTTGGTCGTTTTCGAAACCTTCGTCATCTTCCCATTCCCAAGGAGAACTCCATATCTTGTGCTCTACAAAAAGGCTATGGGTTTCTCCATGTTCATGCCAAAAAATAGCTAAGTCAATGTAACCAGCATCGCATGGAAATTGAGTTATAATTTTCACCCTCTCGGCAGCTGCTATATCTTTCCTGAGGATACGTTCAATGTATTTTTTGAGAAGCTGCTCATCGTTGCTTAAAAAGTATCCCACCGCCTCCGTTACGAAATTCTCAAGCGGCCTCACCCCTGCCCTGGTAGGGTATTTTGATAAACTCGAAAAAATACTGGTATACGTTTTCTTCAATGTTGGTTTTTCCTATAGTTTTTCATTTGCAGGATTTTGCCTAATTTTATTGCATAGCCTGTATCATTAAACATGTGTATATATTTCTTTGAAATTCCCTTAAACTCAACCTTTATGAATGGTGCGTTTTTAGCATATCCGTTACGGAAATGTATTTCATCGTATTCTTGGTCTTCTAACCTCTTTTTCCAATAATCTTTAATCTCTCGATATTCTTCTTTTTTTATCCCCGCTGCAATCAAATCAAACCATTTTTTGTGCAACGTCAAATGAAGGATCTTCAAAGTTTCTGGCTTTTTTCTAATCTTATGTGGCTTTTTTAATTTATTTAATTTCTTTTGGATCTTGCTAGCAGTTCTTACTTTGGTTATCTGTTTTAAAAGGCTATCAATATAATCTATTTCATTCATTCTTCTTTTAGTTGCTTGTCTTCTTATTTCTTTTTGTGTAACTTGAAAACCATGTTCATTAATGAAAAAACCATTCCTATGATGATCAAAGGTGCCAGCAAATTGTTCTTCTGGATCTTCTAAGCTTGGGTATTTTCTTAATGTCCATGCTGTTACTCTCTGCCTAACATTAAAAGCCTTTCCTGTGAACCGTTCTTTTAAGAATTCCAGGTATTTTATTTTGATCTCTTGTTTTTCTTGAGGATATAAGTCCCAGTTAATAGGCATATGTGATCTCCCGTGATAAGTTTATTGATTATAATACTCCTTTACTAAGAATCTTGAGACAGTTGTTCTCTTTCAGATTTCGCTATAAAAATATCTATATCATTTAACTTCATCGGTTCCCACTTTACCTTTCCACATCCAGGAATGTTGATATCTTTAAGTTTATCTGTATCGGAAGTTATCACAATTGCTACAACATTATCTTTATGGTCGTCAACCTCAAAAACACCATCTAAAAAATCTCCTATTGAACGGGTAATATGTAAGCTGGATACCATCCGAAGTTTTTCTACTTTATTGATCATATTTATTCTTTCATCACCCATAATTTTCTGAACCCATTGACGAAACTGTTCCCGTAAACGATCTGCAGTGGCTGTTAAAGCCTTAATTTCTTCCTCATTTGTTCTAAAATACCGTATTCCTTTTGCCTCATATTCTTTGGCCTTCTTTTCCCAGCGCTCAAGATAGCTTGGGTCTTCAAGCATACCTAAATGTTCCAAAATGACACCCCCATAGTCGGGAAATGTAAAATCTGGCAGGGCATCCACGACATTTTCGGTAGGTTCCTCATATTCAAAGTACATTCCGCGGGCTTTAAATTCATTTGCAAGAAGCATCTCAGATTTGGAACGCACAAGGACTCCACTTTTTGTCTGAAATACGCGTCCGTCAGATCTATAGCCTTCCTCCGCTCTAGCCATCGGTGGGGCAGAAATCTTGATGTCGTAAGAAGAGGCAGTTTCAGCCACCAATTTGGGATCATTCGAGCGATCAAGAAAAATAGATTTTTCATACGGTTGTGTTCTTCCAAACAAATATCGTTTATTGGCGCGAGATACTACAAGGTTATATCGAGCACGAGTCGTAGCCACGTAAAAAATACGGCTTTCCTCTTCCTGATAAAGTCGTTCGAGGTCTTCATCGGTTAATGATCTCTGCCACGTCGCATGACTCAGAGTCTGGACAACTTTGCGCCATTCAAGCAGCCGTTTGTGGCTCTTAGGCGGTTGATGAGGTGAATTCCCTTCCTCTAGGCCAATAACAATAACTGTATCGAATTCCTCGCCCTTCTGGCTATGGATGGTAGATAGCACCACTTGAGAGCTCTCTTCCGACGATATAAATATATTCTTGAGCACATCAATGGGCCGATCAGCAAGGATCTGACAGAGTTGACTAAAATCCTTCAAATCGTTTCCCGAAAGTTCCTCGCCTGGCATGGCGTCACGCACAGTCTCAAGTAAATCCCTTACACGCTCAATCTTTCCTTCCCTCAACTTTTCAATTATCTTGCCCTCTGAGGTATCTCCAGTAATCTGTTCGCTTTTGCTCTGTCGGCAAAGATCGGCAGCCCTTATTGCTATCTGACGCACAGCCCTACTTGCAACTATACCGCGAGCAGTCTCTCCCTCAAACTTATAGGGGACTCCATGCCTTATCAACTCCGCCTCTATAGATTTTAAGAGCTCCCATTTCCTTGCAAGGATTCCTACTGTAGCCCTAGGGGGAGGATCGCCTGGAATTTCAAGCTCAAGAGCAGTTATGGCAAGTCGAATAACACCTTCAGCCTCGTTCCTGTCATCATCGTTATGGAGAAAGTATACACTCTGATCCTCAGTTGAACGTCTTTCATTATATTCCATTCTTATTCCGTGGGCTTGCCCACTCCGTTCAAGAAATCTAGTCGACATTCGTACAAGCTTTGGAAAACAGCGATAGTTCTTGGAAAGGTTGTACGTCGCAGTATTGGGAAAATCCAATTCAAACCTGCTCAAATTGTCCGGGTCTGATCCCTGCCATGAATATATCGACTGGGCGTTATCGCCTACAACAAAAAGATTCGCCTGCTGTCCAAGCAATTGAAGGAGAGTAGCTTGGGCAGGCGATGTATCCTGATACTCATCACAGAATATCCACTTGAATCTGTTATTCCACTTCCTTGACTGTTCAGTGTCATTCCGGAGTATGTTGACGGCCCGAACAATGGCCTCGCCGTAATCCATAAGATTTTGTTCTCGCAGTAGTCGGCTATATTCAAGGAAAAATAATGCATATTTAGCCAGCAGCTGTTGATTTGTCTTCCATTCGTTTATCTTACCTGCCAGCTCCGATTCATTCACAAGCCCATTCTGAGCATAAGAAATCAGAGTTCTCGCATCTTCGTCATTGAGGTCGCTTTCCTTGAGCCTCGCGACTATCCTGGCTTCTTTGAATAGCTGATTCTGCAACTCTGGGTTATCCTCGCCTATAAATCCTGTTTCTGCACCTTTCTGCTTGTCGTCCTGTCTGATTATTCGCATCGCCAGCTTGTGATATGTCAAAACATTATTGTGCATCCGATAGGCTTTGTCGCCACCGAGTGTCAATTCAAGGCGCTCGTACATGACATTCATCGCCTTATTCGTAAATGTCAGCGCCAGAACTTCCTCTGGGTTAGCCGCATTCATTTCAACAAGACGGATCAGCCTTGATATGAGGACGTGTGTTTTCCCAGAGCCGGCGGCAGCCCTTACAAGTATCCTCTTTGAGGGACCCATAACTATGGCTCGTTGTTCGGGTGAAAGATCGAGTGCCATTTCTGGCAATTCACCCCAGACAAATGATGAACTTACCTCTTCCCCACGAAGAAACTTACCGACCGCCTCTACGACAACAGGTGCTTTATCGACCACTGTAGTTGTTTCTGGGAGCTGCTGCAGAAGGTGTTTCCCGTATCGCGTCACATATATGCGAGGATCTGATATGATTGTTGCTCCTCTATCAGTCTCCGTCCTGATGAGTCTTCCATACATTTGACGCAAATTAAGAAAAACCTCGGGAACAATCCTCTCTTTAAAATAATCGCGGTCGAAACCCTGGTTTTCATAAAACTGCCGCTTCGCTTGAGCTACAGGATGACCATAATACTCAAAAGGCAATTTTGATACTACAAGGACCGAAAGCGCTTCTCCGGCAACATCAATGCCTTCCCAAAATGCTCTTAGCCCCAGCAGGACCATCTTCTCTCCCTTTCGAGGAGCATCGCGCAATCTATCGACAAGCGACGATCTACCGGCGTCAGTCTGAGAAAGTACAAAAATGCCTTTGTCTCGTAACCGAGCCTGTAATCGGGGAGCCATTTCTCGCATGATCAGACGCGAGGTAAAAAGTATGAGCATCCTTCCTCCTGAAACACTAGCCAATTGGGCAATATGGCCGCTCAGTTGCTCCATATAGAGTGGATCAATCCGCAATTTACGATCAGGAAGGAGTATATCATGCGGGACGCCTAATAAAGCTTGTTTCTTATAATTAAAAGGAGACGGATAAATACCAGTAATCGGTTTTTTTCCATCCTCATCGGTAGTCAATCCAAACCGTTCAACCACGAGAGAAAAATCCCCGCCAATGCTCATAGTAGCCGAGAGATAGACACGGTGCTTATACTGGCTATTGATGTTATCTCTTAACCATCCTGAAATATCGAGAGGGGTTGTTCTCAATTCAGTTGTCCAGGATGCCAAGTCATCTTCGACAAATATTTTTCCATGATCGTCAATACGTACCTTTGCTTCGCCCCATCGAACAATGTTTGGCCCAGTGTCAAAGAGGCTTGAAAGTGCCTCAATACTCTCTTCCACGTGTTCACCTAATGACCCAAGAGAACTTGGGAGCTTCTTGGGAAGTCCTTTTAGGGTCTGGATTTGTTCCAGGCTAGCCTCAATGCTTAATGACAGACTTTGAAGTACATCCAAGAGTTCTTTCGCAGAATCATATAGCGATGTCACCCAAAAATCATCGGTCTTAAAAGCAATTGGGAGGTCAGGATCAAAATCCTGCACTTCATTCAGCATTTCGCACAAACGCTTTCTCGCTTCTCCGCACCACTGATGAAGCTTCTTTTCTGACCTCTCCAGTCTATCACGGAAAGTTGCTAGCCACGGATAGCTGTCTATTTGTGGGTGATGCATTAACGCTCTATATAAACCCTGTATCTTCCCTTTATCATCCCTCCTTAGGACAGAATCAATCTCGTGTTTTAACACCCAGGGTCGAAAATGGGTTGTGAGGACCTCGGTAACCACCGTATCGATGTTGTGCGCTTCGTCCAAAATCAATGAATCAATATTCGATTTGCCGGGCTCAGTTGACCCTGTAAGCGCAAACACATAGCTGTGATTTGCCAAGACTATGTCAGCTTTGTTTGTAGCTTCCCTCGCACGGGCATGAGGATCGATGTCTGCCCAAATTTCTTGAAGTTTTGGAGCTGCCTGATCCCTACCTAAGAGGTTGAGAAGATGCCAATCACCCAGGTGTTCGATCTCACTGAGCCACCCCGTCTCGGTTAGTAAAAGCCATCTCAAAAGTGCGGCAAAGAAGTAAGCGTCGGCTCCTGTTTCGATAATCTCTTTTGGCTCATCGAGCCAGTCTGCGACAGCCTGAAGACAGACGTAATTCCCCTTACCCTTGATGATGGATACGCTCCGTTCAACTCCAGCAATCGAAAGAGCCTTGAGTGTAAGAGGCACATCTTTTTCCCAGGCCTGATCCTGTAATGCTTTTGTATGCGTTGAAACATAAGCTCGCTTACCACTCAGCAATAACGGAATCAAATAGCCGATCGTCTTTCCTATGCCTGTACCTGCCTCAAGCATATACGGCCGTTCTTCAGATAATGCCTCTTCTATTTTCTGAGAAAAGGCAATCTGGTTTCCACGCTCCCGGTACTGAAAATTTGCAGCTTGAGCGAGAAAGCCTCCATTTCTGAAAAAATCCAAAAGATCATGATGTTGATTTTCCCTTGTTCCCGTACTCTGCTGTATAAGAAGGGGGAGACTTTTATGATATTTTTTTAGAAGCTCCAGGTAACCGTCCACACCGGGAGCAGATCCTGGTGGTATCAGAGAATCAAGCCATTGTTCGGGTATAACTTTTCCAGCGGAATTGCCCCAAATACGGCCGGTCATATCCATCGGACTGGATCTTGCCAGCACATCTATGGAAAGTATCATCCTCAGGGCAGACCTAACCTCATGGTCCAAAGCCCGCAACGTGTCGGCGCATGACCCAATGAGACAAACCATGGCAGCCAAGGGACCGCCGATACCCATCTCATCTTGAAACTCAAGCTTCAATTGTTTGCAGAGAGATTCGGGAAGATCTGTACGATGAGCAAGGGGGTGAGCAACTTTGCACAATGCCTGTAAATCGATAAACATGGCCTCTTTCGACAAGCCTATCCCCATGGCTCGCTGATGCCAGTTTTGGATTAAAAGAAGCGTACCGGGATAATCCCATAAGAACGTTGTCCCACCATCAATTCTATTCAACAATTCCTTCAGAAGCACCGCCTCGGTACCAACCGTTTCCCAATTAGAATCGCTTTGATAGGCTGGATTTCCCTCAAGGCAGGCCGCCCACAATATAATACCATCCTGTTTCACCTTTGCCACCCAAACAGCATCGATGGCACTCATTGACTCATCATCAGGTGAGAACAATCCAAGAATGTTAAATTCAGGCGTGTCCGGTGCGCTTATGCGACCCGCATCCGCTTGAAGCTGCTTGACAAAGGATATTTGTGGAATCTCCATTTGAATCCCAGTAGTGTCTTCTGAGTCACCTTTCTTCTTGGCCTTCTTAATTTTCTTTCTGCGCTTTTCACATTCAGCCCAATCTGGATGACCCATTTCAATTTTCTCTTGGAGTTCTTCCAGCTTCGATTTTGCGGATTCCCATTGTCCTGCATCAATCAGTAAATCAACCTTACTGAAATCGAGCCTCATCACTGTTGGCTCTATTCCAAATTCTCTTGCTATCGCTGTAAAGGCTGTTCGCGCGCTTTGTTCATCGCTGCATTCCCATGTCCGCCAATCCCCATACTTGCGGACTTCCTGACCATACCCTTCCCGGATTCCAAGTTTTTTGTCTACAAAAGCCATGAGCAACTTTACTTCTTGATCATCTACTTTTAGTGAATAAGGGGACTCCGGCTCTGGCAAGTCAAACTCAGGAAGTAACCCTATTAAAATATCCATTAAATCATTCATGCATCTTTCCCTCCCACAAAAGACTCAGACCGCGTCAGTTTTACAATCTCGGACAGAAACCTCGAGGTCTTTTCCTCCGATGTAACAAAAAAGAGCGCTTCTGCAGCCCTCGTCATACCCACATACATAAGTATCCGGTCACGCTCAAGGGCAATCTCGGCCTCCTCATCATCCATAGCTCGCTGGCGTTGAGGTATTATCCCCTCATGTAGCCCGGCTAAAAATACCACGGGAAACTCAAGGCCCTTGGCAGAATGGATGGTTAAAATCTTCACCCTCTCTTCGAGTATATCAAAGTTGTCTTGTGTTTGAATTGTGCAGGGAAGTTCGGCGGCCTTAAACACAGACATGAACTCCTCACAAAGTTTGACTGTTGGGCAGAGTACAGCAAAATCGGCAAGACGAAACCTGTTATCTCCAACAAGATCAAGGATTTTTTCGTTCACCGCCCTTACTTCGCGTGTACTGACATCACACCTAATTACAATAGGCCAAGGCCCTTGTCGTCTGGTAAATTGAGGATCCACATACTCCTCTGATAGCCTGAGGATCCGATTGTATGAATTTAGCGCTGCTGCAGTCTCAGCAATTTGTCGTGTATTTCGAAAGTTACGCCGAATGCTTGCGCTGCGGCCCTGCAACTGAAGCCCTGCCTGTTTCCAGGAAAAACCTCGCGAATAGAGAGTCTGGGCTACGTCACCAACCAGAAATATGCTGTGCTCTTCACCTTGAACACCGCCCTTCATAAGGCGCTGTGCAATCCTGACTTGCATGGACGTCAGGTCTTGTGCTTCATCGATAATAACATGCGAATATGGAAGATCAATAGGCTGCTTGAAAAGTTCTTTGTAGGCAATGAGACTTACGTCCTGCCAGTCCATTACGTCGCGCTTTTTCAATCCTTCCTGGTATGCTTTATAGACCGCCCATGTCGAGGAACGGGCCTTACGCTTAAGAGCAGTTTTTCTGCCGTATCTTGGAATCGCCAGATATTCCTCCTCCCTCTTCAAACCATTCCCTTTAATGACTCGGGCAATCTCATCCCGAAAGAAGTACCACGGAAAATCAAACACATAAGAACGTTGATGTGTCTGAATACATTTAAGCGCATCATTAAAGAGGCTTCGCTGATCCTCATTGGAGATGATATTCACCTCGTGTCCTCTGCCGCGAAGAAAACGAACCAGCCACGCATCCACGTTGACCACTTCGAGGTTATTCGGTATAGGTCCGATCAACTCTTCTATAAGCGTTTTCGCTGCAAGGGCAAGAGTTCTGTTGAAGGTTAAAAATATAACCTTGCGGCCCGTTTCGGCGAACTGAATAGCTCGGTAAAGTGCAATTGTAGTCTTTCCAGAACCGGCACACCCGCTCAGCAACATTGCCCCATCGATCTTCCGGTCAACATGGACTTTCTGCTCCGGTTCGAGGTTGAGCATGAGTCGCCTGATGCTTCCTTTACAATAGCCTTCCAGCTTGTCAAGGGTTGTACGAAAGATCAGTCGTCCAGGATCGAAAAGAATGTTTTCAAGGTCTGGATTTGTTGCAAGCTCAAGAAGCCACTGAATACTGTGTTCAGGTAAACCGGAAATGTTGGATATATCCTCTATGGATGGAGCAGAGCGCACTGCCTTGATCAGATTCGATGGTACTCCAAGGATGCGAAGATGACAGGTAGGGAAAAATGCAAAGGGATTGTCATATGTGATATCAGCATCTTCTTTTGGTTGAAGCCATGCATCGGGAATTTCAAATGGTCTTTTCTGTGTTAGGTCCTCTTTTCTCTCATCGAGACGGCGGAACGATGTGTGAGGGGAGAACGAAAAAGACTGAACGCGGTCAATTACTGAATGATCACCTATTTTCCATAATCTAATTGCATCGTCTTCAGGCTCGTAGACAAGCCGATAGCTATCAGTGATATAACACTCCCATTTTCCTGGCGCACGATGGATTTTATGGGAATTTAGAGATGGATGAGCTGGATTCTCGGCGAGAAGAGAAATCTTTTGAAAGGTCCGTTCCTTTAGTTCATAAGGCATCTCGTCAAGACAATTTAAGAATTCATCACTAACAACAACTTCACGCATTATCCGAAAATCTCCTTATCTGTGATGTGCTTGCCCTTGATGACCCATGCCTTGTTGGAACCATCCCACGTGGCACTCGTACCCATGTTTCTGGCCGCAGATTTAATAGCCTCTTTTACTGAGAAGGTATTTCCAGTAATGACAGTGTCCTGTCCACGATATTCGTACTTCAACTTCGCTTTGGCTGTGGCTCCGCTTCCACCCATTGGATTGATTGGGGCGTCTGCTATTCTTGGTACTTCCACATAAAGCTTCTCCAAGTCAAGTTTTGGATCGGAAAGCAGTTCACGTACTTTGGCTTCTTTGACTCGGTAAACCGCCTTAAGCATCTCATGTCGTTCACGGATCGGTTTCCCGGGTATGTTCTGTAAAAGCACAACAAGTCCAACGTGGGGGCGATCGTCTTCGGCAAGCATCTCTTGAAGAACTTTGTTCCTCTTGATGCCGAATAGGTACGATGCAAGAATACGCCGATAGTCAGGATATTTCTTCAATAGAAGCGGCATCTTGGCTTGCTGGTCTTCTGTGCCGATCCCATTGGCAAGACAATGCGTCAGTCGATGAGCAAGCACTTCGTCCACGATCAGTCCATCTAACTTTTCGGATTCATCCCATGGTAAGTTTGGCACCGAGGCCGCTCGCATACACCTTTCAATATCGCTGAGATACTCTATGAATGCTTCATCCAATGCAGCTAGTCTCGTATTCCAATGGTCGCGTTTTTCGGGCTGCCGGTCCGGGTGATACTTAATTTTAAGCCGTTCGTAGACCTGCCGTGCCGTATCCGGGTCGGCTTCGCAATCTAAGACTTGTGTTTTAAACTCGGTGATGGGATCGTCTGTACGTAGTTCAGTCGTGGCGGTTTCCTTCTGGTCCTTTTCCAATCGGATACCGACGGCCTGTACCTCACGAACAGTGTTTTGATCCCCGATAGGCTCCATATATGCCTCCATACAGCCTGAATCATTCAGCGCTATCTGGAGCTTCACTTTAACCGTGCCCTTATTCTCTGGGCGGACAACTGCGTTTAATTGAGCAAGTAGGGTGTTTGCTTCCGCGCTGACTTCATTGTCGCCCTCGCGGATTTCTATTTCTATCACGTCCTGCAGATCCACGCTTGTGGCCAGTGTGACCGGGCGAGTTACAGGCCGATCCTCTCCCCGATGGATTACCTTGTGGTAAGCATCTGTGCTTCTGTTACTTGCAATGCGCACACCAATAGATTTGGCGACCTTATTTGTAACTACCAATCCACCGACTCTTTTGATCTCGGCCAGGCGAGCAGCCCCCAGGGCCACACTTGTCAACGGATCGGATGCGTGGAGATCCGCACCCATGTCATCGGCAATATCCTTAATCATCTGCATTACGCATGGCATTAGCATAGGTCCGCCTGTGGCAATGATTCGCTCCACACCACCTTCGCACCAGCCTACGGATGCCAAAGCCTCACCTACCAGGTTCTTTCCTTTTATGAGAAGCGGCTGAATCAGCTTCTCAAGCTCTCCTCTGGTACAGGTTAGAGCGACGATCTTGCCTGTAGTGAGGAGTATTCCGGTAGAAACCTCTCCATCAGAACTCAAACGTTTCTTGATCGTCTCAACCGCGTAGGGAAGAACGTCCTCAGGTTTGAACTTGAACTCTCCAGCAAGATATTCGGTCAGCAAGCGATCCATATCAAGGCCGCCGAGTGCATTATCTCCTTTCACGAAGACAACCTTGAGATCTCTTGACCCTTTTGTCCTCTCAATAAGTGAAACATCACAAGTGCCGCATCCCCAATCAATAACCATCCAGCGCTCATTCTGATTAGCTACTTCACTTAGCCCATGGTGTACAGCTGCAGCAGTAGGCTCGTCCACAATGTCTACTGAAGGAAGGCCGATTTGACGACCTATATCTAACAATGCACCCCGGTACGCTTGTCCAGTATTCGCTGGGCAGGTCAGAACCGCCTTGACGACTCTTTCTTCTGTTGAGCCCACATACGCATCAAAGATGTATCTCAGACGGGAGACAGCCAACTTTGCCAAATAAGATACGGCATTGTTCTCGCCTTTATCCAGAGCCATGATGAGCCTTCGCTTGATGGACTCCTCGACCTTAGAACCACCGGTTAGCTCGCATAACAACGATGGATCAACCAGAACAGCGTCATCGGGGTCTATAACCACGTCAGAGCGTACTACACCATCATCCCCTACAGCAGTAAAAACAGATGCACTTAGCCCGGCCCATTCAGCGAGGATGGAGTTGCCAGTACCAAAATCGAGTCCAACGACGTTCATCTTACTAACCCTGGTGGTCCTGCCACCACCATGCTTAGCGGTTTCAACCATCCCGTCGGGATCCAACAAAACGGCTCACCATAAGTCATTGAAAATTGCGGAATCAGACCGTACATAGAAGCAAAATTGTATAACTCGGCCACCTTGCACCATAGAACATCGCCAGAACTATACGTCGTCACAAGATACGTCTCGAAACCACTACCCTCAATTTCGAGCAGATTCATTAGTGTTCCTTCATTTATTCCTGATGCACTTGGATCCCCCTTTCCATAGAGTTTAATGGCATATTTCAATCTTTCATCTAAGGGTTTGGCAAACTCGCTTACGTTACTACTTTCTTTGGGAACCCATTTCTTGCTCCAGTGCTTAATGTGAAATATTTCGCGGGTGGCTGTCCACAGCTGCTTCTGATATACAGTGCCTCGACCGGCCTTAGTCGGCACAGTTTTTTCCTCAATAACGGTCATTTCACGTTCTTTTAGATACTGCTTCAAATAAGTCAGCGCGCCAGCTGAACTATCAAAAGAGTGTGTCATAAGTCTCCCCCACTTGATTGGTCAAGACCTGCTGAACGTGCCTTTCTAAGACGATCACTCAGCAAGCCGATAACTCCTTCATACAACTCGGTCAAATAATCCTCCGTCATGCCAATAGATCTTAATATGATCTTATCAAGCCGTTGTCGATCAGGTTGTTTAATTTCATCAAAAACTGAGAGAACATCTCTCTTGGATAGCTCTCGAAATGCTCTCATCAGCTCATCCTTCAACGGTAAGAGAATCTCTGGTTTTACAATTAGCATTTCGTGTAATTCAGGTCCATAGGTTGTAAGAAGCCCATCTCCTAAATTTGCCCTTCCAAAAATCTCGGACATCATAATTGCTAGCGTCGAATTAAGCATTGCTGAACCTACATCTCGGTAATCATGTTTATGGAACGCTCCAACAAATACTGTATCGCCGATTGCATAACTTTGGGAAGCAATAATAGGTGTCCAATTACGTTGATCGCGGAAGCGAAGCATTATGAAGTCAGCTGGCATTTGCTCTCCAATGCTATACCAGAGTGGACGATTGCGGCAGCTCGGTCTCTTATTGTAACCTTGCTTTTCACCCCACTCAATGTAGCGCAAAACATTACTCCCTCTTAATGCAGTTTTAGATTCATTACATGTAAGAAGCTGGTAATCTAAAGCAGACATATCAATAAGAAAGCCCTTACATTCCCGAGGCGACCGCACAATTGGCATTAGGTATTTCTTTTCTATATTCCAATGTTTAGAAGTAGCCGTATCAACGTGAAAGAACTCATTTGCGCCAGTCTTAATGCCAAAACGCAACGTAGAGATCTCCCCTAGGCAGGATAAGGCATTGCGATAGTTCTGGAGTAACTTTAAATAGAGGTCAGGAGCGCGTAAGTACTGCCCTCCCCAACAGCAGACCGATCCTTGAAACCCAACTAATTCAGTGAAAGCTAGCACGTTGGCTCGGCCTACCTCTGTCCGGTAGTCAAGAATAGGGGGGGCGGCAAAGACATTCCCGAGATAATTGGCGCTTGTACACCTCTCAAATGGCACATTAAACATCACAAATATAGCTTTAGCATTTTGTTCATTTCTTCTATCACAGATTTTGAGAATTGTAATGACGGTGTTGATAGCTGCAATATCGAACGACCGATAACTTTTGTTATCTATTATGGTTACCTGAGATGAGCACCTTGACAGAACGTCTTTAAGAGAGCTGCCAAAATCAACGTCCATCCAAGAATTGGAACAAATAAAACAAACTGTTCCACGAGACTGCTCTACGATTGCTATTGAACGTAAATAGAAATAGACGTAAAGATCAGCTTTTCCCGAAACTGAAATTGATGATAACTTGTTGTATACTGATTGAAGCAGTTTCTTATCAATTCTTAGTCCGAAATCCTTCATGGCACTATCTATCAATTCTTGTCTCAAATACGGTGGATTTGCAATCGCAATGTCAAATCCCGGTTCATTACTTGCAAATATTTCCGCAAAATCAATCTGCCACAGAACATGTTTATCGGTAAGTTTGACCTTGTCCGTCTGAATACCGAGTTGGTGCAGAAGGTCTTCACGGGTCTTCGCGATCTGTTGTTCGAGCTTCGCCCTTTTCGTCGCATCCCGGACAGTGAAATACTTCGACTTTAGTGCGGCAAGCTGGTCAACAATGTGCTTAGCCAAAGACATTTGGCCTTTGGTGGGATGACCCAAAAGGTTTTCAAGCATGATTGGGTTTCCCTTAGTGTCCGTTCCCACGACACCGACTAATGCATCGCCAACGACTAGTTTGCAGTTGAAGTTGGGAAGAGCCTCAGGCTTATCACAGTCCACCATGAGTTCGATCCAGAAGCGGAGCTTGGCGATCTGCACAGCAAAGTAGTCAATATCGCATCCGTAAATGCTTCGTTCGATAATGTGAAGCTTAAGCGCAAAGGCATCGTTGGGGTCGGTGACACCATCTTGCTTGAGCATCGCCTCAAACTCAGTCGAACTCTTGAGATATCTGCCGATGGTGCGCAGGGCGAGGAAGATGTGTTTCATTATGGCAACGGGGAAAGTACCGCTGCCAAGAGCAGGGTCAACGACAGTCACATCGTGGAGGGCAAGATAGAGGGCTAACGCGTCCCTGTCGGAAACAGGGTCAGTGTCGGTCAACTCGGCATAGACTAGCTTGCCGATTAGCTCCTTGCTAATCTGTGGGCATTTTCCTTCCAGATAGGCCCGTAAACTCTCCCTGCACATAAGATTAACTTCCGTCGGATGCGTATAGTAGGCCCCCTGGCCATGCTGATCCGCAATGAGTTCTTCATAACCGTAGCCGAGCAGATCCTGGTTGAAGGCCACCTCTACGTCCAACGGGCTGGTTTCGCAGACCGTGAAGTTGTAAGGGTTTAATAATTTATCAAACAGTAAATCAAATACGCGATTTTCTACATTGATCTCCCAATCATCCCATTCGTCAGATGGAGCAAAAAGTTCGGCATTTAGAAAAGGTATGTCGCCAAGCAGGTTATTGACTTTCTTTGTACGTTGTACCTTCTCTTTACAGAGTCCTTCAAAAAATAAGTCACATAGAAAATTCTGCCAGTAGTTTTGCCGTCCATAGCTTTTGAAGGAATTGTAAAGATAGTTTTCGTCGTTGTTGAGCCAGCCTTTCTTCTCAACAAATTTCAGGAAGATCAGCCGGTTCACGAGAAGTTCCGCAAAGAACCGCCGGTTCTCTACCTTTAAGCCCTTGACTCCAGCTTGGACGGCATTAAATACTTCCTTAAGGGTACTATAGAACTCATCAGTCACCGGTTTAATGTTAAAAGCCTCAGACCACTGCGTCCGCCATTTTTCTCCATCACTATCCCCAATTTGATCGACCGCTGGAAAACGGAGCTTTGGGAGATTATGCTTGCAAAGAGTATGAAGAAAATTGTCGTTAGGACCATGCCATTCAA
>Ga0302252_1001157_pt1 | contig 16570 bp, 15 predicted proteins | sample AAG_RA_Leu_MG_FD_193511 | JGI IMG/M metagenome (GOLD analysis project Ga0302252, IMG submission 193511) | Enriched activated sludge microbial communities from anaerobic digester in WTTP, New Holstein, Wisconsin, United States - AAG_RA_Leu | ecosystem: Engineered > Bioreactor > Anaerobic >...
AGATCAAACAATACATCGGCTATGAGCCAAAATACAGCCTGGACGACATCATCTCACGAATGATCCATTACTATGAAAATTAAGTTCTTAGCGCTACTATTGCTGATTGGCTTTGCCTTGAGCGCCATAGAAATCCCCCTCGCGCCTATGGCGGTGCCTATCTCGGTGAGTCTGAGCGGCTACGTGAAACACCCAGGAGTGTATCAGCTTAGCCCCACCAACCGAATTTCTGACCTGTTGGCCATGGAAATGGCGCTTACCAAACAGGAGATTCCAGCCACTGTGATGCAAGAGGCCGACAAACCAAGTCCCCAGCAATTGCTTGCCCCTGTTCAGCCAAGCGAAGAACAAAGCTCTGCCCTCGATTATTATAAGTTGCAAGCATTGCGAAGTATCAAACTGATCCGGGCTGGACAAAGCACCACTTACGATCTCCTGCGCTTTTATCGCCTCGGCGAGCTGGATCAGAATCCCTATCTGCAGGATAACGACGTGGTACTGATATCTGCCATCGATCAATTCGTTACCCTTAGCGGTGGAATAAACCTGCCAGGAGACCTGGAATTTGTCCCCGGCGATAAACTGGAAGACATCATTAAGCTCTCCATGGGCTTCAGTTTCGATGCCGATCCGGCCAAACTGACAGTTTACCGTTATCTGGCCAACCGGATCGATTATGAAGTAATGAAGCTGGATTACCGGAACAACAATCAAAGCTTTGAGCTGCGAGCAGATGACCGTATTTTAGTGCCCCAGGACTCGGAAATCCGCACCCGCCAGAGAGTGAAGATCAGCGGCCAGGTAAAGAATCCAGGCGAATACGTGATCGGACACGACACTACCCTGAATGATCTCATAGTTCAGGCAGGAGGGATCACAAGCCGCGGAGACTTGAAAAACCTGGTTTTATACAGCGAAAAACTGAATTCTGAGCCAGATTTGTATCTGGAAATGCTGATGCAGCGCTCTATGAGCGATATGACACCCTTGGAGTATTCCTATCTTCGCTCCGGCCTCCAGCAGTTGAAGGGCAAGTATAGTCTCGATGCAGGCCGTTTTGTAGCTACCAACGGCAGAGAAGCCAACCCCCTTCTTCACGAAGGCGATCACCTCTTCATCCCAGAAAAATTGGACATGGTTTGGGTTAGCGGGCAAGTTCGGCACCCAGGCCTGATTCCCTGGGTTGAGGGTAAAGACTGGGATTATTATATCCAGGCTGCAGGAGGTTATGCCAATAACCGGAAAACCGGCAAAGGCAGATTGATAAGAGGGCTTAGCGGGAATTGGGTAAAACCTGATAAAAACTTGCCAATTATGCCTGGAGATACGGTGTTTGTCCCAGGACAGACCGACCGCTCCCTGTGGGTTGACATAAAGGATATCGCCACCCTGGCCTCATCCCTGATAACTATTATTATTGGGCTGCAAGCCCTTACCAGTAAATAAGGAGAAATACGAAAATGAAAGTTCCGATGTTGGATTTGCATGCCCAATACGAACCACTGATGCCAAAGATCAGAGAAGCACTGGATAGAGTATTAGCCGATCATCATTATATTATGGGTCCTCAGGTAAAGGAATTAGAAGATAAAATGGCAGCCTATCTGGGTATCAAACACGCCATTGCCTGCGCTTCGGGTACCGATGCCCTGGTGCTGGCCATCAAGGCTCTTGAGATAGGGGATGGAGACGAAGTTATCACGACTCCCTTCACCTTTTTTGCCACAGCCTCATCCATTTGGCGCAATCATGCCAAGCCTGTTTTCGTGGATATCGATCCCCTGACCTTCAACCTCGATCCCAGCAAGATAGAAGCAGCCATTACCCCGAAAACAAAAGCCATCATGCCAGTACACCTCTTTGGGCAATGCGCCGATATGGATGCAATAATGGCCATCGCCAACAAACATAACCTGTATGTAATAGAGGATAATGCCCAAGGAATCGGCAGCACCTGGAACGGAGAAATGAGCTGCTCCTTCGGCGATATCGGCACCCTATCTTTTTTCCCATCCAAGAACCTTGGAGCTATGGGCGACGCAGGAATGTGCCTTACCAATAATGATGAATTTGCCGCAAGGCTGAAACAGCTTCGGGTGCATGGCGAAAACCCCAAGTATTATCATAAATGGGTGGGCCTGAATAGCCGCTTGGACACCCTCCAGGCTGCAGTACTCAATGTAAAGCTGGATGCCTTAGAATATTGGAGCAAAGGCCGTCGCGCCAATGCCGAGTACTATAACTCCAGGCTGAAAAACATCACAGGAATCAGGGTTCCCCACATCGATAACCGCGCTGTAAGTATTTACAACCAATATACCCTGGTTTGCGAAAAACGGGATGAATTGATGGCGCATTTGCAAGCCAAGAATATCGGCTGTGCAATTTATTATCCGCTTCCCCTGCATCTCCAGGAATGCTTCAGTGAGCTTGGCTACAAAAAGGGCAGCCTGAAAGTGGCTGAGGAGATGGGCAATAAGGTCCTTTCCATCCCCATTTATCCGGAACTCACTGACGAACAGAAGAAATATGTCTGTGATTCCATTGTAGAATTCTACCACTAAAACAGGAGTATGATGTGCATTTCATAGTCTGCATAAAACAGGTTCCCAATACCACTGAGATAAAGATCGACCCCAAAACCAATACCCTGATCAGAGAAGGCGTGGAAAGCATCCTGAATCCATTTGACGCCTATGCCGTGGAAGAAGCGGTTCGTCTGAAGGAAGCCCACGGCGGTAAAGTTACTGCTATCAGCATGGGTCCGCCGCAATGCGAAGCTACTTTGCGGGAAGCCGTATCTTTGGGTGTGGATGAGATAATCCTGCTGTCCGACCGGCGTTTTGCCGGAGCGGACACTTGGGCTACCAGCTTGACCCTGGCAGCGGCTATCAGAAAGATCGGCGATTACACTCTTATCCTCACCGGCCAACAAGCCATCGATGGGGATACAGCTCAGGTTGGACCTGGCATCGCAGCTCATTTGAACATACCTCAAACCTGCTTCGTGCGCAAGATAGAAAGCATCGAGCCTTGCAAGGCAGCCGTTCAGCGCTTGATGGAGGACGGCTACGACAGGATTCAGATGAAGCTCCCTGGCTTGATTTCTGTGGTAAAGGAGATCAATACCCCGCGGTTGCCGTCCCTCAGAGGCAAGAAGAATGCTAAAAGCGTTGAGCTGGTAGTTTGGAACTGCGATGATTTGAATCTGGATGAAAAGAAAACTGGGCTAAATGGTTCTCCTACTCAGGTGATGAACATATTCTCGCCGCATCATGAAAAGCAGGTGGACAAATTTGCCGGCGATCCTGAAGCCGCGGTGGAATTGGTAGTAAAACACTTGCACGAGCTTACCAAAAGATGATTCAGCATCCAAACATCAGTCCGGATATCGTTAGATTCAACCTTGCTGGAATGCAGTTGCAGGTTCGTTGGTATGGTTTGTTCTATGTCCTCAGTTTCGTCATTGCCTTTCTGATGTACCGTCAAAACCTGAAGCTGCGCGGAACCAAACTGAGTCGCGAACAATATGAATCCGCCATCTTTCACGTAATGCTGGGTGTAATCCTGGGTGGACGCCTGGGTTATGTGCTGTTTTATAACCTGCTTTTTTACCTGCAAAATCCGCTGGCAATCTTTGCCGTTTGGGAAGGCGGGATGAGCTTTCACGGTGGAGCTTTGGGAGTGATTATCGCAGGAATCATTTTTTGCCGGAGGAACAAGCTGGGATTCTATCCGCTGGCTGATGCTGCCATCCCCATAGTGGCTATCGGTTTGGGCTTGGGCAGACTGGGAAACTTCATAAACGCTGAGCTTTGGGGCAAACCGACCAATTTACCATGGGGAATGGTTTTCCCGACTTCGGACGGCCTTCCACGCCATCCCACTCAGCTATACGAGCTCTTCCTGGAAGGCATCGTTATGGGTTTCATCAGCTATTACCTTCTACGCAAAACCAAAAAAGAAGGGCTGGTTTTCTTCAGTTTTATCGGGCTTTATGGAGTTTTCCGCTTTCTGATCGAATTTGTCCGCGAACCTGATGACCTGGAGTTTTACACCAGGTTTGGCTACATCTTTGGTTTTATGACCATTGGCCAATTCCTTAGCTTCATTATGATCCTTGTGGCAGGCTGGTTTATCTGGAAGCTATACAAAAAACCGCAGGCAAATCCGGATCAGCATGTATAACAGGTGCAGGTGAGTTTGCCTGACAATAAGCATTTCGAGGGACTAATGCACCGATTCTGGATACCGATTATGCTGGTAGCATTCTTTGTTATCAGCGCATGTGCAGGACCAAAAGCCGAAACAGAGCGGCAGAAACTGCATAAAGAATTGCTGAAATGGGAAAGTTTCGATAGCCAGGGCGTTATCGAGATCTCGTTCATGGGTTTGGCCCTGCGCAAGATGTTCAGCGCAGCCAAAAACCAGGATCAGCTCAGGCTGGACATTCTGGAAGGGGGCGTGATGGGAGCTGGTGCCCAGCCTTTGATGAGTTTTTACGTGGGTGATTATGTTGCCTTCAAATCGCCCTATCTGCCAATGCTGGAAATGCTGAATCTATCAGACCAACTGCCGCTGAGAAGTATGGCACACTTTAGCAGCGCAGATTCCCTGGTAGCCCGTTATGGCAAAGAGATTATCTCCAATAAAAAACTGGTCATCGATCAGGTAAGTATAAGTTTTAAGCCAGACTACAAACTGGATTTCGTATATGACCCCACGACAAAAATGGAGCTGAAAGCAATCTATGGAAGCGGAGGAAAACTGAGCGAATTGAATCTGAAGGGAACCGACAATCTCTCTTTGAAGCTCAGTTTCGACAACCTGGATTACGTCCAACCTCTAATCGTTCCGTTGCCTCAATCCGCGCCAAACCTGATAAACGATTCCCTGAAGGGCTTGCAAGACCTCGACCTGAAAGAGCTGCTAAAACAATTTTTACAGAATAAATAGGAAAAAGCATGATACCTCGCTATTCAAATCCTGAAATGGCTCGTCTGTGGACCAGCGAATACCGCTATGAATGCTGGCTGGAAGTAGAACTGGCAGCCGCAAGAGCCATGCATGAAACTGGAATCATACCTGCTGAAGATTGGGAAAACATCAGCTCCAAAGCGGATTTTGACGCTGGTAGAATCGACGAACTGGAAGCCATCACCCGTCATGATGTAATAGCATTTCTGACCAATGTAGCCGAATACGTTGGCCCCTCATCCCGCTATATTCATTTTGGCATGACTTCTTCAGACGTCCTGGATACCGCCACGGCAATGCAACTGAAGCAAAGCGGGGAACTGATCCTGAGTGAACTGAGCCGCCTGGCCGAAATCCTGAAGCTGAAAGCGCGCCAATATCGCAGAACTCTTTGTATGGGGCGTTCGCATGGGATTCACGCTGAGCCAACTTCTTTCGGACTGAAGTTTGCCCTTTGGCACGAGGAAACCAAGCGCAACATAGAGCGGATCTCAAATGCCATAAGCGAGATTAGCGTTGGTCAATTTTCAGGTGCGGTGGGAAACTTTGCGCATTTGAGCCCGGAAATCGAAAGCCGGGCCTGCAAGTATCTTGATCTTAACCCGGCAAAGGTCTCCACCCAAGTAATTCAGCGCGACCGCCATGCTTTTTTCCTGTCCGTTTTGGCTATCATTGGTTCCAGCCTGGAAAAGATCGCACTGGAGATACGTCATCTGCAGCGAACTGAGGTGCGGGAAGCCGAAGAGAACTTCGCCAAAGGCCAAAAAGGTTCTTCCGCCATGCCCCATAAACGCAATCCCATCGTAAGCGAGCAGCTTTGCGGCTTGGCCAGAGTGCTAAGGGCAAATGCTCATAGCGCTTTGGAAAACAACGCTTTATGGCATGAGCGGGATATTTCGCATTCCAGCGTGGAACGCATCATACTTCCTGATTCGTGTATTCTTGTGCATTACATGCTGGGTAGAACCTGCGACTTGATGGAGAATCTCCTGGTTTATCCTGAGAATATGATGAAGAATATTGAACTCACCCGGGGTTTGGTGTTTTCCCAAGCCCTACTATTGCAGCTTACAAATGGAGGTCTGACCAGGGAAAAAGCTTATGCTCTGGTGCAAAGCGAAGCCCTGAAGAGCATCGAAAATGGGTCTGACTTCCTATCCAATGTGCTTAACAATGCAGACATACGAGCCTGCCTTGCCGAAAGTGAAATAAAGGATATTTTTTCTTATGAACGCTATCTCCGCAACGTGGATCATATCTTTACACGCTGCGGAATTAACCCCTAAGCCAAAGGAGACAAAATGAAAGTCTATCTGATTACCCTGTTAGCCCTTATCCTGTTGATTCCTGCCGCGATCTTGGCCGCGGAACCCAACGACCGCCTGGAAGGAGTTTGGTTTAATGGTGAAAAAACCAGCAAAATCGAAATATACAAAACCAAGGACGGCAGTTTTGCCGGCAAAATAGTCTGGTTAAAAGAGCCGAATACACCCGACGGTAAAGCCAAGCTGGATAGCAAAAATCCCGATGCGAAGCTCCAGAAGCGCCCCTTGCTGAACCTGGTGATCGTAAGCGGCCTAAAATCCGACGGCAAGGGCAAATATTCCGACGGGAAAATATACGATCCTAAAAGCGGCAAGACTTATTCCGCCAAAGCTGAATTGACCAATAATAATACCCTGGCCTTGCGTGGGTTTATCGGCGTATCGCTGGTAGGCCGAACTGATACCTGGATCAGAACTACTAATTGAGTTATTTTCAGGGGATTTGGATTACAACAAATCCCCTGTATTCTATCAGTAATATTAGCCTTTGGGGTTCAAGACAACCATGCCAAACTTCATCTACATAGATATCCATCTTCTAAACCGCATCAAGAAATTGCAATATAAGGCCCAGATTCCTGCTTTGGCTTTGCTGGTTCTTTCATTTCTGCTCAGTTTTTTCTTTGCCACTTTCAACATGCGCTATCCTTCGCTGATCCTTTCCATCATCTCCCTTACCTGGTTTATGTATGTCAGCGCGTGTTTCCGGATGCGACAAAAGCTCCCTATTCCAGAACCCGGACAAGTGCTTTCTCCCATCACCGGCAAAGTGAAGAGCTTGAAACGAAGCTCCGATCAATATCAATTAAGAATCGTGAAAAGCTTTCTGGACGTAGTGGAAATCCGCTGTCCGCATGAAAGTGCAGAGTGGGAAGGCAATGCTCTGCGAGTAGTTTTTGGGGAGACTTCCTTGGTCTTCAGGTTCGATACCGATAACCTGATACGCTTTCCTGAACAGGAAATGCAGCCAGGAAACGTGATCGGAATGATCTCTGGCTCTGCTGTATGTAGTCTAAACCTCTCGCAAAGCCTGATGACGGCCTTGAAACCAGGTGATATTTGCGACGGCGGACAGACCCAAATAATCTAAAGGGTCTGAAGCAATTTCCACGGCTTATAACCCTAAGAATTTCTAAGTAAGAGGGTCTTGGTACTTTTGTCAGAATAAAATCATCCAACTTATGAGGCTGTTCGCCTATCCCTTGGCTGCGCTATTGCATCGCGGAATTCCTTGACTTTGATGGCCTAGAACCGGAATCCGCCCAAGCTAATTCAGGTTTTCTTATCCCCATCTCCGCTCTGGAAATTACCTCCGCAACTTACGGAAGTGGTCTATGTGATCACCCATCCATATCATACCTAATATTTATTGGATTGGTATGGGATGGGATTGGGGTGGCTCCGTCATCCTGACGGAGGTACCTGTCATGAAATACAAATGATTATACACGTTGTTAGAGAATCGGGGAAGATGTGTGGCGAACTTCAGTTCCAGAAAGCCGCAGCTCTCTTGAAACAAAGCATGCTGGCTATTTTAGAAGCTGCAGCATACCAAAAAAGTGGCAGACGCTTCCCCCCAGCACGAAGAGGTGCCAGATGCTGTGATGGTAGGGAAGTTTCCTGGCCACATAGAATATCACGCCCAAGGTATAGGCCAATCCTCCGATCAGCATCCAGATGAGAAAACTGGGAGGAGCTTTTTGCATAAGGGGTTTGATCGCGATCAATACCATCCAGCCCATCAGGATATAGATGAAAACGGAAAGGTACTTTAACTTGCCCATGGCGAAAACCTTCAGGTTTACTCCGACAATCGTAAGCCCCCAGATTATCCCGAAAAGCGTCCAGCCCCATCCTCCCCGCATAGTACCAATGGTCACCGGAGTATAGGTTCCGGCAATCAACAGGAAAATCGAAGAATGATCCAGAATCCGGAAAAAACGTTTCAAGTTTGGTTGGGGAAAACTGTGATATAGAGTGGAAGCCAGATACAGAGTGATCATCGTGGCCCCGTAGATGCTGAACGACACTACTTTCCAAGCATCGCTCTGTTTTGCGGCAAAAACGACCAAAATAACCAGCGCGGCAATCGACAGACCTACTCCCGTTCCATGCGTAATGGCGTTTGCTATCTCCTCTCCCAGGCTTTGTTTCTGGCTGAGGGGAATCCGTTCCAGAAAGCTTTGGTTATCTTTATTCATGATCTATCCTTGGCAAGCGAAAAGCTCGCTATACAGCCGGAAAATTCGTTCTTCCAGCCCCTGTGAAACCAGTCCCTGAATACTCTGCCCTCTTTTAATTTTTTCCCTTATCTGAGTAGCTGAGACAGACGAAAGCTCGATATCCAGGATGCAAGCCTGGATGCCAAGCAAATCAGCTTCTCCAATCTGCAAACCAGGCCTGGGGATCACCAGGAAAACCGTGTTATCTTTCAGCCAGGCAAAGTCGAACCAGCGCTTCAGCCCTGGAAGGTTATCGCTGCCTATTACAAATACGTATTTCTGAAGGGGATTCTGGCTTTGAAAACTGCGCATCAAATCCGCAGTATAGCCGCTTCCATCCTTGTCCAACGGGCTTATCGAAAACCGTGGCTCATCTTTTATGGCCTCTTGAACCAGAGCATAACGCTGCTCAAAATCCAGCCTGAGCTGATCTTTCTTGAAGTTGTGCCTTCCATTGGGAACGAAAATTACCTGTTTGATCTGGCTATTCTCCAGTATTTGCCTGGCAATGTGCAAATGCCCCAGATGGATCGGATCGAAGCTACCGCCCAAAATCGCAATGCAGCCATGCAAAGCGGCTAAATCCCGAGACTTGGACATATCAAAGGTTTTTACTTGAATTTAGCTGCCAGCCTTTGTGTTTCCTTGGAGCCGGGATAGCGGTTTTGTAAGCTGGTAAAACTTGCCTGAGCCTTTTCCAGATTCTTTTGGTGCAGATGCAGTTTAGCGGAATAATAAAGCGCTTGTCTGTCCAGCTTGTCGGTATTGCCCAGAGCGATCAGCTCGTCAAAATACATCAATGCTGCGCTGTAATCCTTCATTTTGTAATGAATATAGCCGTTCAGATAGGTTTTTTCCAGGAGCTTGTACTGAGCTTTGCGGATATAATCCAGGGCCTTGGAATAGCGTTCGTCTCCTGGATATTTCTCCATAAACAGCCGAAAGGCATCGATGCTGTTTATTGTTTCTGTTTGATCATATTGAGCTGGCAACGATTCTTCGTAAAGACATTCTCCGATGCGGAAATAGGCATTGGCCACACTATCGTGATCGGGAAAAGAACTGATGAATTGTTCGTATTTAGCTCTGGCATCGCTGAATTTGTTTATGGCAAAATAGGAATCAGCCACTCTCAGATTAGCATAGGCGGTGGCTGCTGATTTGCGCTCGAAAGAAATCTCGTCATACAGCATTGCAGCCCGGGCATATTTTCCACGGGCATAATAATCGTCGGCTTTTTTCAGCTTTTCCTCGGTGCTGAGGCTCAGCTTGTTCGAACTGCAGGCAGAGATAACTAACAGAGTTATCAAAAGTAGGTAGGTTATACGGTTCATGAAAAGTCCTTTAATCGAAATTCCACAGGAGAAAGATCATTGATCCGATCGCCGCTCCGGCAATCAGGGGTTCAAACCAGCGCATGCGCAGATTCGATGCCTCTGCTTCCCTGGCCTGCGGACGACTGAAATCGTAGCTGGACAGCTTTAGCAAGCGCTGCTCCGGCAGGAGAATCTGCATCGTTTCGAAGCTGTAAACGGGTAGCCTGTCCCGACGATAGGAAAAGAAATTTCGCTGCACTTGCTCCTGCCACTTGAGGTTTAACTTCACCTGTACCAACAAGGCAGAATCCAGTCCATAATCCTGAAGCTGGAAGCTTTGCGCTTCCTCTGCCTCAGAACCGAAATCCGGAACACGGTTCTCTCTGGCAATCCGCAGATCGAGCTTACGTTGAATCAGCAACGCGCTCAGTTCTTGCGTCAGGGCTGATGTCCAATCCCCGCAATCCAGCTCCAAAAAAACCGGCTGGCCGGTCTGAATCTCATCTGCAATGGCCAAGGCAATCACCTTTGCTTCCTGCGTGGCCTGAATAGCCAGCAGAGGCACACATAGGCAGAAAGAGATGCAGACCGCCAGCAGGAAACGCATTTACTCGGCTATTAAAAAGGCCTTGTAGCCAAGGTATGTTGAATACAGATCAGCCTTGGAGCACAGCTCATAAAGCGAATGCATGCCCATCAGGCCAACTCCACAATCCAGAACTTCCGCTCCTAGATTGGCCAGGATGTAGGCAATCGTGCCTCCACCGCCTTCATCCACTTTTCCCAGTTCGCCTGATTGCCAGAAAACTCCGTATGTATTGAAGATTCTAAGCACTTTGGCGATGAATTCGGCGTTGGCATCGTTGCAGCCATATTTTCCGCCGCTGCCTGTGAATTTGGAGATTCCGATACCATGGTTGAAGATTACCGCGTTCTGCTTTTCGTGAACGCCAGGATAGTTGGGATCGATGGCTGCGGTGACGTCTGCTGACAGTATCTGACTGTTCATGAAGGTTTTACGCAGATTGGCGCTGCTGCTGTCTTCGCCATTGTGAGCCAGCAAGGTGCCGATAAAATCACGGATAAACATACTATGAGCGCCTGTATTGCCCTGGCTGCCTACCTCTTCCTTGTCCGAGAAATAGATTACCATGGTGCGTTTGGGGTTGGTTTCCAGATTATCCAGCAAAGCCGTTAAGGCAGTATAGGCACAGATACGATCGTCCTGGCCATAGCCTACCACCATGCTGCCGTCAAAACCCGCGTCTCTGGCTTGAACAGCCGGAACAAGCTCGAGTTCCGCAGACAGGAAATCGCTTTCGGTAATGCCGTATTTATCGTTTAAGAGCTTCAGAGCATAGCTCTTAATCGCCTCTTTTTCCTCAGTAGCGGGTTCCATGCGGCCGGAGAAGATCAAATTCATCTTGCTGGCATCGATGGCATCGGCAAGGTTCTTTGTATACTGCTCTTTGCGAGCCAGATGAGGTAGCAAATCAGGAATAATGAATACAGGTTCGTTATCTTTTTCGCCCAGGCTGATCTCCAGCTTGCTGCCATCGGCTTTGATGATGATGCCGTGCAGGGACAGCGGAGTGGACACCCATTGGTACTTTTTGATTCCCCCATAATAATGGGTCCGCATACAGGCCATGGCACTGCTGCTGTCTTCATAAAGCGGATTTTGCTTCAGATCGACCCGGGGGGCATCTATATGTGCGGCCACCATGTTCACGCCATTGGAAACCGGCTCGGTTCCGATCACAGCCATGGCCATGGTTTTGCCGCGGAAGATTGTGTAGACTTTTTTGCTGCCTTTTTTTCCTACGACGCTGAATTTGTGCTTCTTTAGCAGGTTTTCGGTGTAAGCAATGGTTTCACGGACTGTTTTTGCCTGGTTCAGGAAAGCTTTATAAGGCTCGGCATAGTTATACGCCGCTTTTTGTTGATCAGCCTTGGCTTCCTTCCAGAAGTTCTTGCGCTCGTAGCTAAGCGCGGATTTTTTGGCTTCGGATTTTTTCATGGATTCTCCATTTATTTTATTTCTATTATCTTAAGTTGTCGTCTGCCACGTGGTGCTTCCACTATGGCAATTTCGCCGGGTTTCTTCTGGTATAGTGCTTTTCCGATTGGAGAAACAATGGATACAGCTTGAACTCCCTCTTCAAAAGTAAAATTCAATTCCTCGGCACCTACCACCTGGTAGGTTTCGGCTTTACCATCGCTGAGGTCTTGGGCAACGCAATAGCTGCCAAAATACACTCCCAATTTGGCGTGATCAGGTATTTGGCTGGGGTCTACCACTTTTAGCTGAGGAGCCCTGCGGCGCAGATGATCCAGTTCGGAATCTATGCCTCTTTGGCGTTCTCGGGCAGCTTTGTATTCGGCATTTTCGCTCAGGTCGCCATGCTCACGGGCAATGGCAACAGCCTTGATGACTTCAGGGCGTTCGGAAAGCAATTCGTTGATTCGCTTTTGCAGCTTCTCCATTCCGGCCTTAGTGATAAACAGGCTAAGATCCAAGGTTTCAAGCTCCTTTCTTTTTTATCAGGATTTTATGGGCAGCAGTAGCGGCTTTCTTTAACCTGGCATTGCCGCTTCTCGTCCATAACTCGATCGGAGCTTCTATCTGGGGCAGGTATTCTGTAACCGTGGAGCAAAGCAATTCCACGATCTGAGGGTCGCGGCTCCCGCCAAACTCTTCCCAAACCTTCAAATACTGCTCAGGGCTTTGCTTGGCTACCGCCTTCAGCATCAAAACGTGGCTGGGAACGCTGTCTCCCAAGGGATATAGCCATTGGTTTGAAAAATGATGCATGATGCCGGGGATCAGGTCTTCGCGTTTTTTAATCAACTTAACCAGCAGGTGCAGACCATTTTTTCGCAGTTCCGGGTTTTGGCTGCTGCTGTATTTATAAGCTTTTTCCAAATACTTTCCCGGCTCTTTGCGTAAAAGCGGCAGGAGCACTCGGTCAAGCAAAGCCGCAATTTCTGATGAACTCGCTTTATTAAGCGCCTCGTCAAACAACGGCATATAAACCAGGGGTTTTCTATGCAACAGCTTGGTCATAATCTGCGAAAAGGCCAGCTTGCCATAATCGCCTTTCTTATCCCACAAAGCACGGTAGAAAGACAGATACTCCTCATGCTTCTTGCCAAGGAGCTGAACGATGTGTCCGGCGACATGATAGATCACCTCGGATGGAATCTTGCCATTAACTCTTTCAGGATATGCATTGAAAATGATTTCAAAGTCATAATCCCCCTTGGGGAGCTTATTAGCTATATAATCCGCTGTGTCCATATTCAACCGCTCTTTCCAGTCAATGGTTAGCATCATTCTCTCCTGTTAAGTCTATATTTTTTCACTAAATGTCATGCCAAAGCACAAGCCCCAAACTGTCAATAGAAAAAATGGAGGGGGAGGGTAGTGATCAGGGATTAGGGAACAAAATAGGAAGCAGGTTTATGGTGTTACCAGTGTATACCCGGTTTCGGTTAATTTTTATGTCATCTTTCCACTTACTTGCCAAACCTCACGCTGATAGCTGATCTATTCCATTGTCCATTAGCACTTTTCAAAACTGAATGATACTCGCCTCTGCTCCGTAATCAATCATTTTTTCGCGCTTTACAATTATAGAATGCACGAGCATTCATAACATATTAACCGAGACAGTAAATCAAGATGATATTAGCTCAGAAAATCACTTGACATATATTGAGTGCCGCAACCATGTATTTATAATAAAGTTCGATCCCATATAACACCTTGCTGTCATGAAGGATAGGCTATTTGGCCTGAGTTATGTGAGATTACGATTGGTTGATTATATCGGAACTCAAACTTAGCGATCTTATCAAGTCCAGCGTATACCAGTGAATATCCAGCTTCTTTAAGCCTCAATGTATTAAAGGCTGATGCCAATCCGAGCCAATACTATTCAAGGAGAAAGCCATGAAAAAACGAGTCCCACTGTCTGTTTCCCTGGTTTTAATACTGGGATTTTTCTCATCACTATCAGCTTCAGTCAGCGTGTTTGTTCCTGCTGATTATCCCACTCTGGCTGATGCGATAAACTGGCTGAACAGCCAAACAATGAACGATGATTATGTGATCAATGTTTGTTCAGGATACACTGAATCAATAAGTGCCCCAATAACCCTGACGGTTTCAGGTTCTGCTGCAAGTTCGATTACTATCCAAAAGTATGGCGAAGGCGCTAATCCCGTTATTATCAGAACCGATACCGGAACCATAAATACAAACGGTTTAGGAGGTTCGGGCGACTCCATAATCCGCATGGATGGTTCAGATTACGTCACCTGGGATGGCATTGATATAACGGCGAATTTATCCACCATTGAATATGGCTATCTTACTCATAAACCAAGTGGAACAGATGGATGCCAACACATCAATATCAGGAACTGCGTGGTAACCATGAATAAAGGCACCAGCGGTTATGTAACAGGCATTTACCTCAGTAATGGTGCCACGGCCACTTCTTCTGCTACCGGCGTAGCAGTTACTGCCGATAGTGGAAGAAACCAGTACATCACGATCAGCGGTGTTAGTGTGCAAAATGTTCATGCTGGCATCTATTGCCGTGGTTCGTCTGCTGCGGGATTTCCCGATAGCGACATCACCATTGGTGAAGCCGGAGCTCCCAATCTCATTCAAAACTTCGGAGGCGGCAGGTCTGCACCCACCTATGGTATCTTCTTTGGCTATTGTGCTAATCCCAGTGCCTCCTATAATACCATCGATAACGCCGGAGGCGGAGGAACGCCACATATTTCCGGCCTTTATGGGATTTACTTCTCCACCGGTACCAGTGGAGTGCTGAATGCAAACTACAATACCATCACCATGGCACAAACTGCAACTTCCTGGGGGATAAACTACATCTATAATCAATATCTATGTACCAGCGAAAGCTATGTGGGCAATACCTTCTCTGCGGGATCGATAGCATCTACAGGGAGTGTTTACCTTATCTATTCCAGTAATGGCACGCTCAACAAAACTATCAGCAACAACCAGATAACTGGCACCATCAACCGCACTGGAAGTGAAGGGAATTTCTACTGCTATTGTAATCAAGGGAACCCTGCCAGCGGGTTGGAAACAATCACCAACAATGATTTCTCCAATGTTGCCGTATCAGGCACCACCATGTTTTTTGGAATATCCTCCTACACCAGTACCGCTCGAGAGCAGGTTATTGCCAATAACACCATTTCGAACATCACCGGGGGAGGAGATATTTATGGCATCAGATATGGTGGAGAAACGAATATTTACAACAACCAGATATTCAATCTATCTACGGGTAGGTCGATATGTGCCATGTTCCAAACCGCTGGAACGGTAAACAACTATCGGAATACCATTCACAACCTTATCAGTAGTGGATCTGACCAGGTTATCTATGGGATGTACATTGGAAATGGCACCCTGACCAATATCTACAACAACATGATTTACGGATTGCAAGCACCTGGATATCTCACGGTAAATACTCCCGTCCTGAGAGGCATCCACATAGCTGGAGGGACAGCCAATAACATCCATTACAATACCATATATCTGAACCATCATGGCGAAAATGCGTATTTTTCTTCCATCGGTATCTACTTCTATATGGGGACGTTAAGTGATCTCCGCAATAATATCATCGTAAACAAAAGCATTGCAGGTACAAATGGATATTCTTCTGCTCTGGGCTCCAATGGTTCTAATCCCTACGGCATTGGTCCAAATTCTGATAAGAACGTTTATTATAGTGCGAATATCATGAATTCGATTAGTGATTTTGCTTGGTACAAAAGCCTTATCCCCGATCGTGATCAGAATTCATATTGGGAAGATGTGCCATTTGCAAGCACTACACGCGCCATCGACCTTCATATCCAGTCGGGAGTGCCCACCCACGTGGAAGGGAATGCCATCCCCCTGGCAGGATATGATCTCGATTATGATAATCAGGATCGTAATAACAACAGACCGGACATCGGTGCAGATGAAGGTCACTTCATGGCAGTTGACGCTCCTGCAGAGATAGTGATCGATGAAGATGATCTTACCCTGCTTCCAGATGGTGTAACGGTAAGTCCGGGTGGATCGTTGCCTTCTGGCTTGCTTGGAGAAGATTCCGGATTTCCGGCACAGATTTATACGATCACTGCAAGTGGAATGCGGAACGTTACGATCATCAAACCAACTGCATGGGACTCGGATTGGTTTTGCTGGATTACACAAGGAACCCAAGTGCTTGAGGGGCCTAATCCCATTCCATCACTTACCTCCAGCTGGACATTCGAATATGTAGATTTTGATGCCAAAGGCACTGCCACAGTATTGATCAATGACAATCAAACCCTGCCTGTGGAGCTTAGCAGCTTCACGGCTACTGTTTCCTCTGAGCTAAGCGTTACTTTGCAATGGGTTTCAGAATCAGAAACCAACCATGCCGGATATAATGTCTATCGCAGTGAAAGTGAAGATCTGGACTCAGCTCTCAAGATCAATACTCAGATCATCGACAATGGTGCTGCCAATGGCACACAGATCAGCTATGTCTATTCGGATTTTGAAACATACAACAATATGCAATACTACTATTGGCTGGAAAGTGTATCTCTGAGTGGAGTGTCAGAGTTTTTCGGACCCATAAGCGTAATCATCGGGAACCTTGAAGATGAGCCAGAACTACCTGAGATTCAGCTT
>Ga0302252_1001160_pt1 | contig 16464 bp, 13 predicted proteins | sample AAG_RA_Leu_MG_FD_193511 | JGI IMG/M metagenome (GOLD analysis project Ga0302252, IMG submission 193511) | Enriched activated sludge microbial communities from anaerobic digester in WTTP, New Holstein, Wisconsin, United States - AAG_RA_Leu | ecosystem: Engineered > Bioreactor > Anaerobic >...
ATCCACGCTGTCTCTTACTACTTCCTTTAATCTATCCCAATTGAGCCCTCCATTTTCTACCAGAGCAGCCAGATTGAGAGAACCAAGATTACATGCCTCATTTGGAAGCAGGGGCTGTTCTCCACAGGGATTCGTAGATTCTATCCGGCCTACAGCGGGAGTTGGATTGTGGGCATTAATCCTGTCGAGAAAGACTATTCCTGGTTCGCCATTCTTGTACGCCATTTCCACGATGAGGCAAAAAACTTCCCTTGCTCTAAGTTTGCCCGCTACTTCTCCTGTGTGTGGAGAGACAAGGTTGTACTCATCATCCTGCATCACGGCTTGCATAAAAGCTTCTGTAATCCCTACGCTAAGGTTGAAATTGGTAAGTTCAGCAGTATCTTCTTTGCATACAATGAAGTCCATAATCTGAGGATGATCCACATTCAGGATAGCCATGTTCGCACCTCTGCGGGTTCCACCCTGTTTCACGGCATCAGTGGCGGCGTTAAAGACTCTCAGAAAAGACAATGGACCGCTTGAAACACCATTGGTGGAGCGAACCCTGGCATTAGCTTCGCGCAGCCTGCTGAAAGAGAAGCCAGTTCCTCCCCCGCTTTTATGTATAAGAGCTGCATTCTTCACTGTTTCGAAGATGCTGTCCATGCTGTCTTCGATAGGCAGCACAAAGCAGGCAGATAGTTGTTGCAGATCTCCACCTGCATTCATCAAGGTTGGTGAGTTTGGTAAAAAATACCCGGAGTCCATTAATGCATAGAATCTTGCAGCCATGCCAGGATCACCTTGGGATATGTTTTGGGCCACTCGGTTCAACATTGCAGGCCAATCTTCGCACAACCTACCTTCATTATCTTTGCGGAAATAACGTTTTTCCAATACTATCAGAGCATTATCTGTCAAAATCATTAGTGCTCCGGTTATAACGGCAAAGCCAGGATTTCCCTGGTCTGGGCTGGAGTTGCCAGAGGACGGCCAATCTCAGAAGCAATTCGTGCAATCCGGGCAATTAGCTGTGCATTTGATTCTGCTACTATACCCTTGTGGTAGAATATGTTGTCCTCGAACCCACAGCGTATATGGCCCCCAGATACTAAGGCAAGCATAGCAGTAGGCAGATGCCATCTTCCAATTCCCGCTACAGCCCAAGTTGCGCTAGGAATTTCAGAGGCCAAATGTTCGATCATATACAATAGGTTTTTGGGCTTTCCACTCATACCGCCTGGAACGCCTAACACAAACTGCATGTGCAGGGGAGCATGAACAATGTGCCCCTGTTTTACCAGTTTTGCCACAACATCGATCATACCTGATTCGTATACTTCTACTTCTGGAACCACCCCATATTCCTTAAAAGCTTGTGCAAGGCGCACGATGTCTGTAGGATGGTTTATAAAAATATCATTACCAAAGTTCAAAGTGCCAGCATTCAAAGTGCCCATGTCTGGTTTTAATGCCAAGGGCGCAAGACGTTTTTCGAAAGGTTCTCCAACGGCTCCGCCAGTGCTGATCTGAATGATAATCTCAGGTACAGCTGCTCTAATGGCATTAATCGAATCCCTAAAGCGTTCCAGCCTCTGAGTAGGGCTTCCATCATCCTCCCTTACGTGTAGATGCACCACTCTGGCTCCGGCCTCGAAACAGGCCTTAGCTTCTCGGGCTTGCTCTTCAGGAGTTATGGGCAGATTTGGCTGATCCTTACGGGAGGTTTCTGCGCCCGTGATCGCTGCGGTTAATATTAATGGTTCCATGACATTCCTCTTAGTATCTTTATCATTTATTGTATTTTTACATGCGTTAAGACGCAGTTATATCTGACCAATCAGTCTTTAAACCAGCTTTCGAAAAGCCTTACTCTGGCCAGATTTCCAAAGCTATCAGCTAGAATTCGCTTTGCTATTTGGGCAAATTTATCTTCATTGTCGCTTACAAAAAAGCTGTCACTTCCCTTTCTGCCATCGTTCTCTTCTGGCAGCAGGCGGCTGAGATACCCAGCAATTGCCTCGGCGCTGTCGACCAAGCAAACTGAGTTTCCCAGCACCTTCTGGATTGTCTGGTGCAGCAAGGGATAGTGGGTGCAGCCCAGGACAAGGGTATCAATATTTTTGTACTTTAATGGAGTGAGATACTCATCAGCAATTATTTGAGCTACCGCATGATCTTGCCAGCCTTCTTCAACTAGGGGTACGAAAAGAGGACAGGCTACACTAAAAACCTCAGCATCTGGTATCAGCTTTTGGATGGCTGTTGTGTAGGCATTTGACCGAACCGTTCCTTCAGTCCCTATTACCCCTATTCTTTTATTGTTAGTGCTGCGGGCAGCTTGTTCAGCACCTGGTTCAATAACCCCGATTATGGGGATCCCGGTAAGCTGATGCAAAGCAGGAACAGCAACTGCTGAAGATGTATTGCATGCCACAACTAGAATTTTTATTCCTTGCTGAAGCAAGAAGCGTGAATTCTGGATCGAATACTCAATGACAGTATTGGGAGATTTGGGTCCGTAAGGGACTCTGGCTGTATCACCAAAGTAAACCAGATCTTCTTCCGGAAAGGCATTACGGATTGCTTTATAAACTGTTAATCCGCCTACTCCTGAATCAAATATTCCTATAGCTTTTTTCATCTTTTCCTTCCACGTTTACCAGCCCTGTTCTCAGCACTAAAAGCTCGTTTTTTTTGCTTACCTGGATCATCAACTCCGAGGTTTCCCTTGGGTTTCTCATTCAGTGAACTTGGTATGAAAGCATGTTGTTTGACCTGTTTGGCCAAATCTGGAACAAAATAAAGGTCATCCTCTGCCGCAATCAGCTTCACTCCCAAGGTATCCATTAGTTGGTAAAAATCCTTGTTAGTCCTGTTTACGTATCGCATCTGACGATCAAGGTACTGCCAGGTGCCCTTCCCGAGATCGATCACTCTAATCATGCCAGTAACTGGGATTTCTTTCAGTCGCACGACAACCCCTGTGCTTGAGGTTGAGATAACCATACTGCTGAAACTCTGCCCTATCTTATCTTTCATGTAAGCGCGGCTATAAACCCGGTCGATATCACGCTCTGCTTGATCCGCTTGCAGTTCCTGCTCTGAGGCTATTTCAGCATAGAGCTTTATCTGGCCTTGAGCCAGCTTCCTGGTACTGACTTTCAAAACATGAATTTTACATAAATGATGAACTACCAAATCGCAAAGCCTGCGGATTGGGCTGGTAAAATGTGTATAGTCTTTCAATGCCAACCCAAAATGGCTGAGGTGCTCGGTGCTATACCTTGCTTTTTTCATGCTACGAAGTACAATTCGGTCGAAAACTGCATGATATTCTGGACTGGGAAACGAGGCTAAAAGGTATTGCAAGGATTTATTCAGGTTTTCATGCATGACCCAATTTATCCCATAATTCCCAGCTAAGTCTATCAATTTTTCGAGTTTATTAAAATCCGGGTCTTCATGTATGCGGTAGATTGAAGTGGGGGAGAACTGGCTAAGCTTTTGAGCAACAAATTCATTAGCCACCAGCATGAAGTTTTCTATCAATTTATGGCTTTCGGTTTCTTCGGCCAGATTTAACCTCTGAACAAAGCCATTCTCATCGTATTGGTATTCTATCTCCGGCAGATCAAAGTAAATATAGCCCGCTGCATTGCGTTTCTGGGTAAGAAGTCTGGATAACCTACGGGCTTGCTCTAAGGAATCGGTAAGCCTTTGATCAAAATCATTGGCGCGGCCCTCAAAAAACGCGTCCACCTCTTCATAGGCAAGCCTGTAATCACTTCGGATCACACTTTCGTACATATGTTGGGAGAGTATCTTACCCTTGGTGTTAAATTCGGTTTCCACGGTCATACAGAGTTTTTCTTCTTCAGGACGCAGACTGCATATCTGGTTAGAGAGTCTTTCTGGCAACATGGGGATTACTTTTTTGGGGAAATAAAAGCTATTGCCACGCTTAACGGCTTCTTGAAAGATAACTCCGTCTAGAGGCAAGTAATGGGCTACATCGGCTATGTGAACATACAATCGCCACCCTTTGGAATTGCTTTCCAGAGAAATGGCATCATCAAAGTCTTTGGCTGATACTGGGTCTATGGTAAAAGTAAACAACTCCCTCAAATCCCTTCGATTAGCGAAATCTTCGGTTCTCAGAACATCGGACAAGGCATTAGCCGCGTGTATCACATCCTGGGGAAACTCCAGTGGTAATCCATATTGACGGATAACGGCCAAAAGCTCTACCTGCGGATCGCCAGATTTGCCCAAAATTTCTATCACCCTACCAACAGGCGGTTTGCCCATAAGGGGACTGCCCCAGTTTGTAACAGAGAGGATTACTTTATCTCCCTCTGTTGCCCCAGCCAATTCTGATACTTCAAACCAATTGTGAATTTTAGGATTACTGCATACAAAGCGCCAGCCATTCCCCATCTTGATCAGGTCGCCGGATAAGCTTTCCGAGGAACGTTTTATGATTCTGCGTATGATACCATAGTACATCTTACCGCGGTTATACTTTGCTTCCAGAGCTACCGTATCGTTATGATAAGCATTCAGGGTATCCTCAGCAGCAATGTAGTAATCCCGTTCCGGCGTTCGAACAAAAGCATAGGAAAAATTCCGGGATAATGGAGTAGCATCAAATATTCCTTCAATCAGCGCGGGGTTCCTTACACTAGCCGGATTCAGTTTCGATCTTGTCCTTGAAACGACCGGATTCGGTTTTGAACTACTTCTATTTAGAACGCCGGCTGCTGGAAGTTCGGGAGAGGGGGAGAGCAGCTTGTATTTGCGTTTATCCTTCAGGAGAACTCGGTTGTAAACCATCTCGCTCAATAGCTCTCCAAGCGCGGATTTCTGTTGTCTATTAAGATGTAGATCACAGACTATTTGGTTGTAACTATATGATTTGCTATGCGATTTCGAGAAATACTCTAATACTAGCGCTTCTAATGCTTTGATATACGATGCTTTCATCAGTATTTCTTACCTATTTTTTCGCTCAGAATGCGATTCAATTCATCCCTCTCATTACCCTTTGCTGAAAACCTGAATGACTGACCGCGGAATGCATCCAGCCTTCTGGGTATCTTGAAAGTGGAAAGCATAATGCCGTGCTTGTCTTCATAAAAACAACCAAAATCACTGTAGGCTCGGCTGACCTTGAAGAAAAGATAGCGGATAACATAACGATCCTCGTAAAGTTCATACTCGGTCAATATGAAATAGGGGAGAAGATTGCCCAAGACGAGCAACATTCCCAGAATGTAATACAAAGGCTGTTGCCAGTGTATTACGGAGAGCCAATAAAGGAAAACTGCCAATCCACTCAGGAAAACGATCAATAGTACGGAGCTGAGGGGGCGTTCCATAAAGGGCCAGGATTTCCAGGTCAGGATAGGTTCAGGCGACATTTTGGACTATCTCCCTGCACTTCTCCACCTCCTCTTTTATGGTTAGAACATATCGAAAACTATCTGAAGTGGAAAACTTCGAACCCAGCGTGTTCGCTTCTCGCTGCATTTCCTGAATTATGAAATTCAGGGTTTTCCCATTATCGCTATCTTGCTCTAGTGTGGAATAGAATGTCTTAATATGAGTGTTCAAACGACTGATCTCCTCACCAATATCATACTTATCGACATACAATGCTATCTCCTGCACCAAACGTTGTTCCAGGTTTTCCAGTTTATAACTTCCGACCAGATCCTCGATCCTGGTAAGCATTCTTTTGTAAAGTGTTTGTTTATAAGGCTCTATCAGATTCTGGATATCTGCCAACGTAGTTTCAATGAGGGCTAGAGATGCTGAGAGAGTTTTCTTGATTTCCGAGGCTTCCTGACTTAATGATCTGTCAAGCTTCTCTAACGCCTGATCAATGGCATCATTCATGATGTCTCTTAGAGCTATGTCCTCGGAAAGATTGCTCTCAATCTCGATTACTCCCGGTTCCTGAAGCAGGAATTCTAATGTCACTTCGTTTATCATGCCGGTAATCTGGGAGGCGTAGATAGCCAGATCATGGTATTTGAGCAGTTTATTCTTGTCCAAACGAAGTTTCGGCTCACGATGATCGGTGTATGACAATCTCAGTTCGACAGTTCCGCGTGAAACGCAGCCAGATATCTTGCGTCTGATTGTTTCTTCGTAAAACATAAGTTCGCGGGGCAGATAGAGTCGCTGATCCAAATAGCGGGCATTTACCGATTTTATCTCTATTTCAAGGCTGATACCGTCACGATTAATTTTGGAATTTCCAAAACCTGTCATGCTCTTCATAGTGACTCCCTTATAAAAAATATTGTTAATGAGGGCGGGGCATAGGGGCTTGCGCTACAAAGCGTTGGGTTCCCCGTGTGCAAGTTTACATAACATGCCTTAACACAAATTGGCCAGGCCACCCTACTCACAGATCAGTGTCCCCGCCGTGGCGTCTTTTACTTTCGCTTGCTTAAGTGTACCAATTTCTGATTCGGTACCCGATAAAACTGCAATTTTAAAATCCCTGGTTTTCCCTGAAACCTGACTTCTGTTTTTACGGCTGACATCTTCAATATAGACCTCAACATTTTTCCCGATTTTTGCCTGGAAGCGGCTTAGGGTAATCTGGCGTTGGAGTTCAATCATTTTTTGCAATCTTTCGAGTCTGACTTCTTCCTGAATTTGGTTGTCAAATCCTGCTGCCGCGGTTCCTTCCCTGGGGCTGAATTTGAAACAGAAGGCATAATCGAATTCCACATCGCGCATAACCGCAAGTGTATCGTTGAATTCTGCTTCTGTTTCGCTGGGAAAACCTGCTATGATGTCCGTGGTGATCGCTATATTCGGAATGCTTTTACGAAGCTTTGTGATTAGAGAATAATAGTGTTCCGAGCTATAACCCCTGTTCATTACCTGTAGTATTCTGCTACTGCCACTTTGCATAGGCAGATGAATATGTTCACAGACCTTTTCACAACCTGACATGCTTTCGATAAGGTCATCAGAAAGGTCTTTAGGATGTGAAGTGACAAATCGGATTCGCTCTATACTTTCTATGCTGTTCAGTTTTCTAAGCAAACCGGCAAAGTCAATTATCCCATCATGATACGAATTCACATTCTGGCCAAGGAGAGTAATCTCCTTCAAGCCGGTGCTACCTGCTTCCCTGGTTTCGTTAAAAATCTCCTGCCAGGGACGGCTACGTTCTCGCCCCCTTACAAAGGGAACTATGCAGTAGCTACAAAAATTGTTGCATCCGCGCATGATAGTAATATAAGCACAAGTCTTACTGTGATGAGTGGGAATCAAACCCGGATAGAGCTGAGTTTGGTCGAACTCCGTATGAATCTGATCACGACCCATGATTACGTCAGGTAGTATCTGGTATTGATCTACTCCGACAACAAAATCTATGCCTCTGTCCAGAAGGCTTTTACCCATTCTTTGAGCCATGCAGCCAACTAGGCCGACCTTCAGTTCCGGCTTGTTTCTTTTCCTGCTCAGTTCGTTGGAAACTCTGCCCAGCACTCTTTCTTCAGCATGAGCTCGCACTGAGCAGGTGTTGAACATAATTACATCAGCCTCATCCAGACTTTTGGCAGGTTCAAATCCTGCCCTGAGAAGGATGGTAGTAATCAGTTCGCTGTCTGCCACATTCATCTGGCAGCCATAGGTCTCTATATGGAATCTCATCAGTTAACCTTGCGTTTGTATTTGCGCCATCTGGCATAACCTACTGCTACGCCATCGCTGCACACTACTATTTCAGAGGCTGCAAATCTGTCCAGCAGAATAAGAGAAAAACTGGCACTAAGTCTTAGGATGGGCAGATACCCGGGGCTAAGTAAATAGGGAAGATAATTTATATGATCTCCGTTATCCAGATTACGCAACAAACGTTCCAGTGCATCCCTGCCAATTATTCTGCCATCAAGCGAATCGGGGTCAAGATGGGGTTCTCTGAAAAGAACTGCAGCCAGATAACTGAAGGTCAAACCTATGCCAATAATCCTGTCAGCCCTACCCCAAGGTGTTTTCTCCAAGTGCTTTGTAATCACGTTCAATACTGGGGTTGAATCCATTGATACCAGTTGTAACAGCGAAAGAAGACCGATTGGAAGGCTCACTCCGCGTGGATTTCGCACGTTGTTCAGATCAATAAGCTCCGTAGATGCCCCTCCAATATCAACAGCTATGCAGGCCTCTTCCCCACTTCTCTTAGCAAAAGCAGCGTGATATACATATCTAGCCTCTTCGTCCGGACTCACCAATCTATAACCAATTCCATAGCGTTTCTCAGCCCATTTCTTGATCTCCAGGGCATTTTCAGCTAATCTCGATACTCCGGTTGCCAGCATGATCTTTTCCGAGTTTATTTGAGAATCAATCTCCAGGGCGCATTTTAGCACTGCCTTGGCCTTACTAATCCGATAAGCCGACAGAGTTGTCCCTGCAAAATTGCGTCCCAAACCTGTGGTCCAGTGTGCTTTATGCAGCACCTGTCCTCTGGTTAGATCAAAAAGCAGGTAGTTCAGGTTGTTGCTTCCCAGGTCAAACACACTTAGCAAGTCCGCTTTTGCACCCTTGTCGGAAAAGTACTTGTTGAGGATAACGCTGCAGACCCTGGAGTTCATATTACGATATTCTGCTGGCAGGGGCTTGATTACTGGAAGCATGGAAAAGAGTACTTTCCAACTCTCCTGTGATCTGTTTAGAGAATCTATTCTAAGTTTATTTGGGTATGATTCCAAGCCCACCAGCAATGCAGCCTCTTCCGGATAATTCTCTCTCGGGCAGAAGATTATAAATTTGTTGAATTGCGTCGCTTCAGCAAAAGTGCTGTAACCTGGTTTACAGAGAATAATATCCGCATTGTACATATATTCAATGAAGTCGGTTTCTGCGTTTATCAAAAAGTGGTTTTCTGCGTCCACACCGGTTTGTTTGGAAAGAACCTTCCCTGGAAAGGCCAAACATAACGCTTCATAGTCCAGTTCCATTACCCCTTCCCCACCGAAACATACCAGCAGCAACTTTTCGTTATCTGCCCAGCCTAGCTTTTTCCTTAGATCACTGTATTTATCAAGTTTCCTGGCTATCAATCCACAAGCTGTTTGCTTTGGTAAAGCTAAACAACTTTCTGCATGGCTGAACGGCAAAACAAAAGACGCGTCAATTCTTTGATACAAAGCCCATATGGTGTTTAAAACGGGCTTCATAGTCTCATCCTTAGAGAAGACATCATGGTAGATAAAATACCAATCGAAATTTGTCACGCAGAATACTGGAACACCTGTATAGGCAGATACTTCAGTCACCAGATAAGGAGCATCAGAAATCATCAGGTCTATCTTATTCTCTCTGATAAACTTCGATTCTACATCCAGGATTTCGTTTCTTCTACTTAACAGCCCCAGAAGAGCGCTCTTGGTAGCCTGAATGTCAGTCCTAAGCTGAAAACCGTGTTTTACCCCTGTATCAATGGCCCGGCAATGCAATTGGTTTAGATCCGGATTCAGGTATTTAAACAAATAAGCTGGACGTTTGCTGACCAGATGGCATTGGATGCCGAATTTATTAAATTCTGCGGCCAGAGCCACAGAGCGGGTTGCATGACCAAATCCATGATCGGAAACATATATGGCAATCTTGAGCATTATCTTGTCCTATTGCAGAATCAGCTTTCGTTCAGTTTCCTGGCTCTTGATCTCGATCATAAGCCTGTTCGGTAAACAGATTATCGGTAGCTGAGTAGTCCAGCCCTGTTTCATGCACCGATTATCGGGACAATCGGCATAAATCATGCGAACTCTGGCTCCTGAGATTTGAATGCTATTGTGTTCGTCAATTTTTATTGTTCGATTTTTATTCAAAGGATATACAGCCAGCAAGTGCGAGTCCTTGTATATGTAAACGAAGCGTTCTGAAGCTGCACTTCGCAGTTTAATGGCCGACACACCGATACCCATTATCACTATTGCGATCAGGATTATATCAGCCAGTTTCAATTCTCTGATAAATAAATCTGAAATCATGGGGTCTGGTGTTTTCCAAAACGGCTTGAGATTACATTTCCAGCATAAACGAACTTCAAGTGCCTGGCAGCCAGTTCACAAGCCAGTTCTATCCCGTTTAGGCTGGTGGGAGGATTGTTCAGTTTGTATTCCGGCCTGTAAGCTGAGATATGCAGAGGCAGGTTGGGATCAATACTGGAGATAAACTTAGCTAGCTCGTTAATCTCTTCCTGAGAATCATTCAACTGAGGAATCAACAAAAAGGTAATCTCCAGATGTGATCCAGCTTGATAGGCTGATCTAATATTCTCTTTTACGATATCTAGGTTCCCATGACATACCTCCCTGTAAAATCTGTGGCGCATCGATTTCAGATCTATATTTAAGGCTGATACTTTAGGCAGCAGCGCTTGCCAGGGGATGGGATTCAAGTGCCCATTGGTAACCAAAACTATCTGTATCTCAGGGGCAGTAGCGGCAAAATCCATTATATACTCAAACCACATAGTTGGTTCAGAATAGGTAAACGCCACCTGATAAGGCTGGTGCTGTTTGCAGATTTTACAAAGTTCCTGGATTGTTACTTCTCGGGTGATACACTGCCGTTGACTGATCTCCCAATTCTGACAAAAGGCACATTGCAGATTACAGGAATTTGGCCCCAAAGACACTATATAGCTGCCTGGATTAAAGTGATACAGAGGTTTTTTCTCAATAGGGTCCAGCGCAAGTGAAACCGCCTTGCCGTAGTTTGTAGCATGCAAAATCCGTCCGTCAAAGCTACGTCCTCTGCATAAGCCGCTTTGTCCAGGCTTGAGAACACAATGCTGGGGGCATAGCTCGCAAATTGCCAATCCTCCCTCAACCCTGTAGTATTCAGCTTCTCTCATACTCCTAACCTCATAGCGGACACTACTGCTTCTTGATGAACCTGGAGGGCCCGAGAATTATCCTGCAATACCTGCCTGGCTTTATTTCCCCTGTGAATCCGTTGATCAGGATCATCCAGAAGTTCAGTCAGATCTCTTAGCAAACTGTCTGGATTGCTGATTATCAAGCCTTCGGAGGCAACAAGCTTCTGAACTGATTCCCGGCAAGATTGATGATATTGACCCATTATCACTGGTTTGGAATAATATGCTGGTTCCAATGGATTGTGGCCGCCAAAATCAAAAAAAGAACCGCCCACGATAGCAATATCGCATAGCGCATAAGCTTTGTCCAACACCCCTAATACATCGATTATCAATACATCTGCCGTCTCAGGATTTATCCTGGCCTGCGAATAAAGCTGGTGTGGAGTTTCAGATAGCAGTTTAACCAGTTCTGGCAAACGTTTGGGGTGGCGGATGGCGATTATCAGCTTGCTATGCTTAAACCTGGCTTTTAGTTTCGGCCAGAGAGACAGAATCATTGCTTCTTCTCCTGGACGGCTGGAACCAAAACAGATTATCCTGTCATTTTGCTCATAGCCCCATTCAGCTCGTAATTCTATTGGTTTGTAATCTGGTAATTGCAGGCAATATTTCAGGTTCCCAGCCATGTGAACCGGGCATTTGAAGATTTGCGTAAAGCGCTGGGCATCGGTTTCACTTTGTGCCAGTACGGCTCTAATCGGGGATTCCAGATAGCCAAACATGAGTTTAATCATTTTATAATGTTCCAGGGAGCGGGCCGACATTCTGGCATTAAGAAATAGCACTGGAACCTTATTCTGCGCAGCCCAGGCCAGTAGGTTTGGCCAGATTTCTGTTTCCACGATGCATATCAGACCAGGATTAAGCTTGGCAAGCTGCTTCCTGCGAAGATGCGGCAGATCTAAAACCGCCAGCCATGCCTTTACCCTTGGTGTGATGCCAATTGCTTGCTGCAATCCGCCTAAAGTCGTGGTTGTGATTCCGATTTTAAGCGCCGGATATCTGCCACTAAGTCTTAGAACCAATGGTCGAATGGCTGCCACCTCTCCCAAAGAGGCTGCATGGAACAGAACTCCTTTTTCCAGGTCTTCGCCCTTTGCTTTTATTGATTCCAGATATCCTTTGTATGCCAGATATCCGTACAGCAAAGGGAAAATAAGCCAGTAAATACCTTCCAAGAACATATTGATCGATCCGAACAGCAGCTTCATTTTCTTCCCTGAAATGCAAAAAGAGACGCCGTTACAGCGTCTCTAAATCTATGGCGGGAGCGACGAGACTCGAACTCGCGGCCTTCTGCGTGACAGGCAGACGTTCTAACCAAACTGAACTACGCCCCCAGCGCGTTCAAATTAACATTGTTAGAGGACATAAGTTTGAGCGGGGTTTTTCTGTCAAGACAAAAAAACACCCTCAAACCTGACATTTCTGCTAAGCATTTATCCTGGCAATGGCTTATAGATTGCATTTTATTCCCATTCTATGGTGGCCGGAGGTTTGGATGAGATGTCGAACACTATTCTGCTGATCCCTTTAACTTCGTTGCTGATCCGGCTTGAGACTTTCTTCAGGAAACCAAGCGGAAGCTCTGTCCAGTCTGCGGTCATGCCATCCACGCTGTTCACTGCTCTCAATGCGCAAACCTGGTCGTAGCTTCGCTCATCGCCCATCACGCCAACACTGCGGATTGGCAGAAGCACGGCAAATGCCTGCCAAGTGTGATTGTACAAATCTTCCCCATGCAACTCGCTGACAAAAATCTCATCTGCCTTTTGGAGCATGGCCACCTTTTCGGCATCCACCTCACCCAGAATTCTTACCGCAAGGCCAGGGCCGGGAAAAGGATGCCTTTGGATCAGCTTGTCAGGTAAGCCCAAACATCTGCCAACTTCTCTTACCTCGTCCTTGAAGAGCTCTCTGAGAGGTTCCACCAGTTTCAAATGCATCTTTTCAGGAAGACCCCCGACATTGTGATGGCTCTTGATGGTAACCGAAGGCCCTGCAAAGGATACGCTTTCTATTACATCCGGATACAGGGTTCCCTGAGCCAGAAAACAAGCATCTTTGTACTCACTTGCGGCTGTTTCAAAAACCTCGATGAAGGTAGACCCGATAATCTTCCTTTTCCTTTCCGGATCGCTAACTCCCTTCAAACGGGTCAAAAAGATCTCTGCAGCGTCCACAAAACGAACCTGTAACTCCGGATATGGCGAAAAGAGCTCTTTTACTCTTTCCGCTTCCTTATATCTCATCAATCCAGTATCTACGAAGATCGGGATTAATTGCTTACCAATCGCTTTATAAATAAGCAGAGCAGCCACACTGGAATCTACTCCTCCGCTGAGGCCAAGCAGCACTTGCTTATCGCCGACCTGTGAACGGATTTTAGCAAGGCTGTCTTCGATAAAGGAACCGGGGGTCCAGTCAGCCACCAGGCCAGCCACTCCGAAGACAAAATTCGCCAATATCTCCCTACCTTTGACCGTATGAACCACTTCCGGATGAAACTGGAGAGCGTATACCGGTTTGCCTTTATGCTTCAGTGCGGCATAAGAGCAGTTTTCAGTGCTGGCCAAAACCTCAAATTCCTCTGGGAGTAAGCTGATGGAATCGCCGTGACTCATCCAGACAGCCTCACTGTGATCCAATCCCCTGAAGATATCGCCAAAGTCCCTGATCCGCAGTTCGGCAAAGCCATATTCCCTTTTTTCAGCGGGATTCACTTTTCCCTCATAGTGATCAATCACCAGCTGCATCCCGTAACATATTCCCAAAATCGGCACACCGAGTTGCCAGATCAGTTCATCCGGATGGGGTGCACCTGCTTGGCTAACGCTGTATGGACTTCCAGAAAGGATCACGGCTTGAGGATGGAAGTCGCTTATTTGTTTGGCAGACCAATTGTAGGGATGAATCTCGCAATAAACCTGCAAACTCCTTATACAACGAGCAATAAGCTGAGTATATTGCGAACCAAAATCCAGAATCAGGATTCTACTATGCATTTATCTTTCCTTTACAAAGGGATTATTTACTTTTTCCAGACCAATGCTGGTTGCTGGCCCGTGGCCGGGATATACCAGAACATCATCTGGGAGTACAAACAGCTTGTCTTGAATCGAAGCGATGATTGCAGCATGATCTCCTCCGGGAAGATCGGTGCGGCCTATGCTTTGTTCAAAAAGCGTGTCTCCGCTGACCAGGTATTTGTTTACTAGTAGGCAAAGGGAACCTTTTGTATGGCCTGGCGTGTGGATAACTTTCACGGGAACCTCACCAAGCATCAGTACATCACCGTCTTTCAACAGCTGATCTGCCGCAGTAGAAGCCAAGTCGTACCCCATGTAGAGGCTCAGGTTTTTACGTCCGTCGCTTAGCATCGGAGCGTCCAGGGAATGTATGGCTATCGGGCAGCCAAAGCTTCTTGCAAAAGCAGCGTTAGCTCCGATGTGGTCTCCATGTCCATGCGTGTTCACGATCAGTTTCAAGCGAAGATTGCTATCCCTGATATGCTGGGCCAAGCACTCTGAATATGCAGCGGGATCGATTAACATGGCTTCCTGGCTTTCCGTGTCATATAGAAGATATGTGTTTGTTTGATACTCTTTTAGCAGTATATATGTTTCTAGTTTGATCATATAGATAGTCCTAATTATATGATATATGGTATGTTTTGACTACGTCTTGGCTTGCTTTCCCACTTTCTGTTTCCCAAGGAGTTTCCTGAGGAAGACCATGTATGAAGTTCTGCATTTGTACTGCCGCCCTTGCGGGGACTTTGGTGTGAAATGACATGAAAATCTGCAAGGCGAGCTTCAGTTCTGCGGGTTCTGGCCTGCGTCCGACCAACAGACCCAGAGGGCCCATGTAATCTCTGGCCTGCAAGCGGATCCCGTTTTGAAACTCATTTTCCAATGCCAGATTATCCTGTTCATCCCTGCCGACAATCAGTTTCAGGTCTTTGGCCAAACGAAAATGCCGACCATTGCCCAATAGTTCCAGGTTCTCCAGGGTCAATTCCTGATTGTCGATCAAGTCCTGCAAACGTAGGCAGTAGTTGCGGTCGGTGAGCAAACAACCTCCCGCCGGAGAGGGATAATCCATAACCCCCAGTTCCTGAGCCAATCTGTGTTGTACGGAGCGTCCTCTCCCGTTTATAGCCAAAAGATGCGTCCGATCGATCCAGCCTTCACGCACAGGTTTGGTTTCCGGAAGTAAAAGCTGGGAAAGTGGCCTGACGATCAGGTCTTTTAGTCCGCTAAGTCTGCGAACGCTATCCAAGGCGTCTCTGCGTTGGCTTTTAGGACGCTGACCGAGCACTTCGCCGCTGATCAGATAGTCCGCATCCCTAGCCGCGAGCAATTCACCTGCTTTTCTGAACATCAGTCCATGACAATCGATGCAAGGATTCAGGCGTCTACCAAAACCATAGGCAGAGCTACTCAAAAGCTGAATATGTTCGGGCGAGATGTCGACCACTTCGAGCTCAATACCATTTTTATCTGCCGATTGCAAAGCGCGCTCAGCTTTGAAATATGGAGCACGAAAAAAAACTGGATGGACTGCGTATCCGCATTTTTGCATCCATTTTACGGTCAGAATACTATCCAATCCGCCGGAGAAAAGGGCTATGGCTTTATGCTTTTTCATGTTATCCATGGCTAAAAAGTCCGCCTTTTTGTCAAGCCTGATTATCATCTGGTTATCCATGTGATATTCCAGAAATACTGAAAGCTCAGCGAAGCTGATAACCTGTCTTTAGCCCCACATTGAAAACCGCAAAGTCGATGGCCCAAAGGCCAAATGCTCTCATCCTTGCTCGCCTTCCGAATGCCACGCGAATGCCACCCGAACACCTCCCAAATGAGGTTTGGGAAGCCTTCGGGTGGATTTCGGGTGAGAAAACCGGGGCAAGCATGGATTTAAATAGACAGATAAATAAATTGACATTTCTGCCTATCATGCTTATTCTACCCTATAGAGTAAATACAAAGTCTCCAATAGGATAAACGAGGATCTACGGATGAACGAGATTCAAGAACCCAGTCCAGGAACCAGTAGCTGCAGTTCAGACTTGGAACAGCTTCCCCGGATGTTTGAGAAATGCCTGGAAAAATTCCGATTGTTATCCAGTGATTACGATCGGAATTTAAAGATCTTAACCGAATTATCCGGTGAGATGTTGCATGCGAACTATTCGCTGTATAAGAGAATAAAAAACGATAAGATTATCAATGTGGCCATCTGGAATTCGCCTATCGACTTTCATTTTGCCGAGGATGCCCGCAATACGATCAGTTATGATGTGATAACCAATTATCCGGATGAGTTTTGCCTGATCAGGAATCTGGATGAATCAAAGTATGCAGCATCTGTTCCCATTATTAGAAGGATGGGGCTGAAAACATATCTGGGTTATAAGATATATTTCGATAATCAGTGCAGAGGGATGATTTGCAATATGTACACGCACGATTATCAGCCCAATGAAGCAGAAAAGCAGATTCTGAAGCTGATTGCTTCTTACATCGGCATCGAGGAATCCAGAGCTCTGGCCACGG